>Ga0190270_10000851_pt1 | contig 13706 bp, 16 predicted proteins | sample Popmic320T_FD_133748 | JGI IMG/M metagenome (GOLD analysis project Ga0190270, IMG submission 133748) | Populus adjacent soil microbial communities from riparian zone of Weber River, Utah, USA - 320 T | ecosystem: Environmental > Terrestrial > Soil > Riparian zone | place: USA: Utah | collected... | reverse complement strand
GGCGGGATCGAAGATCGGCGGGACGAACCCCTCGTCGAGCGACCGCAGGCCGTAGACGAGGTCGCCGAGCTCGGGCTCCGCGGCGACGACCCTGATCGACGGATCGTGCGCGTGCAGCGCCCGGCCCGTCCCGGTGAGCGTGCCGCCGGTGCCCATGCCGGCGACGAAGTGCGTCACCTGGGGGAGGTCGCGGATGATCTCGGGCCCCGTCCCCTGCTCGTGCGCGAGCGGGTTGGCCGGGTTCCCGTACTGGAACGGCATGTAGTAGCGGTCGTCGGCGGCGAGCGCCCGCGCGACCTCGATCGAGCCGTTCGTCCCCTTGGCGCCGTCGGAGAAGACGATCTCGGCACCGAACAGGCGGAGCAGGCCGATCCGCTCCTCGCTGGCGTTGTCGGGGATGACCACCGTGAGCGCGTACCCCTTGCGTCGCGCCACCATCGCGAGCGCGATCCCCGTGTTACCGCTCGTGGGTTCGAGGATCGTCCGCTCGGGCGTGAGGTCGCCGGCGGCCTCGGCGACCTCGACCATCTTCAGCGCGATCCTGTCCTTCGTGGATCCGGTGGGGTTGTGGCCCTCGAGCTTGGCCCAGATGCGGACGTCGGGGTTCGGCGACATGCGCCCGATGCCGACGAGCGGCGTGTTCCCGATGGCGTCGAGGATGGAGTCGTACCGCACGGCGGTCGGAGTCTACCCAGCGTCCGCGACCGGACCGGTCACGCCTCGTCACGCCACGACAGCAGCACCTTGCCGGCCTCGCCGGAGCGGACCGCCGCGAACGCCGCCTGGTGCTCGGCCGCCGGGAACCGATGCGTGATGACGGGCGTGATGTCGAGCCCGGACTGCAGCATGACCGTCATCATGTACCAGGTCTCGTACATCTCCCGCCCGTAGATCCCCTGGATGGTCAGCATGTCGTGGATCACGGCGTTCCAGTCGATCGCGAACGGCGCGTCGGGCAGGCCCAACAGCGCGATCCGGCCGCCGTGGCACATCGCCGCCACCATCGCGTGCATCGCGTCGGGATCCCCGCTCATCTCGAGGCCGACGTCGAACCCCTCCTTCATGCCGAGGTCGCGCGCGGTGTCGGCGATCGACGCGCGCCGCACGTCGACCGTCCGGGTCGCGCCGAGCTTGGTCGCGAGCTCGAGCCGGAACGGGTTGACGTCGGTGACGACGACGAAGCGCGCGCCCGCGTGCCGGGCGACGGCGCAGGCCATGAGCCCGATCGGTCCCGCCCCGGTGATGAGGACGTCCTCGCCGAGCACCGGGAACCGGAGCGCCGAGTGCACGGCGTTGCCGAACGCGTCGAAGATCGCCGCCACGTCGCGGTCGATCGCGCGGTCGTGGTGCCAGACGTTGGTCATCGGCAGGGCGATGTACTCCGCGAACGCGCCCGGTCGATCGACCCCCACGCTCGAGGTCTGGGCGCAGAGGTGTCGGCGGCCGGCCATGCAGTTGCGGCACCGCCCGCACACCACGTGGCCCTCCCCGGACACGACGTCGCCCGGGACGAACCCCGTCACGTTGGAGCCCACGTCGACCACGTCGCCCACGAACTCGTGTCCGACGACGAGCGGCGGGGTCACGGCGCCCTGCGCCCATTCGTTCCAGTCGGCGATGTGGAGGTCGGTCCCGCAGATCCCCGTCCGATCGACCCGGATGAGGACGTCGTTGATCCCGATGGTGGGTTCCGGGACGTCGATCAGCTCGAGGCCCGGACCCGCCGTCCGCTTCGTGAGTGCCCGCACGGCTCCATCATGGCCGACGGACGCACGAGCCGTTCGGGAGGCGGTTCAGCTCCCCTTCGCGTACTCGCTCGCGCCGAACCAGTCGACGACCACGACGTCCTCCTTGCCCAGGACCCAGGCGTCGTGCCCGCTCGGGAGCGAGGTGATGTCGCCGGGCCCGGCCACGAACTCGCTGCCGTCGTCCATCCGGATGGCGAGGCGGCCCGCCAGGTGGTACTGGAAGTGCGGCGCCTCGCAGCTGTCGGTCCCCGCGATGGGCCGCACATCGTTCGACCACCGGAAGCCCGGCTCGAACACGAGACGCCCGATCTCGGCGTTCCCCACCTTCAGGATCTCCGCACGGCCGTGCGGGAAGGGCCGCACCTCGTCGGGCTCGGCGAACCCGCGGTGCTCGGTCTGCTGCATCTCCCACCTCCCAGGTCTGGACGGGTGCTATCCTGACTTACTAGTAGGTTAGGAGTCAAGCGCTCCGGCCGGGAGGAAACTGGATCGCGATGGCACGCACCGACGTCGATACCGCGACCCGCATCCTGGACGTCGCCGAGCGCCTCGTGCAGGAGCGCGGCTTCAACGGGTTCAGCTACGCCGACGTCGCCGGCGAGCTCGGCGTCACGACGGCGGCCCTGCACTACCACTTCCCCGGCAAGGCCGAGCTCGGAGACGCCCTGATCGCGCGGTACGCGGCGCGCTTCGGCGAGGCCCTGGCCGCGCTCGACGCACGGCCCCTCGCCGCGCCAGCGAAGCTGCGCGCGTACGCCCAGCTCTACGCCGACGTGTTCCGCGACGAGCGGATGTGCCTGTGCGGGATGCTCGCGGCCGACTACGCGACGCTCCCCGATCCGATGCGCGCGCGCGTCGTGACGTTCTTCGACGACAACGAGACCTGGCTCGGCCGCGTGCTCGAGGAAGGCCGCGACGCGGGGACGCTCGCGTTCCAGGGCTCCTCGCGCACTGTCGCGAGGACGATCGTGAGCGGCCTGGAGGGCGCGATGCTCGTGGCGCGACCCTACGGCGACGTACGGCGCTTCCGCGCGGCGGCCTCGCTGTTGATCGACGGGCTCGCGGTCGAGCCGGCGGGCTGACCCATCAGCCGCCGGCGACGGCGGGCAGGATCGAGACCGTGTCGCCCTCGGCCACCGGCGTCTCGAGCGACCCCAGGTACCGGACGTCTTCGTCGTTGAGGTACACGTTGATGAACCGGTGCAGGCCTCCGTCCTCGGCGATCACGTTCTTCGTGATCCCCGGGTAGCGCGACTCGAGGTCTTTCAGCACCTCCGCGAGCGTCGCGCCCTCGGCCTGGACGCGGGCCTCGTCGCCGGCGAACTTGCGGAGGATCGTGGGGAGCTTCACGGTCACGGCCATGTCGGGTTCGGTCTCCTGATCTCTAAGCCTGCGCGGGGACGCCGCAGAAGGCCTCGTAGTCGATGAGCTCGGTGATGGTGGGCTCCTTGCCGCACACCGGGCAGTCCGCGTCCCAGCGGATCCGCACCTCCTGGAACTCCATGTGCAGGGCGTCGTACAGGAGGAGGCGTCCCTCGAGGGTCTGGCCCTCCCCGGTGATGAGCTTGATCGCCTCGGTCGCCTGGATCGCGCCGATCACACCGGGCAGCACGCCGAACACGCCGCCCTCGGCGCAGCTCGGCACCGTTCCGGGCGGGGGCGGCGAGGGGAACAGGCAGCGGTAGCAGGGGGTCTCCTGGCCCGGCAGGAACACCGTGGCCTGGCCCTCGAACTGGTAGATCGACCCGTACACGAGCGGCTTGCCCATGAACTGCGTCGCGTCGTTCACGAGGTAGCGCACCGGGAAGTTGTCCGTGCCGTCGACGATCACGTCGTAGCCCTCGAAGATCTCGAAGACGTTGGTCGAGAAGAGCAGCGTGTCGTGCCCCACCACGTCGATCGTCGGGTTGATCGCCCGGAGGTGCTCAACGGCGGACGCGACCTTCGGCCGGTCCACGTCGGCATCGGTGTGGAGGATCTGGCGCTGCAGGTTGGAGACGTCCACCCGGTCGAAGTCGACGACCCCGAGCGTCCCGATACCCGCCGCGGCGAGGTACATCGCGATCGGGGAGCCCAGCCCGCCGGCGCCGATCACGAGCACCCGCGCGTCGAGGAGCTTGCGCTGCCCGGCCCCGCCGATGTTCGGCAGGATGATGTGCCGCGCGTAGCGCTGGACCTGCTCCTCGGTGAACGGCGGCTGCGTCATGCCGGCGCGAACGCCTCCTCTTCGGTGATCTCGCCGTCGCGGATCCAGAACGACCGCAGCACCGGGGCGGTGCGGTCGACGAGCGAGAGCAGGATGTAGCGGGCGTCCGGGTAGAACGCCAGCTGGACGTCGGTCTCGCTGGGGTAGGCCGCCGAGTGGGTGTGCGAGTGGTAGATCGCCCACAGGTCCCAGCCGCGCTCGTCCATCTCGTCGAACGCCCGGAGCTGCTCGCGGCCGTCGAGCCGGTACGTCGCCGGCGACGCGTCGACGTTCGTCATCGGGAAGATCTTCACCGGGACCCCGTCGGCGGCCGCGATGAGCCCGCAGCATTCGTTCGGGAACTCGCGGAGCCCCTGCTCCACGATCTCCTGGACGAGGGCGGCGTCGAGATGCGGCATGGATCCTTCCCGGTCGAGTGGCGCGGACGGACGCGCGGCGCGGCCGTTGCAGGTGCGAATGCTACCAGTGGGGTCGATATTCCCGGGAACCGGCGCCACGCGCCTGCTCAAGCCCGGGGCTCGCTGCGCGATACTGCTCCCATGGAAGGGATCCCGACACCCCCGGCCGGCGCGGGCGTGCCGGCGCCGCCCTCGGGCAGCCTGCCGCCCTCGCCGGGCGCGCCGGGCGCCCCCACGCCGCCGGCCGAGCCTCGTCGGACCGGCCTGATCGTCGGGCTCGCGGTGGTGGCGGCGCTCGTGATCGGGGGGATCGCGGCCGCCGTCGCGTCGGGTGGCGGCGACGGTGGGCAGGCGGCCCCGTCGACCCCGGCGTCCGAGCCGTCCACGACGATCTCCCCCACGCCCACCGACACCGGAGGTGGCGCGCCCGCCGGCGCCATCCCCGACGAGATCGGCGGCGAGCAGCGGATCTCCGGCGCGCAAGGGGACGCCTTCGAGGAGCTCATGCGGGGCTTCGCGGGTGAGGACTCGCTCGCGGTCGGCGCCTACGGGACGCTCGCCGAGCCGCGGTTCATGTACATCGTGATCGGGCCGTCCTCGGAGGTGGAGGGGCTCCCGCTCGAGGCGTTCCTCAACCTCATGGCGGCCGGTGGCGAGGTCGAGATCGCGGGCGAGGTCGCGACGCGGACCGAGGGCGACGTCGAGGCCGCGTGCGGCAGCGTGGACGACCCGACGATCGGGTTCATGTGCGTCACGATCGACGACGAGTCGATCGACCTGCTCTTCGGGTTCCAGGAGATCGCGATCGACCAACAGCTCGGACTGGCGGTCGCCGCGGCCTAGCCCGCGGACGTGGTCGCCGCGGCCTCGCCGCGGACACGCCCGTCGACCGCGATCGTGCCCGCGGCGCCCTCCGTCACGCGACCGATCACGGCAGCCGTCCCGAGCGCCGCGACGAGCGCCGCAGGATCGTCGGTCCCCAGCAGCAGGCCGCCGCTGGTCTGCGCGTCGGCGAGGATCATCTGCTCGGGCGTCGTGAGGTCGCCCCAGACCACCGAGGGCGACAGCCACGCGTGGTTGCGCTTCGTGCCGCTCGGCACCACGTCGCGCTGCGCGAGGAGGAGGACCCCCTCCAGCAGCGGCACCGCGCCGGCGTCGATGACGGCCGCCACGCCGCTCGCGGCGCACATGCGGTGCAGGTGACCCAGCAGCCCGAACCCGGTGACGTCGGTGCCGGCACGGACCCCGGCCTCGCGGGCGGCCTGCGCGGCGGCGGCGTTGAGGGTGGTCATCGTGGTCACCGCCGCGCCCGCCTGGGCCGGGCTCGCGGCGTCACGCTTGATCGCCGTCGTGAGGATCCCGATGCCGAGCGGCTTCGTCAGGACCAGCGACATGCCGGGACGCAGGCCGTCGTTGCGGATCAGGGCGGCCGGCGGGGCGAACCCGATCGCGACCATCCCGTAGATCGGTTCCTTCTCGGTGGTGATCGTGTGGCCCCCGACCACCGCGGCGCCCGCCTGTTGGGCGACGTCGCGACCGCCCCGGAGCACGTCGGCGAGCAGGTCGACCGGGAGCGCGTCGACGGGCCATCCCGCCACGTTCAGCGTCAGCGCCGGCTCCCCGCCCATCGCGTAGACGTCGGAGAGGGCGTTCGCGGCGGCGATCCGGCCCCAGTCGTAGGGATCGTCGACGACGGGCGTGAACACGTCGACCGTGGCGATCAGCGCGCGCTCCTCATCGAGCCGGTACGCCGCGGCGTCGTCGCCCGTCTCCTCCGAGACGAGCACCTCCGGGGGCTTCGCCGAGGGACCGACCAGGCCGAGGACCTGCGCCAGGTCCGCGGGGCCGAGCTTGCAGGCGCAGCCGGCGCCGTGGCTGAACCGCGTGAGACGCACCTCGTCGAGCATGGCGTCAGGATACGGCCGCGTCAGGACGGTCCCATCGACGTGGCCCACGCGCCCTGCGTGGCGCCGTCGTCGAAGGACACCGAGATCGTGACGGGCCGGTTCCCGCCGCCGGTGATGAACAGCAGCACCCCCTGACGCGCCTCGCCTGGTTCGAGCGTGATCTCGGTCATCAGGTTCTCGTTCGACCCGCCGAACGCGGACGGGTCGGGATGCAGGTCGCCCGGCCGCGGCTGCGGCTCCGCTTGGTTGAACCCGCCCTCCTCGTCGGTGACGCGCGCCCCCTGGCCGGGCACCCCCGTCCACGGGTCCTCGCCGACGTTCTCGACGGTGAGGTAGACCGAGAAGGGCCGCAGACCCTCCGCGTCGAGGTCCTTCGGGATCGCGGACGTGTCCAGCGTGACGTGGATGGTCCCGCCGTCGACCGTCGGCAACGTCAGGGTGTCCCCCGAGAACCCCGAGGTGATCTCCTCGAACGGCGTGGGTGAGGGCGAGAACGGCACGAGCGGATCGATCGTGCTCGCGGACGGCGGCACCGGTGCGGTGCTCGTGGTCGCCGGATCGCACGACGCCAGGGCGAGCGACAGGACGAGCGCGGGCAGCGCGGCGCGGGCGGTGCGCATGGGTGTGGCGAGTCTAGCGGCGGTCAGATCCCCATCGCGTGGAAGCCGCCGTCCACGTGGATCATCTCGCCCGAGATCGCGCGCGAGAGGTCCGACAGCAGGAACGCCACCGCGTCGCCCACCGGTCGCGCGTCGGTCGCGTCCCACCCCAGCGGCGCGCGCTCGCCCCAGCGGTCGGTGATCGCGTCGAACCCCGGGATCCCCTTGCCGGCCATCGTGCGGATCGGGCCGGCGCTCACGACGTTCACGCGGATCCCCTTCGGCCCGAGGTCGCGGGCGAGGTAGCGGGTGACCGATTCCAGTGAGGCCTTCGCGACCCCCATCCAGTCGTAGATCGGCCACGCCACCGTGGCGTCGAAGTCGAGCGCGACGACGGAGCCCCCCTCGCCCATGAGCGGGAGCATCCCGACCGCCAGGGCCTTCAGGCTGTACGCGCTCGTGTGGATCGTGGTGGCGACGCTCTCCCAGGGGGTCTGCAGGAAGTTCCCGCCGAGGGCGTCCTGCGGCGCGAACGCGATCGCGTGGAGGATGCCGTCGACGTGCCCCCACCGGCCCTGCAGCTCGTCGCGGACCGTCGCGATCTGCGCCTCGTCCGTCACGTCGAGCTCGAGCACGTCGGCCGGCGCGGGCAGCCGGCGCGCCGTCTTCTCGGTGAGGCTCACCGTGCGGCCGAAGTTCGTGAGCACGATCTCCGCGCCCTGGTCCTGGACGGCCTGCGCCGCCGCGAAGGCGATCGACTGGGGCGTCAGCACCCCGGTGATGAGCAGCTTCTTGCCCTCGAGCAGCACGCCGTCCTCCCGCCTCAGCTCGTGCCCACGACCCGGAACGTCAGGGCGCCGGCATCATCGGTCTGGGTCACCTCGAGCGTCCACGTCCCGTCGTTGGTGGACCCCGTGCACGTGAATGTGGCGCCCGCGTCGACCGCGACGCCGTCGGGACAGGTCACCGCGGTCACCGGGGACCCCGACGCCCGCAGCTCGTCGAGGATCTGCTCCTCGACGCCCGCGTCGTCGAGGGTGTCGCCGCACGCGGTGAACGCGAGGAGCGACGCGGCGAGCGCGAGCGAGGCGGTGACGCGGCGCATGCGGCGCGGAGCCTACCGCGTCCCGCGGGCCGACGCCGCCGCGTAGGCTCCGTGCCGTGGACCTGGGCATCGATGGCAAGGTCGCGCTCGTCACCGCCTCCTCGGCGGGGCTGGGGTTCGCCAGCGCCGCGGCCCTGGCGGCCGAGGGCTGCCGCGTGACGATCTGCGGACGCGACGAGGACCGCTTAGCGGCGGCCGCGGCCCGCCTGCCGGCCGACGCGACGCTGGCCATCCCCGCGGACGTGACCGCCGACGACGTGCCGGCGATGCTCGTCGCGCGGGCCGTCGAGCGGTTCGGCGGGCTGGACATCCTGGTGGCGAACGCGGGCGGGCCGCCCCGTGCCCGCGCGCTCGAGGTCACCGACGAGCAGCTGACCGCGGCGATCGAGGCGAACATGCTGACGTCCATCCGGCTCGTCCGCGCCGCCCTGCCGCCCATGCGGGCCGGCGGCGGCGGGCGCATCGTGTGCATCACGTCGAGCGCGATCAAGCAGCCGATCCCCGACCTCGCGGGGTCGAACGCCGCGCGGGCGGGCCTGTGGGGGTGGGCGAAGACCGCGGCGGCCGACCTGGTGGACGACGGCATCACGCTGAACCTTGTGTGTCCGGGCCTGCACGCGACGGACCGGGTCGCGGAGCTGGGGTTCCGGGGGGCCCTCGGGGACCCCGCCGACTTCGGCCGGATCGTCGCCTTCCTGTGCTCGGCGCAGGCGGGGTTCGTGTCGGGCGCGGCGCTGCAGGTGGACGGTGCCGCTACGCTGGGGCTGCTCTGAGGGAAGGACACGACGTGGACCGGGAACTGCACGACATCGCGGACCGGATGTGGGAGGACCTGCTGGCCGCCAGCCCGATCCTGGGCACGTTCGTGGGCGACGACCGCTACGACGACCGCCTCCCCGACCTCGGCGAGGACGGACGCGCCGCCGACCGCGACCTCGCGCGGCGCGCGGTGACGTCGCTCGCCGCGCTCCCCCGCGAGGGGTGGGACGACGGCGACCTCGTGCTGGCCGACATCGTCGACGCGATCGCGGCGCGCATCGACGCCCGCCTGGACCACCGCGTCGACCGTCTCGAGGTCGGGAACCACATGGGCGGGCCCGCGACCACCCTCGGCGAGATCGCCTCGGTGCAGCAGGCCGACACCCCCGAGCGGCTCGACCGGTACGAGGCGCGTCTGCGGGCGTTCCCCACGTACCTCGCGCAGGCCGCCGAGATCGTCCGCGAGTCCGTGGCCACCGGCGTCGTGGCCCCCGAGGTGGTGGTGCGCCGCACCGTGGCGCAGCTCGAGCGGCTCCTCGAGACCGACCCGGGTGCGTCCCCCGCGCTCATGCCGCTCCACGACGACGCGGACGCGGTGGCGAGGATCGACGCCGCCCTGCGCGAGGACGTCTACCCCGCGCACGAACGCTTCCTGGGGGTCCTCCGCAACGAGCTGCTGCCGGTCGCGACGACCACGATCGGGCTGGCCGACCTGCCGGACGGCGACGGCATCTACCGCGCCGAGATCATCGGGTGGACGTCCCTCGCCCTCGAGCCCGAGGAGATCCACCGGCTCGGGAACGAACGGTTCGACGCCCTGATGGAGGAGCGCCGGGAGGTGGCCGCCGACCTGGGGTACGCGAGCGCCGCCGAGGCGATCGCCGCGCACACCGCGAGCGGCGCGAACACCGCGCCGAGCCGCGAGGCCCTCCTGGCGATGGTGGAGCAGCAGGTCGCGCGGTGCTGGGACATCGCGCCGGGATGGTTCGGGACGCTCCCGCGCGCGAACTGCGCTGTGCGCCTCGTCGAACCGTTCCGCGAGGCCGACGAGCCGTTCGCCTTCTACAACCCGCCGACCGAAGACGGCTCGCGACCGGGCGTCTACTACGTGAACGCGTACGACCTCGACGATCGCGCGCTCCATCACGTCGCGAGCGTCACGTACCACGAGGCGAACCCGGGGCACCACTTCCAGATCGCGCTCGAGCAGGAGATGACCGACCGACCGCTCCTGCGCCGGTTCGGCGCGGGCATCGCGGCGGGCGCCTTCGCCGAGGGCTGGGGCCTGTACGCCGAGCGGCTCGCGGACGAGATGGGCCTGTACCTCGACGGGTGGGAGCGCATGGGGATGCTCGAGAACCAGGCCCACCGGGCCGCGCGCCTGATCACCGACACCGGCATCCACGCCCTCGGCTGGACGCGCCAGCGGGCCATCGCGAAGCTCGAGGAGGGCGGTCAGACCCACACGGACTCGGTGATCGAGGTCGACCGCTACATCGGCATGCCGGCCCAGGCGCTCTGCTACATGATCGGCATGATCGAGATCGTGGAGGCGCGCGCCAAGGCGACGGCCGACGGCCTCGCGCTGCAGGACTTCCACGACCGGGTGCTGGCCCAGGGGCAGCTCCCGCTCCCCTCGTTCCGCCGCATCTTCGGCACCGCGTCGTGACGAGGCTCAGCGCCGCGCGGTGAGCAGCACGTAGTCGAGCATCCCGCGCGCCCACAGCAGCTCGACCTGCGCGAGCATCACCCGCGCGCCGACGGCCTGGGCGCCGGCGGGGCCGGCCTCGAGCCGCTCGCGGACGAACCGCAACGCGGGACCGATCACGCGTGACCCGACCGATCGGACCTCCACGTCCCGCAGCCCGGCGGTGGCGGCCGCCGCGGCGATCTCGTCGACGGTGGCCGCCGCCGTTCGCCGGAGCCCCCAGACGCGCAGCTGGGACACCGCGGCGAGCGCCTCACGGGGGCCGCGGGGCATCCGGACGGTGGCGATGTCGCTGGTGGTCACGACGCCGCCGGGCCGGAGCACCCGCCGGACCTCTTCGAAGAACCGGCGCCGCGAGGGGAAGTGGAACGCGGCCTCCACGCTGATGACCCCGTCGAACGAGCCCTCCCGGAAGGGCATCCGGGTGGCGTCGCCGTTCACGCCGACGGCGCCGGCCTCCTCGAGCCGCGCGCGACCGGCCCGGAGCTGGGACCACGTCACGTTGAGGGCGGTCAGCGTCGCCGGCGCGGCCGTCGCCGCGATCAGGGGGTCCTGCGCGCCGAGCCCGTTCCCGACGTCGAGGACGTCGCCCCCGTGCGGCAGCGGCCTCGCCACCTCGCGGACGAGCCGGCGGACCGCGACCGGGGCCTCGGCGGGGTCGCCGCCGTCCCCCTCCCACAGACCGAGGTTCAGCCATCCCTCGTCGAGCGCGAGGAAGAAGTCGGGTCCGATCGAGTCGTACACGGTGGCGGCCGGGTTCCCCCCGTACCGGAGCATCGCGAGCGCGTGCCGGACGTTCTCGCGCGTGAGCGGCGACGGCCCCCTTCTCACGCCGCGGCCCGCCACGCGTCGCGGAGCTTCACCCGCGCGCCGGTGCGCAGGACCGCGCCGGCGTACAAGCGGCCGCTCGCCGGGATCAGCGCCGCCGTGGCCCCGATCGAAAGGACGAGCGAGAGCACGATCTGCGTCGGTGTCGCGGCCCCCAGCACGATCCGCACCGGCATCGCCAGCGCCGAGGAACCCGGCAGCACCGAGGCGACCGTGACGAGGGTCCCGTCCGGATCGGCGAGCGCACCGATCGAGATGAAGAACGAGACGAAGATGAAGAGGTTGATCGGCACCAGGGCGTTCTGCAGCTCCTCCATCCGCGTCACGAGCGATCCCGCCACCGCGAACAGCGACGCGTAGAACGCGAACCCGAGGATGAAGTACCCGATGGCGATCGCGGCGGCGGCGACGGCGCTGGCGGGGAGCTCGATCGCCCCGGTCACGAGGCCCAGGCCGATCGCGAACGACGCGATGAAGGTGAGCTGCAGGAGCCCCAGCACCCCGATCCCGAGGATCTTCCCGGCCATCAGCTGGCGGGCCCGGATCGTGGCCAGCAGGAGCTCGACCACCCGGGACGCCTTCTCCTCGATCACGCCCGACGCCACCCAGACGCCGTACCCGAACAGCTGCCCGTACAACAGGATCACGACGATGAAGGCGATCCCGGCGTTCGCCTCGCTGTCCGGGGCACCCGGTGACAGGACACCGACGGCGACCGGCTGCGCGTTCCCCACGAAGGCGACGTCCTCCGGACCGCCGCCGAGCGCCTCGATCCGTCGCTCGATCCGCAGGCTCACGGCGGCGGCCTGCACCGCCTGGGTCAGCTGCGGCGCCACGGCGTGCAGGCCGGTGAGGGTCTCCCCCTCCAGGACGGCGTCGACCTCGCCGGCGGCGAGCGCGTCGCGGGCCGCGCCCGCATCCTCGTACGGCGCGAGCGCGAGGCGCATCCCGAACGCGTCGGCCGACGCGGCCACCCGGTCGGCCACGGCGCTCGTCCCCACGACGGCGAGCTCGAACCCGGGCGTCCCTCCGCCGCTCAGGGCGCGGAGCACGATGAGGATCGAGATCACGATGAGGTTGATCAGCGTCGAGACGATGAAGCTGCGCTCGCGCAGGCGCACCCAGAAGTCGCGGCGGGCCACGAGCGCCCAGACGCGCCCGGTCACGCCGTGACCCCCTCGTCGACGACCTCGCGGAACAGCTGGGCGAGCGTCGGCTCGACCGGGGTGAACGCGCGCACGTCGCCCTGGGCGCGGGCGAGGTCCAGCACGCGTTGGGGATCCGCCTCGTCGTCGAGCTCGAGCACCACCGCGCCGTCGACGGCCGCGTCGAGCCGCACCCCCGGGAGCGCCTCGTACCAGTCGGCGTCGGCACCCCGGACCTCGACCCGGAGCAGGCGACGGGCGCGCGAGGCACGGAGCGCCGCGATCGGACCGTCGGCGACCACCCGGCCGCGGTCGATCAGCACCACCGCGTCGCACAGGCGCTCCACGAGCTCGAGCTGATGGCTCGAGAACACCACCGGGACGCCGCGCGTCCGCGCCTCGTCGAGCAGCACCTGGGCGAGGACGTCGACCCCCGTCGGGTCGAGCCCCGAGAACGGTTCGTCGAGCACCAGGACGTCGGGCTCGTGGACGAGGGCGGCGGCGAGCTGGATGCGCTGCTGGTTCCCGAGCGACAGCGACTCGACCCGCGACCCCGGATCGCCGACCACCTGCAACCGGTCGATGAGCGCGGTCGCGCGCTCCTCCGCGTGCGCCGGGGTCATCCCGTGGAGCCGGCCGAGGTAGACGAGCTGCTCCAGCACGCGCATCCGCGGGTAGAGGCCCCGTTCCTCCGGCATGTAGCCGAACCGCCGGCGAACCGCCAGGTCGACCGGCGCGCCGCGCCAGCGGACCTCGCCCGCGTCGGCGGCGAGCACCCCGAGCGCGATCCGCATCGCGGTGGTCTTGCCGGCGCCGTTGCGGCCCACGAACCCCACGACGGCGCCCTCGGGCACCGAGAAGGTGACGCCGTCGAGGGCGACGGTCTCGCCGAAGCGGCGATGCAGGTCGATGAGTTCGAGCACGGGCTCGGGCCAGGATAGGTCAGCACGCTGGGAGGACCGGGAGCGGTGTCGTTGCTCGACGACGCCGGTAGGATCGGGCGCATGGAGGGCCCGATCATCCGGGCCGAGGGGCTCCGGAAGTCCTTCGGCGACGTGCACGCGCTGAAGGGGCTCGACTTCGAAGTCGCGCCCGGCACCGTGTTCAGCGTGCTCGGACCCAACGGCGCCGGGAAGACGACCGGGGTCCGCATCCTCACCACGCTGCTCGAGCCCGACGGCGGGCGCGCCGAGGTGGCCGGTTTCGACGTCGTGCGCGACGCGGAGGCCCTGCGGAGCCAGATCGGGCTCGCCGGGCAGTTCGCGGCGATCGACGAGAACCTCACCGGGTTCGAGAACCTCGT
>Ga0190270_10000850_pt1 | contig 13720 bp, 14 predicted proteins | sample Popmic320T_FD_133748 | JGI IMG/M metagenome (GOLD analysis project Ga0190270, IMG submission 133748) | Populus adjacent soil microbial communities from riparian zone of Weber River, Utah, USA - 320 T | ecosystem: Environmental > Terrestrial > Soil > Riparian zone | place: USA: Utah | collected... | reverse complement strand
GAGGCACTCGGTGACGGTCAGTGGTGCTCGACGTGGCGCTTCAACGCGCCGAGCCGTTCGTCCCAGTCGCCGCCGACGTCGACCATCCATCCCATCGCATCGGTGAGCGGGCCGGGCGTGAGCCGGTAGGTCCGGCGCCGGCCGTCGGCGCTGGCCGACACGAGACCGGCATCCTCCAGCTGCGCGAGGTGCTTCGCGACGGCCTGGCGCGTGACGGGGAGTTCGTCGGCGAGCGAGCCGAGCGTGGCGGGACCGCCTTCGGATAGGCAGCGGATCACGGCGCGCCGCGTGGGATCGGACAACGCGGAGAACACACGGTCGACGGGTTCATCGGTCATGCGTTCGACCTCACCCGGTCGCCGACATCACGGAACTGAGTGGCCCGGGGAGCGGCGCGTCGTGTTCGGTGACCGTGACGCGGGTGCGACGTCCATCGTCAAGCGGTTCCAACTCGAACTCCACGCGGGTCGGAGCTCCGACCGTGAGCGTGAGGCCGGCGCCCGACATCGAGCGCCATCGGAAGACGAACCGATGCGGCGGCTCGACGCGTTCGACCAGACCTCGGCTCTTGGACCCGTCGGGCCAGGCCACCGCGATCGGCGCACCGGGCCGGGCGTCGAGTTGCACGCCGCCGCCGAACCAGGCCTCGAGATGCTCGGCGGTGGTGACGGCTTCCCACACCTGTTTGGGCGGAGCATCGAGCGTCACCTGACGGCGGATCGATTCGGCAACCATGCGGTTGCAAGCATATCGCGAGGAACGCGGTCACGCCCTCCAACGATGGGATCTACACCCACGGTCATGTGTTCGCTGTACCGAACACTTGCTGTAAAGCCTACTGACTTACTAGGATTCGGCCACGCGACCGTCGCTACCGAATCGGAGGACAGATGGTGTCAAGAACCGCTCGCTCGATCGGCGCCGTGCTCGTCGCCATGTCGCTGCTGTCCGCCTGCGCCGGCTCCGACACTGCGGCCACCGACGGAGGGACCGGCGTGACATCGGCCGGTCCGTGGACCTACACCGACAGCGCTGGCACGACGGTCGACCTCGACGAGACCCCCACACGCATCATCGCGCACGCCTACGCGGCCGCCGCCCTCATGTCCTTCGGGATCGAACCCATCGCGATCTACGCCGACGGACCGATCAAGGACGACGTGGGCCTGCAGGGCGTCGACCTGGATGGCATCGAGGTGATCGGCGAGGAGTGGGGCAAGATCGACGTCGAACGCGCCGCCGCCCTCCGTCCCGATCTGATCGTCGCCGACTACTGGCCCGCCGAGGAGGCCCACTCCGGGATGGAGGACGGCGTCGAGGAGAAGAGCAAGAAGCTCGCGGAGCTGGCCCCAGTCGTCGGTCCGGCCCAAGGCGATTCGATCGTCGAGCTGATCGAGGGGTACGAAACGCTCGCCGCGTCACTGGGCGCCGACGTCGATGGCGGTGACGCGTCGGCCGCCCGGGCCGACTTCGAGGCCGCGCGCGACGCCTTCCGGGAGGCGGCCGAGGCCAAGCCCGGACTGACCGCCCTGGCGATCAGCCCGTTCGGAGACGCCTACTACATGGCCGTCCCGAAGTACGCACCCGAGCTGCTGGACATGCAGTCCTGGGGTCTGGACGTGATCGACCCGGCGAAGCCGGACAAGGGCTTCCCCTACTGGCAGACGCTGAGTTTCGAACAGGCCGACTCCTACCAGCCCGACCTGCTCCTGTTCGACGACCGGAACTACCCGACGAATCTCGAGACCCTGGAAGCCCAGCCGATCGCGAACAGCATCCGGGCGTTCGAAGCCGGGGCGTACACGACCTGGCCGGCCTACTGGCTCCACACCTATGAGGATTACGCACGGTCGCTCCGCGAACTCACCGAGGCGATCGAGGCTGCGGACCCCGACGTAGGCGATCGATGACCCAATCGGTCGTGGACCGGGTTGCGATCCCGATCCGGCATGCCCGCCGGTTGCCGCTGATCCTCGTGGCCTCGGTGTTAGTGCTGGGGATCGTGACCTTCCTCAGCATCACGTGGGGCGCACGCTCGGTGAACCTGGGGACGATCTGGCGGGCATTCACCGACTTCGACCCAGCGTCGGCATCGCAGACGGTGATCCGTCAGATGCGCGTCCCACGCACGGTCCTCGGCGTCGCGGCGGGCGCGGCGTTGGGACTGAGTGGCGCGATCCTGCAAGGGACCACACGCAACCCGCTCGCCGACCCCGGGATCATGGGCATCAACGCGGGAGCCGCTGCAGCGATCGTCGTGGGATCGGCGGTCGTGACCGCCGGCTCGTTCGGGTTGTCGACGGCGCTCGCATTCGTGGGCGCTGGTGCCGCGACCCTGGCGGTGTTCGCCGTGGCCTCGCTGGGACGCGAAGGCGCGACGCCCGTGAAGCTCGCCCTCGCCGGCGCGGCCGTGACCGCGGGCCTGTCGTCGGTCACGACCGCGCTGGTGATGACGAACGTCGAGGCGTTGAACGAGCTCCGTGCCTGGCAGGTCGGGTCCTTGGCCGGCCGATACGCCAACGTGGTGACCGCCACCTTGCCCTTCATGCTGGTCGGCATCGTGTTGGCGCTCGGCGCCGGACGTGCACTCAACGGCCTCGCCCTGGGCGAGGACACCGCGCACGGCCTCGGCCAACGCATCCGGCTCACACGTGCTGTCGCGTTCGCGATCGTGGCCGTGCTGTGCGGAGCAGCGACGGCCGCCTGCGGCCCGATCGCGTTCGTGGGCCTGATCGTGCCTCATCTCGCCCGGATCGCATGCGGTCCCGACTACCGATGGATCTTGCCGTTCTCGGCGGTGCTCGCTCCGATCGTCCTGCTGTCGGCAGACCTGGTGGGCAGGGTGGCGGTCGCCCCGGGCGAACTGCCGGTAGGCGTCGTGCTCGGAGTGCTCGGGGCGCCCGCATTCATCGTGCTCGTGCGGTCACCTCGCCTGAAGGAGTTGTGACGATGGTCCGCACCCTCGAGCGATCTCCGACACCCGTCGTGGATCACGGAGGGGTCACGCGCGGTCGAGCCACGCGGCGGAACCGAGCCATCGTCGTGACGACGGCCGTGGCCGGGATCGCGGTGGGGCTGTTCATCCTCACGATGATGATCGGCAGTTACCCGCTCAGCGCCGAGGAGGTCGTGCGATCCGTCCTGCATCTCGGGTCCGATCCTGCCGTGGACTTCATCGTCTGGGACCTGCGGCTGCCGACGGCCGCCACTGCCCTCGCCGTGGGGATGGCGCTCGGTGTAGCGGGCCTGACGTTCCAGAAGCTCCTCGCGAATCCCCTCGCCTCGCCGGACTTCGTGGGCGTCTCGTCCGGCGCGAGCCTGTTCGCAGTCGCGGCCATCCTGGTGGTGGGTGGGATCGGGGTCACCGTGTCGATGATGGCGTTGATCGGCGCCCTGGTCGGTTCCCTGCTCGTCTACGTGCTGGCGTGGCGCGACGGCATCACGGGGTATCGATTCATCCTGATCGGGATCGGGGTGTCCGAGTTCATGCTGTCCTTGGTGGGCTTCCTGATCGCCAGGGCCGATCTCTTCGGAGCCCGTGAGGCGATGACGTGGCTCGTCGGTTCGGTGGGACAGGCTGGACGGGGCGAGCTCCTGGCGCTGGTGGCGTCGGTCGTCGTGCTGCTGCCCGTGGCGTTGCTGCTCGAACGTTCCTTGCGCGTGCTGGAGATGGGTGACGATGCGGCGACCGCACTGGGGAGCCGGGTGGAAGTTGCCCGTCTGTCCTTGATCGCGGTGGCCGTGATCCTCGTGGCGTTCGCGACGGCAGCGGCAGGGCCGATCATGTTCGTCGCGCTGATCGCGGGACCCGTCGCCCGTCGGTTGCTGGGACCGTCTTCGAACGCGACCTTAGCCGCTGCCTTCGTTGGCGCGATCATCGTCCTGATGTCCGACCTGGTCGCCGTGCATGCCCTCCCCTACGTGCTCCCGACCGGTCTGGTCACGGGCGCCATCGGCGCTCCGTATCTGCTCTGGCTCCTGGCCACGACCAACCGCGTCGGACGAGGTGGATGAGCATGCGAGGAGCGCACGAGCTGCGCGCCGCCGACCTGAGCCTGGGGTACGGACCACACGACGTGATCCAGGGCCTGAACGTCGACATCCCCGCCCGGCGCATCACCATGATCGTGGGGGCGAACGCCTCAGGGAAATCCACGCTGCTGCGAGGACTCGCCAGGCTGCTCCGTCCCCGGGGTGGCGCAGTCATCCTGGACGGCACGTCCGTCACCGACCTGCGCACTCTCGACGTCGCGAAGGTGGTCGGCCTCCTCCCTCAGGAACCCCTCGCGCCTGACGGGATCACCGTCGGTGATCTGGTGGGCCGCGGTCGATATCCGCACCAGGGTTGGTTCCGTCGCTGGACCACGCATGACGACGAGGCGGTGGGTGCCGCCCTCGAGGCGACGGGAACCTCGGACCTGATCGACCGACCGTTGGCCGCCCTTTCGGGTGGACAACGCCAGCGGGTCTGGGTCGCGATGGCCCTGGCGCAGGACACGGATCTCCTGCTGCTCGATGAACCGACCAACCACCTCGACATCAGCCATCAGGTGGAACTACTCGATCTGTTCACGGACCTGAATCAATCGTCGGGCACGACGATCGTGGTCGTGCTCCACGACCTGAACCTGGCGTGCCGCTACGCCGACCAGATCGTGGCGATGAAGGATGGAGCGATCGTGGCCGAAGGGCCACCGGGGGTCATCGTCGACGAGGGATTGGTCGAGGAGGTCTACGGGCTCGCGAGCGCCGTGATCCCCGACCCCCTCACGGGGTCGCCGCTGGTCCTTCCACGTGGGCGCCATCACGTCCGATGACCCGGTTGGGCTCTGATCTGGACACATCACGCCCTGTCGGTAGGAGGGCCGTCCGAACCACCCCAGCGGGATGGCTGGAGGCGGCGCTGCCCCGGTTGTTCGAGGCGAACACGGATCCGGGTCTCGCAACGGACTCGCCTCGGATGACCGGGGTCCGAGATCTCCTCGCCGACGACGGAGCGATGCTTCGCGCCCTGCGCGAGCGGCTCCTGCATGACGGATCGTCCGAGGCGGGCGCGAGCACGGCTGTCGCCTCGGCGTTCGGTGGCCTGGCGGCGATGGCGGTCGGCTACGCATTCGTGATGACCGGAGCCGGGTTCCTGGTGACCGAGGACTCTCTGCGATGGACGGTGCGGGAAGAAGGGTGGGCGGACGGCATCCACCTCGGAGCCTCGCATGCCGTCGTTGCCGGACGGCACGTGTGGAACGACCATCCCGACGTGCGCCCCGTCGCCGGCGAAGGTGCGGCGGGCTCGCTGGCGGTCGCCGCCCTCGTCGAGGTGATCCGTCCGCTGATCGAAACCACGACCGGATTCGGGCGCGTGGGTCGTGTTGGCCTATGGAACGAGGTGGGTGACGGGTTCGCGGCGGCACTCACCTACGGGCCGGATGGACCGACGACGAGCCGCATGCGGCGACTGCGGATCCTGCTCGATGTCGAAGACGTGCCCTGGAAGGGGCGAGCAGAGGTGGCCGCAGGCGACATGCCGGGTGGTTCGTTCTGCGTCCTCCGCAAGGGTGGGTGTTGCCTAGCGTTCACGGCCGTGTCGACCAACGTGGAAGAACCCGACGAGGACCGGCGCGCCTACCTGGCCAGGTTCCCTCAGGCCTCGACAGCGCCGGACCTGTGCATCACGTGCCGCCGCAGGACGTTCGATGACTGCGCGGCGCGGCAGCGCTGGTGGCGCGACCGGCTCCAGGGGTAGGTCGCGTTGGCGACTTGGCAACCGTGCGGTTGCCATCGCCCCTCCGCCCTCGTACCTTGGTTGGCAACCGAGCGGTTGCCATCGCAGCGGCGACGGCCGACGAGAGGAGCCCCATCATGCAGGTCCGACACGACGCCCTGATCCCCACGGTGGTGGAGCCGAGCGAACGGGGCGAGCGCGCGTTCGACATCTACTCGCGGTTGCTGCGCGAGCGCATCCTGTTCCTGGGAACGCCGATCGACGACAACGTGGCGAACCTGATCGTGGCTCAGCTGTTGTTCCTGCAGGCCGAGGACCCCGATCGCGAGATCGCGATGTACATCAACTCTCCGGGCGGATCGACCACAGCGATGTTCGGCATCTACGACACGATGCGGTTCCTGCACGCGCCGGTGGCCACCTACTGCGTGGGGCAGGCTGCGAGCGCCGGCGCGTTCCTCCTGGCGACGGGCGCCGCCGGCCGGCGCTACGCATTGCCGAACTCGCGCGTGCTGCTGCACCAGCCGCACGGCGGGATGGAGGGCCAGTCGGCCGACCTGGAGATCCACGCGCGCGAGATCGTGCGCATGCGCCGCCGCGCCGACGAGATCCTGGCCGAGCACACCGGACAGTCGGTCGAGAAGATCAGCGCCGACACCGACCGCGACTTCATCCTGACCGCCGAGGAAGCGAAGGCCTACGGCGTCGTCGACGAGGTAGTGACCGGTCGGCAGCTCGAGGCGCTGGGCGCGGGGGCGGCGCTCGATGCGTTGGGGACGCCGGCATCTCCCAGGCCCGCAGCGAAGGAAGGCGTCTCGGTTCCCGCGGACTGATCGCTATGGCTGACGACCGGTTCCTTCGCTCAAGGTTCAACCTGTCGGAGCCGACGCACGCTGTGAAGGGAAGAGGGGGACAGGTCTTGGGGGTCGATGCATCGAACGGTAGAACGCGCCTCGGCGAACCTTCGCTCGTTCGGAGGGTCTTCGTGGGATCGATCGGTCTTGCACTCCTCTCGATGATCGTGATGGCCCTGCCGCTCCGATCGGATGCCCACGCGAGCGTCCGAACGCCGGCGAGAGCCGACGCCGAACCGTTCGGCTGGGTCGTCGAGTGTGCGTTCGTACGCCACCTCACCGCCGACCCGATCGTCTACCCCGGACAACCGAACCAAGGCCACCTCCATGACTTCTTCGGCAACCTGACGACGGATGCTTTCTCGAACTACGGATCGTTGATCGAAGGCGACACGACCTGTGCGCTACCCGCCGATACCGGGGCGTATTGGGTGCCCGCCGCCTACGGATCGCCCGGACTGATCGAGCCGAGCGATGCCGACTTCTACTACCGAGCATCGACGGATCCGACCAAGATCCGCGCATTCCCGCGCGGACTTCGCATGATCGCCGGCGACGGGATGGCGACCGGACCGCAATCGCTGCGGGTCATCTATTGGGACTGCGAGGACGGCGGGGACGACACCGACCGCACCATGCCGACCGATTGTCAGAACGGCAGCGTCTCGGCTCACGTCCGATTCCCCGATTGTTGGAACGGCGTGACGCTCGACAGTGTCAACCACCGGAGGCACATGGCGTATTCGGTGGACGGGGCCGGCGCCTACAAGGTCTGCCCGGCGACACATCCGGTCCCGGTACCTCGGCTGATCTACAAGCTCGAATGGCCGTACCACGATGGCCCCACCCTGTTCCTGTCGAGCGGCCCGGCGTTCACGCTCCATGCCGATTTCGTGAACTCGTGGCGACAGCGCAAACTCAAGTCGCTCGTTCGCTCCTGCCTTCGGGTGGTGGTCAACTGCGGAACGTTCGACACCGATTCCGGCCGAAGAGGACCAAGGGCCGGCGCTCCGAGCGTAGCCAGAACCCCTGAAGACCGGGTCGCGCGGCCCGGCTCGCCGTAGCGTCCAGTATCGAGACCACGTAGACCCGGAACGCAGGTGACGTAACACCGTAGCCCGTTCGCCTGACAGACAGATTGCGGCCTGTCAGCCGAACAGGGGATTTTTGTCGCTGCCGTGCGACGCAACGCTTTACACGACCTCTCGACCAGGCCTAGGGTTGAGCCCTTGCGGATAGGCGGGGTAGGGGGTCACGGGCGTGACACTGGCTGAAAGCACACGGTCCTCGCGCGATGCTCGTACCTATAGAGAGGCTTCGCATCGTGCACCGATCACCGTAGCCGCGCCCTGCGCCGACCGTAGATGCGATGGCCTCGTCGCACGACCAGCGACCGGGGGAGTCCTACGGTGAGGGTGGCGCCTTCTACGCTCGCCGTGGATCGTTCCCGGCCGGCGGCACATCTCGACGACGTCCGCCTGACGCGTGACGTCACCACGTTCGGTCGCGCACTGATGGAGTCGCCGGACCCACGGACGGCCATCCAGGTAGCCGTTTCCTTCTGCCACGGATGCCTGCAGCGGCCGGCGGCGGGATGGGTCCTGGATCCCGGAACCGGCGTGGCGGCGTTGATCGCCGCGCGAGGATTGGAGCTGGACCAAGAACGCGCCTTGACCAACGTGGTCGCCCTACAGGATGCCTCACCGTCCTCGATCATCGCCGACGTGGTGGCCGAGCGATTCGTGGCCGTGACCGGCGCCGATCGAGCCGACCAGGTCGAGGCGGGCGTCGCGCTTCTCGCGATCGCGGATCCATCCGATGACGGGCGGGTGGTCCTCGACGCCGTGCGATCACTCCTGCCGCCCGCTCTGCAACTCACCGAAACCGTCCGGCTCGCCGAACTGCAGCGTGCGAGCCTTGATACGGCACTCGTGTGCATCGCCCACGAGCTTCGCGGACCCCTGCTCGCCTCGAAGATCTCGATCGAGGAGGTCCTGGAACGAACGAAACAGGACGTGGACCTCGATCTCCTTCGATGGTCTCATGCTGAGCTGAACGAACTCGCTTCGACGATCGAACTGCTGCTCAGGTGGACGGTCGCCGGCCGGATGCCGAGACGTCGCAAGACCGACGTCGTTGGTCTCGTGCGGGGCGCCGTCGGATCGGTCGTTCGCGAGACAGGCCAATCGCGGGTGCGGGTCCAAGGGCCGGATCACCTCCTCATGCTCTGCGTCCCCGAAGCGATCCGTGCTTCGGTCGCGAACCTCGTCCGTAATGCCTTGGCTTACTCGCCGGTAGGCACGGAGGTCGGCGTGGTCATCGAGAACCGAGACGCCACCGCCTGTATCCGCGTCACCGACCGAGGCCGGGGGGTCAGCACATCGGAACGTGACTCGATCTTCGAGCCGTTCATCCGCGGAGATATGGGGCATGCCTCCAGGGATGGTCACGGCCTCGGATTGTTCATCGCCGAGAGGATGGTGCGAGCTCACGGTGGTGAGATCAGGGTCGAGCCTCAGTGTGAGGGCGTGGCGTTCTCGATCGAGGTGCCGGTCACATGACGCGTCGGGCCCTGATCGTCGACGACCACCGCCTATTCGCCGAAGCCGTCGCACTGATCCTCGAGCGCCTCGGCTTCGACGTGTCCTCGGTCGTCGACGCGCAGGAAGCAACCGTTCAGGTCTCGGCCACACGTCCTTCCCTCATCGTGATCGACATCGGCTTGCCCGGTGAGGACGGGTTGTCGCTCGGACGACGGCTCCTCGAGGAAGACGGGGACCTCACCGTCATCGCGGTGACGGCGGCTGACGACCCCGGGCTCGCGACCACGTGCCTGCAGGCCGGATTCCAGGGGTTCGTGACGAAAGACACGTCGGTGCCTCGCTTCGAGCGGGCCGTGCGTGCAGCCCTCGATGGTCAGGCCGTCATCCCGAAGCGACTGATCCCGAGCATGGGAGGCGCCGACCGCGGGATCGCCGGCAGCGCCGACCTGCTAGCGAGACACCTCACACCTCGCGAGCGTGAGGTCCTGTCACTCCTGGTCGCCGGAGCGAACGGCAAGGAGATCGCAAGCAGACTCGTGATCAGCGCCAATACGGTGCGCACCCACGTCCAGAGCATCCTGACCAAGTTGCAGGTTCACTCGCGACTCGAAGCGGCAGCGTTCGCCGTGCATCAAGGGTTGATCGATCGCCCGCCCACGCTCGGAGGTCCCAGCTCTCCATCGGGTGAGGGGGAGGCGAGCAGCCGGATCGAACGGTCCGCCTGAGCTCGTCCGAACGACGTAGCCGAGATACGTCGCCCGTTGGGTGTGTTGCCCCACCCGAATCGATACCGTCTTGCGGCGACCGATCGGATGCGTCGCGGGAACGTCGGGGATGGGTATGAGCGAAGATGGCAGACCGATCCGGGTCCTGTTGATCGCTAGCCATTCCCTCTTCCGTCAGGCGGTCGTCGGAGTGCTGGGCATCGAGCCGGGGATCGACGTCGTCGCGGAAGCTCAGGCTCCAGCCGACGCGATCTCGAGCCTCGAACGCACTCGCCCGGATGTCGCACTGATCGACGCCGATGCCTCGAGCGGCCCTGTGGCTTGGGCCATCAGCCGAATGAAGGAGACCGCGCCTCGGTGCAAGGTCATCGTGCTCGCGAGTGAAGAGCGAGCCGGTCCGATCGTCGATGCGCTTCAAGCAGGAGCTAGTGGCTACCTCACGCGGGATGCTTCGATCGAGGAACTGGTTCGGGCGACGCGGAGCGTTCATGAGGGCGAGGTCGTGGTTCCCCCTGAGATGACGAGCGAACTCCTGGTCACCCTATTGAGTCAGCGTGGGTATCGCGACGAGGCGCAGGCCCGCCTGGAGCTGCTGACGCGCCGAGAACGGGAGGTGCTCGGCCTGCTCGCCCAAGGGGCTGACAAGGACATGATCGCGCAGCAGTTGGTGATCAGTCCTGAGACGGCGCGCACCCACGTCCAAAACATCCTCGCGAAACTCGAGGTGCACTCACGACTCGAGGCCGCCGCGTTCGCGCGACGGATCCATGTCGTGCCCGATCTGGTGGATTCCTCGCCTCCGAGCAACGGGTAGCCGTGGCCGTCAGGCTTCCTCGAGACTTGCCTGAGCGATCGCGTCCTGGATGCGACTGGTGGAGCTGGTCACCGACGCCAGGGCCGTGTCCAGGCGCACGATGTCGAACGGCTCCCGGGCTCGAAGGTCCGACAGGATCTGTTCGTACCGGTGCCGATGACGGCGTAGGGCGTGGCGCCCGGTGTCGCTCGAAACGTCCTTCAACGGGTGACGCTTCGATCGGATCTGGACACGGTCAAAGAGCACCTCGTCCGGGGCATCGAGCACCACGACGAGGTCAAGGGCGCTTGCCCACCTCCCGAGCATCCGGTCCGTCCATCCGTTCACAGCGATGTGGCGGCGCTCACCCCCAAGGTCGGGCGCCAAGCGATAAAGCAGGAAGACCGGCCCCTGGTCGAAGATGTGAACCCGAGCGGGCACACGAGCCGCGGCCCTGCCATGCGTCGGCATGGCATCCAGCCGGACCATCCGACCGAAGTGCCGCCGGACGATCGACCTCGCTGCAGGACCCTGCAGGAGGATCGGCGACAGCGATCGGGCGCTCCGCGTGTACGCAACCGGCTTCCCGAATCGGCTGGCAAACGTCGTCGTCACGACGCGCGAGTCTGCCTCGGCGATCGCCCGGACGAGGGTGCTCTTGCCTGACCCCGGGAGACCGATGACCTCGACCATCACCGCTCGGCCGGCTTCCCTTTCCGGCGGGGGATTCGTCACAGCCTCGTCCAGATCCCGGCCTTCACGTCCCGCAAGACACGCTCGCGAGAGGCATCGGCCTCGACCACCAGCGTGCCGGCGGGCCAGCTCGCGGTGCGGATGTGTTCGGCACGACTTCTCACCAGTCGTGGGTCGGCTTCAGGTCGCCGAGCGACGGCGACGTCGGGGTCGACCCGCAACACGACCACCGAGTCGGGCGGCCGGATCCGACCATAGGGCGTTCGTTCGAACTCGACCGAGCGCCGACGCAAACCCGTCATCCCTGAGGCCTGTTGCTGATCGACCCGAGGTCCGTCGATGTCGATCGTTCCCGGCAAGGGATAGCGATCGCAGAGCACGATGGCTCCTCGGGATGCGAGGACATGCGCTCGCGCGGCCTCGCGGGATCGGTCGCGTGCGTTCACGACCCCGGTGAGGAGCCACACGTAGCTCCATCCGTTCGGCTCACCGGGCGGCGGCGCTCCGGCAGCCTGCACCGTGGGATGGGCACCGACCGCCCGACCGAGGCGAACCGTTCCTCGCAGCACGAACCACATCGCTGATCGCCGGGGCTTGCCGAGGTGAAGCGTGACCGTCGGAGCGAGAGGCGACAGCCAGCGAGCGAGCTCGGCCACCGTGGTCGACTTGCCCGCGCCGTCCCCGCCCACGATCGCCACGACGTGACCACCATCCGACAGTTGGCGACGAGCCGGACGTCCAAGCACCCGCGTTCGGAACCGGCGGCCGATGCGGCGCGACGTTTGGAGCCAAACGTCGGCCGGGCGAGCACGCCGCGCATGGGGCGCCAATCGCGCCTGCAGCGCTTGCCAGGCTTCGAGGCGGATCGGGGTCGGACACCCTGGCTCGAGCGCCCGGATGCTGAACGCGAGGATGCGCTCATCCAGGAACGGAACATCGTCCTGCAGCGCCCGCCGGATGCGTGAAGCCTCGACCCGTGCCGACAGATGATCCATCTCGCACCGCTCGCCGGACGATACTCGTCCCCGGCCGGTGAGGATGGCCTCCGGGCTCCCGTGCTTCAGCATCAACCGCACGACCAACACGATGAATTCGAACTCAGGGGCGGGGATCGGGAAGAGGCCGTCGTGGTTCGCCGAGCGAAGGTACGCCGCCTCGATCGGCAGGTGGTAATTCTTCGTCGCGTCATCGCCGATGAGCAACCACTCATGTGCGTGGATGTCGACCAGTCGCCCGGAGTCGACGTCGAGTCCGTAGAAGTGCCGGATGCCCGGGATCTGAGCACCACCCGTCGCCACGACCTCCTTCCAACACCCTTGTGTATGCAGGACGTCGGTGAAGCGATCGAGGTCACTGGCGGCGATCAACAGGTCCAGGTCGTTCTCACCCGTTGCCGACCGGTGGATCATGTTGGTGCTCTTCCAGTGGCAGTACTCGATCGCCGCCCTGTCGAGGGCGTCACACAGCTGATGGACGAGCCGGAGGGCATGGTCCTCGGCCGGCTCGGCGCCGGGGGGGCGCGGTGTATCAGCTCGGGAACGCGGAGGGCTCAACGGTGGGATGGAGCCGTGCATCGGTCAGGGCGCCGGGACGTCGGAGTGGAAGAAGAAGCGCTCCGCCGACTCTCCGGCGCCGTAGTCCGGTCTCAGGGAGGCGGCTGCCTGGTTGGCACCCCTGCCGGCCTCGGTGGGCTTGACATCCGGTAGCAACACTGGGCGATCGATCACGAGGGTCGCGCGGCGATGAGCAAGGAGATGAGCGATCGCGACCCCTAGTAGGAAACCCACGGCCGTCCCGACCGCCACGTTCAACGGCAGCTTCGGCCAGACCGGGTCTGGGGAAGCCGTCGGCTCCTCGAGAACCTCCAGATGATTGGAGACGCGAGTTCCCTCGACGAACCCCAGCAACGACGAGTACGTCTTCTGCAGATCCAGGATCAATGCGTCGTTGGCGCCGATGCGGATCCGGATCCGTGCAGAGAGAGGACCTGCCGATCGCAGCTGCTTCCGGAGGGTCGTGTTCTGACGATCAAGTTGAGCGATACGTTCTTCGATGCTTCGCAGGCGGTCCCCGATGAATCGCCGGGGGCTTCCGGGCGGCGGCGGGCCCGTCCCCCCTGTGGGGGAGATCGCCACGATCTGATCGACCCACTCGGCAGCGATCGAGGTCGCTTCCTGGGGCGACGCAGCATCCACGGCGATCACCACGACCTGACTCTGCTGTCGTGAGACGCTGGCCGCTACCTGGTCACCCAGTTGCTGCCATGGGAGATCCAGACCCAATGCCTGAACCGTCGCCTCCAGCACGGGTTGGCGAACCGCGACATCGGCATAGGTCGAGGCAAGCTCTGCGCTGGTCTCGATGTCGTCGCGGGACACCGTGGGGTCGAG
>Ga0190270_10000849_pt1 | contig 13737 bp, 11 predicted proteins | sample Popmic320T_FD_133748 | JGI IMG/M metagenome (GOLD analysis project Ga0190270, IMG submission 133748) | Populus adjacent soil microbial communities from riparian zone of Weber River, Utah, USA - 320 T | ecosystem: Environmental > Terrestrial > Soil > Riparian zone | place: USA: Utah | collected... | reverse complement strand
GTTGTCGTAGTGGATCAGCTCGAGCCGCCGGCCGTTCACGCCGCCCGCGGCGTTGATCCGCTCGACGTAGAGCTGGAGCGACTTGAGCATGGGGTCGCCGAGGAAGGCGGCCCCGCCGGTGATCGACAGGACCGAGCCGATGCGGATCGGGCCCTGGTCCCTGCTTCCGTCCCTACCACAACCGGCCAGGATCGCCGTCAACAGGACCGCGACCCAGCGTGCGTACCTCATGCGCTCTCCTTCTCAATACCGAGATACGCCGCACGCACCGCCTCGGCGCCCAGCAACTCGCGGCCCGGTCCCTCCAGCGTGATGCGGCCGGTCTCCAACACGTAGCCACGGTCGGCGATCGAGAGCGCGGCATGGGCGTTTTGCTCGACCATCAGCATGGTCACGCCCCCGGCGCGGAGCGACACGATCACCTCGAAGAGCGCCGCCACCAGCCGGGGCGCGAGGCCCATGCTCGGCTCGTCCAGGAGGAGCAGCGTCGGACGGCCCATCAACCCGCGGCCGATGGCGAGCATCTGCTGCTCGCCGCCGGACAGGGTGCCGGCGCGCTGGCGCCGGCGCTCGGCGAGAACGGGAAAGAGGCGGAAGACCCGGTCCAGACCAGCATCCATCTCCTGCCGCGGGCGGGTGTGCGCTCCGAGTCGCAGGTTGTCCTCGACCGTGAGTATACCGAAAACCTGCCTTCCTTCGGGCACCAGGATGATCCCTTCGGCCACCCGCTCGTGCACGGGTGCACGGGTGACGTCGGCGCCCCGGTAGAGGACTCGCCCCGCTAGGGCGGGATGCACGCCCGAGAGCGTACGGAGCAGCGTGCTCTTCCCGGCCCCGTTGGAGCCGACCAGCGCCACCAGCTCCCCGGGGCGGACCTCGAGGTCCACGCCACGGAGCGTCCGCACGCTGCCGTAGGCCGCCTCCAGCGCCTCGACCCGAAGCAGCTCAGACATGCGTGCCCAGGTAGGCCGAGAGCACCTCGGCGTCGCGGTCCACCTCGTCGGGCGCTCCCTCCGCGATCTTCCGGCCGTAGTTGAGGACGAGGACGTGCTGGGAGAGGCTCATCACCAGCCGCATGTCGTGCTCCACCAGCATCACGGTGATTCCGGAGTCGGCGATCCGCCGGATCAGCTGGTCGAGATCCTGGGCCTCACGCTGGTTGAGTCCGGCCGCGGGCTCGTCCAGGCACAGGAGCCGCGGCTCGGCCGCGAGCGCGCGAGCGATCTCTAGCCGTTTGAGATCGCCGTAGGCCATCGCACGGCCCGGCGCGTCGCCGCTGCCGGCGATCCCGACGAACGCCAGCCATTCCGCGGCCTTGTCGCGCAGCGCACGATCCCGACGCGCGATGTCGCCCGGGCGGAGCATCGCGGCGAGCGGATTGCGCCGGAGCCGGAGGTGGGCGCCCAGCATGACGTTTTCCAGCGCGGTCAGGTCGGCGCAGATCTGCGGCGTCTGGAACGTGCGGCCGACGCCGAGCGCGGCCAGGCGGTGCGGGGGCAAGCCGGTGACGCTGCGTCCGTCCACGCGGACCTCGCCCGCGGTCGGAGACTCGAAGCCGGTGATCAGGTTGAAGAGGGTCGTCTTGCCCGCGCCATTGGGACCGATGACGGCGTGCACCCCGCCTCCGCCGATGGCGAAGCTCACGCCGTCCACCGCGCAGACGCCGGCGAAGCGCTTGCTGAGGTCGCGCACCTCGAGCAGCGCATAGGCGGCTACCATCCGAGCCGCTCCCGAAGCGTAGGGACCAGCCCGCGCGGCATCGCGATCATCGTCACCACGAGGATGAGCCCGAATGCCGCGGTCTCGGCGCCTTCGAAGCGGCTCAGGAGCTGGGGCAGCACCGTGAGGACGATGGCGCCCACGACCGACCCGGCGAGCGAGGCCATCCCGCCGACCACTACCATCGTGAGCAGCTCGATCGAGGTGAGAAAGCTCGCGACCTGGGGCGTCACGAAACCGACGTAGTGCGCGGTGAAGCTTCCCATCAGGCTCGCGCCGACCGCGGAGAGCACGAAGATCGAGGCCTTGACGCCCGCCGGGTCCACCCCGACCGCGCGCGCCGCGGGCTCGGCGCTGTGCAGCGCCCGCATCGCCCGGCCGAAGGGCGAGTCCACCAGGTTGCCGGCGGCCCACAGCGTCACCAGCAGCAGCGCCGCGGCGAGCCAGTACCACTGCCGCTCGCCGGTGACTTCGCGCCCGAAGACGCTGAACGGCTGGACCACGATGCCGTCCGGGCCGCCGGTCCACTGTGACTCGTTGGTGAAGATCATCGAGAGGATGATGCCGAGGCCGAGTGTCGCCATCGCGAGCGAGTGGCCGCGGAGGCGGAGGATGGGCCGGGCGACGAGCAGGGCCAGCAGCGCGGTGGCCAGCGCGCCCGCGACCATCGCGGCGAGCGGCGGCCAACCGAGCCGGCCGGTGAGCACCGCGGAGGCGTAGGCCCCGATGCCGATGAACCCGGCGTGCCCCAGGCTGATCTGTCCCGCGTAGCCGATCAGCAGGTTGAGCCCGATCACGACGACGGCGTTGATGGCGGCGCGGGTGGGGAGGTCGTACCAGAAGGCGTTCGGCAGGAGCAGCGGCAGGATGGCGAGCACGACGCCGGTGATCGCGAGTCCACCCCGCCTCGATCGTAGTCTCATAGCGAAAAGCCCGTCGTCAGACGCGTTCCGGCGCCTGCGCGCCGAACATCCCCCGAGGCAGGAACATAAGGAGGAAGAGGATGACGACGAACGGCACGGCATCCTTATAGCTCGACGAGACGTAGCCCGCCGCCATGGCCTCCAGCACGCCGAGCAGCAGACCGCCCGCCACGGCCCCGAGGCCGCTGCCGAGGCCCCCCAGCACGGCCGCGACGAACCCCTTGAGGCCCAGCATGACGCCGACGTCGAACGAGGTGAGCGTGATCGGCGCGACGATGATGCCGCCGAGCGCGCCCAGGGCCGCGGAGAGCGCGAAGCTCAGCATGAGCACGACCTCGATGCGGATGCCCACCAGCCGGGCGGCCAGGCGGTTGCTCGCCGAGGCCAGCATCGCTTTGCCCCAGCGGGTGCGCTCGAAGAACCACCACATGAGCGCGACCGCCGCCGCCGCGACGCCGATGACCCAGAGGCTCTGCGGGGCGAGCGCCGCGCCGGCGACCATGATCGGTGCGTCCCCGGAGAAAGCGGGCAGAGCGTGCGTGGCCGTGCCGCGCCACAACTGGACTCCTCCGCGGAGCACCAGCGACACGCCGAGCGTGATGATGACGAGGGTGACGACCTCGGCGTCCCGCGCCGGGCGGATGGCCAGTCGCTCGACCGCGACCCCGACGGCGGCCACGAGGAGAATGGCTGCAGGGAGCGCGATCCACGCCGGCAGCCCGATCTCGAGCAGGAAGACCGCCAGCATCCCGCCCAGCATGAGGAACTCACCCTGGGCGAAGTTGATGGCGTTGCTGGCGTTGTAGACGATGGTGAAGCCGAGGGCAGCGAGCGCGTAGGTGGCGCCCACGGTCAGGCCGGAGAAGAGGAACTGGAGGAACTCGGCGAGCATCCTGACCGGGGCGCTGCCGTGTCAGCCCATCGTGACGTAGGTCAGCTTCTCGGCGATCTTCCCATCGCGCACAGTGAAGATGTCCACCCCACGCGCCGTGCCCTTCCCGCCCTCGGGCGGCGACCACTCCAGCGACCAGCGGCAGGCGCAGCGGTCGCCCGCGCCGAAGACGTCCTCGATGTCGAAGCGGTAGCCGGGGAAGTGCGTCGCCAGCGACTCCCAGACCGCCCGTACTGCCGCCTGTCCCTCGTGCCGGCCGAAGCTGACCGCCGCCGGAGCGACGTGCTCGAAGACGCAGTCCTCGCTCATGTCGGCCATGAGGGCATCGACGTCGTGGGTGTTGAACGTGTTCTCGAAGCGGGTGACCAGCTCCACGGTCGTCTCCGTGGCTGACGTGGCGGGCACGGGGCCTCCAGGGGAAGGGTGGCATCAGTGGGGAATCGACAATCGTACGGCCTGTGCCCGCCGCCCGCCAGCGCGCTCTGGCCAGTCCGGGCACGGCAGGTCAGATTGGATGAGAGTCCCTCCCCCCGGGACCAGGAGGCCCCATGACGTCCCCCCAGCTGCAGTCCCCACCGCTGGCCGACCGCAAGCCGCGCGACGAGGAGATGGACATTTATGGACTGACCCACCCGGGCAAGGTCCGAAGCGAGAACCAGGACCAGTTTCTGGTCTGCTCGCTCCGTAAGGAGGCGGTGGTCCACCTCACGAGCCTCACCGAGACCGACAATCTCACCGCGGGCAGCGAGCGGGTCGCTTTGCTGATGATGGTGGCGGACGGCGTGGGCGGAGGATTGAGGGGCGCGGAGGCGAGCCGGATCGCGCTGGAGGCGGTGACGCGATACGTCTCCCGGTGCATGGCCTGCTACTACGCAGCGACCACGGGCGACGATAGCGACTTCTTCGCGGCCCTGCAGGACGGGGCGCTCCAGTGTCACGCCGAGATCCTCCGGCGTGGCGAGGAAGACCCGGACTATCGCGGCATGGCCACGACCCTCACGCTCTATCTCGGCCACTGGCCCCGGGCTTATCTGCTCCAGGTGGGCGATAGCCGCTGCTACCTGCTCCGCGGCGAGAAGCTGACGCAGGTCAGTCGGGACCAGACCATGGCGCAGGAGCTGATCGATGCGGGCGTCATGCGACCGGCCGACACCGCCGGCACCCGCCTGGAGCACACCCTCTCCAGCTCGATCGGCGGGCGGCAGACCGCGCCGGTGGTCACCCGGTTCGAGCTCACCTGGGACACGGTGGTGCTGCTGTGCAGCGACGGTCTCACCCGGCATGTATCCGACGAGCGGATCGCCCAGCGGTTACGGGAGACGCGGTCGTCCAAGGAAGCGTGCGAGGCTCTGCTGGCGGACGCGCTTGAGGGTGGAGGGAGCGACAACATCTCGATCGTGGTGCGACGGGTGGTGCCGATCCACTAGGGCCTTACAGCCATCCGAGAATCTTCGAGTGGATGAAGCCCCACACCACCATCACCATCAGGAACGCCGCCACCGCGAAGAAGCCCCAGGCCGACTCGCTCGGCGGCATCAGGTGCCTGAAGTTCATCCCGTAGATGCTGGCCACGAAGTTCGGCACCATGATGATCACCGTGATCGCGGTGAGCCGCCGCATGATGAGGCCGAGCCGGTTGAAGGCCGAGAAGACGTGGACGTCGAGCGCCGCGGCGAGCAGGTCGCGGTAGGTGTCGAACTCGGCGAGCACGTGCACGGCGTGGTCCTGCACGTCCGCGAAATAGGGACGCAGGTTTTCCGGCACGGTGCCCTCGCGGCGCAGCACCTCGGCCAGGACATGGGTCGTGGGTGCGAGCAGCCGCGGGACCCGGAGCAGCTCCTTCCGGAGGCGGAAGAGATCCTCCGCGGCGCCTTCGGCGCCACTGAAGATCTCGCCCTGGATCTCATCGAGCCGCTCCCGCACCCGGTCCTGGACCACGAAGTACCCGTCGACCAGGCTCTCGAACAACGCGTATGCCAGGCCGGCGATCCCGTCGGTCGCGCGCCGCTCCTGGCGCTCCCAGCGCCGGCGTGCCTCGGCCAGCGCGGAGAGCACGGCCCCGGTGCGGCGGTGGATCGTCACCAGGTAGCGCTCACCCCAGAACATGTTCAGCTCGCGAGGGAGGATCGCCCCCTCCATCGGCTCTGCCGCGTACACGACGATGAAGTGGTACCCGGAGTAGCAGTCGCAGCGCGGGCGCTCGTGCGGACGGGTCACGTCCTCCAGCGCCAGCTCGTGGAACCCGAACGTGCGGCGGAGGAGCGCGACGTCCTCCTGGTCGGGATCGCTGATGTCGAGCCAGAGGCGGTTCTCGCGGTCGGCCAGCAGCTCGGACAGTCGCTCGACCGGAACTTCGCACGGACGGCTCTGATTGCGGGTATCGAGAACGAGTCGCATGGTGCCCATCGGACCTCCCGGATCGTGACAATGCTCGTCCGAGGCTACTTGGCTTCTCCGGCAAGCGCGGCCATCCGGCCGCGGACCTCCCGCACCGCCGGCTGGAGCACGGGGTCGGCTTCCTTCCATAGCTCCACGAATCGCCCGTAATACTCCAGCGCCCGCGCGCGGTCGCCCCGGGCCTCGTAGAGCTCGCCGAGACGCTTGAGGCTGGGGCCGAGCCCCCACTGGTCGGCCTGGTTTTTCCAGGGCCCGTCCCGGCCGACGGCGCGTTGGTACGCGGCGAGCGCCGAGTCCGCCAGGCCGGCCCGTTCGTAGGCGACGCCTTCGTCCCATGAGCCGCAGCGCGCGCAGGTGGAGGCACGACGACCCTGCACGAAGGCGGAGATGGCGTCCTGGGGGCGGTCGTCCACGACGGCGAGCCAGCCGCGTGAGCGGTACCACTCCCACCGACCGCGACGAACTCCTTCAGGCACCTCAGCCTCGAAGGCCGAAAGCAGACGTCGGGCCTGCTCGCGGCGCCCCGCGAGGGCGTAGACCAGCGCGACATGTGCCCCTGGTCGATCCAGCGACGGCATCGAATGCAATGGATGCGCGGCGAGGGCGGTCTCCAGGATCCGGAGCGCGCCGGCCGAGTCAGCTCGGAAGACCACGGCATCCCGCGCGAGGTCGGCCGCATCCGTTAGCACCACTCCCGGGAGTCCACGCTTCTCGTTCACCTCTGTGGCCAGCCGGGTGTGCCGCTCCGCATCGGCGAGCCGTCCTCGGATGCGCGCCATGCGCGCCATACCCAGGTTGGCGTCCAACAGGTCGGTCTCTTCGGCGTTGGCCATCTGGCTCAGCTCGGTGAACGCGCGCTGGGCTCCTTCGTAGTCGCCCATAGCGTTCAGTACGGCCCCCCTGCCCCTGACGAACATCGGGAGGTCCGGTGCCATCTGGACCATCGTGTCGAGTGTGGCCCTCACCTCCGCGTCCCTTCCCTGCATCAACCTGGCGGTCACCAACTGCAACATCCCGTAGCCCGTGTCCGGGTTGGCGCGGAGCATTTGCACGATGGCCGCTTCGGCCTCCTTGGGCCGGCCCTGCTGCAACAGCAGCACCGCGAGGTTGTTGCCGGCAACGCCGTTGTCCGGCTGGATCTCCAGCACGCGCCGGTAGGCGGCCTCCTCCTTATCTGGATCCACATCCACTGTGCCATAGTAGTAGCCAATGGCGAGCTGGCGCTCGATCTCGGTCAGCCGGTCGCGGTGCGCCCACGCCTTGGTCGTCGCGGCGACGACGCGGTCCTGACTGCTCTGTGAGTTATCGAGCGCCACCGCCAGCTTACGCCACGCCATAGCGAAACCGCTGTCGAGGGCGATGGCCTGCTCCAGCCGCTCTACCGCCTGCTTCTCGAATCCCCGGTCGCTGAGTCGCGCGCCCTCGTTGTAGAGCCGCAGGGCTTCCAGCGAGCCGGTCGTCACCTTCTCCAGCGGCTCCCCGGCGCGGATGGTGGTGAGCGACTCCCCGATCCGCTCCCGCACCTTCGCCGAGAGGCGGTCCAGTGCGGCGACGATCCCGGCGTCGTCGCCGGCCGTCTCCCGCAATGCCACCAGCTCGGCTCCATCGGCCGCGCCGAGGATCCGCGCCGAGAGCACGTAGCTTTTGCCTAGCGCGCTGATCTCACCAGTCACGACGGCCTTCGCACCCTCGCGGGTCGCGATCTCGCGCGCCAATGCGGGAGTGACCGACGTCGCGGGGTCGCGTTGCATCCGGGTGAGCGCGTCGCCCACCTCCGCGGTACTGAGGATCCGGACGAGCGGCGTCTGGGCGAGGTCGATGCGGAATGCCTCCGAGACCGAGGTGCCGAGGCTGGAGTCCGCCGTGCGGTTCTCGAAGTCGGCGACGATCAGCCGGTCGCGCTCGCTCAGTCGGCCCGATGCGACGAGTGTGCCCACAGTACCGATCCCGAGCAGCCGCATGGCGGTGTACGCCATGGTCGCGAGCCCGAGCCCGGCGAAGGCGAGCACGCCACCGCGAACCGCCTTCCGCCAGGTAAGCCAGCCGTGCAGCCCCCCCTCTGGCGTCGTGACCACTCTGCCGCTCGCTCGCGCCAGGGCGCGCCGGCGCTCGATTGTTCCGGTGACGAGCATGATCGGCAGGCCGATGAGCAGCAGGACGACGGCGCCCGTGAACACCCAGTCGGGCAGTCCGAGCCGATGCACCAGCACCGACACCAGGCCGAGGACGCCCACCGAGGCCGCGGCGAACAACAGTGCGACCCGCCCTGGGTGGTATCGCCGGATCGCCTCCTCGGTGCCGCTGGAGATCGCCGCCGTGGCCGCGGTCGGCGCCAGGCCGCCGCTCGGCGTCGTCGCCGCCTCGAGCTGGCTCAGCAGCTCCGCAGCGCTCTGCCAGCGGTCGGCGGCGCGCTTCTCGAGGCAGCGCATGAGCACGCCGTTGAGCGCCGGGGAGACGGCGGGCCGAACCTTCGCCACCGGCTCCGGCGCTTGGGTGATGTGCGCCGCCAGCATCGCCTGCGGCGTCGGCGCGGTGAACGGCGTGCGCCCGGCGAGCATCTCGTAGCCGAGGATGCCGACCGCGTAGATGTCCGCCCGATGGTCCACGTGGGGATCGGCCGCGGCCTGCTCCGGCGCCATGTAGGCCGGGGTGCCCAGCGCCACGCCGAGGGACGTGAGCGACGACGACCCGCTGGACGCGCTCACCGCCTTGGCGACGCCGAAGTCGGTGACCACCGCGTGGCCGTCGGATAGCAGGACGTTGTCGGGCTTGATATCGCGGTGAACGACGCCGTTCCGGTGGGCGAAGGAAAGCGCGTCCACGATCTCGCGCAGGATCCTGGCCGCCTCCGCCACCGGCAGCTCGCCCTCGCGGGCCAGCTTGCTGCGGAGCGACTCGCCCTGGATAAAGGGCATGACATAGTAGAGGAGATCGCCCGCGGCGGCGGCGCTGAGGAGCGGCACGATGTGCGGGTGCTGGAGACGGGCGGCGAGCCGGATCTCGCGCTCGAAGCGCTCGACGTTCACCGCGGCGCCGGTCTCGGGCGGCAGCACCTTGACCACGACCTGGCGGCCGAGCCGGATCTCTTCGGCGAGGAAGACGCGACTCATCCCGCCGCCGCCCAACTCCCTCAGGATGCGGTGGGTGTCCCCGAGGGCGGACTGGAGGCGCTGCTGCAGCTCCATGACGGTTCGGCCGGCTGGGGATGTGTGGGGTTACCGGCTCGAAGTTAACGGTGAGGCGGTAGGGCGGTAAGCCGGTAAGGCCCAGACTGTCATCCCGAGCGGAGCGAGGGATCTTCTCACCCGGTCCTCGACGATCGCCGAGAAGCTCCCTCGCTCCGCTCGGGATGACAGCTAGGTCTCCTGTTGACATTCGAGAGGAGTCTTCGCATCCTTCTGTCGACACTCGGAAGGAAGCCGGAGCCCATGCCGCGCGACACCTCGTCGGACGTCCTCCAGGGCACGCTCGACCTCCTCGTCCTCAAGTCCCTCGCCCTGGGCCCCATGCACGGCTGGGGCATCGCCCAGCGCATCCAGGACCTCTCCCGTAGCGCATTCGACGTCGGCCAGGGCTCCATCTATCCCGCCCTCATGCGGCTCGAGCGCCGCGGCTGGATCGCGGCCGAATGGGGCACCACCGAGAACAACCGGCGCGCGCGCTACTACCGTCTCACGCCGGCGGGGCAGCGCCAGCTGCGGCAGGAGACGGAGAGCTGGCGCAAGTACGCCCACGCGGTCGAGCTGGTGCTCCGGGCGACCTGAGCGCAATGCCTCCCTCGACCTGGCTCGCCGAGCTCCGCGGGCGGACCCACGCGCTCTTTCGCCGCGGGGCCGTGGAGCGGGACCTCGCCGACGAGATCGGGTTCCACCTCGAGATGGAGACCGAGGCCAACATCCGCCGGGGCATGGCCCTCGACGAGGCGCGGCGCGCCGCCCGGGTCGCGTTCGGCGGGGTGGAGCGGGTGCGGGAGGACCATCGCGACGCCCGCGGCACCAGGCTCCTCGACGACGCCCTCGCCGACCTGCGCTACGCGGTCCGCTGGCTGGCGCGCAGCCCCGGCTTCACTCTGCCCGCGATCCTGACGCTCGCGCTCGGCGTGGGCGGCGCCACCGCCGTGGTCTGCGTCGTGGACGGCGTCCTGCTGCGGCCGCTGCCCTACCCCGAGCCCGAGCGCCTGGCCGTGGTCCGGTCGGTCATCCGGGGCGAGACCCAGCCCTGGAATAGCTCTCCGCCGGACTTCCGCGCCTTCCGCGATGGCGCGGGAGCATTCGAGCAGCTCGGCGCCTATTACGACATCGCGGCGAACCTGATGCTCGACGGCGAGCCGGTCCGACTATCTGCCGCCCGCGCCAGCGCGGGGATGTTCCCGCTGCTCGGCGTGCGGCCGCTCCTGGGCCGCGCCTTTCGCGCGGACGAAGAGGTCGCCGGCGCCGATCGCGTCGTTCTCCTCAGCCACGCGCTGTGGCGCAACCGGTTCGGTGGGAGCCCGGCGGTCCTGGGCTCGTCGGTGATCCTCGACGGCGCTCCCTACACCGTGGTCGGCGTGATGCCGGCGTCCTTCCGGTTCCCCGACCGGAGCGCCGAGCTCTGGCTGCCGATGGCGTTCGCGCCGGGAGACCTGCTCGACACTCGGGGCAACTATTTCCTGAACGTGGTGGGGCGCCTGCGTCCGGGAGTGTCGATCGAACGGGCACAGTCCGACCTCGATCGCATCGCCGCCCGCGTCGCCGCCGAGGACCCGGAGGCCCCCCTCCGTGGCACGGCGGTCGTCCCCTTGCACGACGAAGTCGTCGGCGACACCCGTCCCGCGCTGCTCCTCCTGCTCGCGGCCGCCGGCCTCCTCCTGGCCATCACCTGCGCCAACGTCGCCGGCCTGCTGCTGGCCCGCGCCGCGGGGCGTCGCCGCGAGCTCGCGCTGCGGGCCGGACTGGGCGCGACCCGCCCGCGCCTGGTGCGCCAGCTCCTCACCGAGGGGCTCCTGCTGAGCGCGGCCGGCGGTGCCGCCGGTCTCGCCGTCGCGTGGCTCGCGCTCCAGTGGATGCGCACGTCGGGTCCCGCGGACCTGCCCCGCACGGACGAGGTCGCGCTCGACGGCCGGGTGCTCGGCCTGGCGCTCGCCATCACGTTCGTCACCGGGGTTGCCTTCGCGCTGCTGCCGGCCCTGCGCCTCACCCGCCGCGAGGGCCACGAGGAGCTGCGCGGTGGCGCACGCCTTTCGGGGCCCGCGGGGCATCGCCGCCTGCGGCGCGTGCTCGTCGGCGGGCAGGTCGCCCTCGCACTGGTTCTCCTCGTCGGCTCGGGGCTGCTCCTGCGCAGCTTCGTCGCGATGACCCAGGTCGACCCCGGCTTCCGCGCGGCCGACCTGGTCACCGCGTCATTGCCGATGGCGGGCGCGAGGTACGCGGATTCGACCCGCGTGCGCCTTTTCCAGGACGAGCTGCTCGTGCGGGTGGAGGCCTTGCCGCAGGTGGAATCGGCGGCGCTCACCTCCGGGCTCTCGCTGGGCGGTGGCGGGTGGGTGAAGTGGATCACCTTCGGCGACCGGTCACAGCCGGCCTCGCTCGATCAGGTCCCGGCGGTCTGGTACCGCCTCGTGAGTCGCGACTACTTCCGTACCTTGGGCGTGCGCCTGGTCGCCGGCCGGGGCTTCGAGCCCGCCGACCGTCCCAGCAGTCCCCCGGTCGCGGTGGTGAACGAGGCGATGGCTCGACGCTTCTGGCCGGGCGAGGACCCCATCGGCAAGACGATGTGGATGGGCCCGCCGGAGCACATGATCGCCTCGCTGCTCTCCGAGGGTTACCACTTTCCCCGGCTCACCGTCGTCGGCGTGGTGGCGGACGAGCGCCTCGACGCGCTCGACGCTCCGCCCAAGCCCGAGGTGTACCAGCTGTACGGCCAGAGCGGGGAGATCTCGTCCTCGCTGTACCTCGCGGTCCGATCCGCCCGGGAGCCGACGGCGCTCATCGCGGATCTCCGGGGCGCGCTTCGGCAGGTGGACCCCACCCTGCCGCTGGCACAGATCGCGACGGCCGGCGACCTGGTGCGCGAGTCGAGCGCGAAGCGCCGCTTCGGGGCGCTCCTGGTGACGAGCTTCGCCGGGCTCGCGCTCTCACTGTCGCTCGTGGGGGTATACGGCGTGGCCGCGCAGTTCGTGGCCCAGCGCCGTCGCGAGCTGGCGATCCGCCTGGCGCTGGGCGCCGCCGACGCGAGCGTAGTGCGGTTGGTGCTGCGCGAGGGACTGGTGACGGCGTTGACGGGAGCGACCGCCGGCCTGGGCGCCGCCTTCGCGCTGGGCGGGATCATGCGCGACGTGATCTTCCAGGTGAGTACGGCCGACCCGGCCACCTATCTCGCGAGCGCCGGTCTGCTGCTGGTCTCGGTCGTCCTGGCCACCTTCATCCCGGCACGCCGCGCCTCGAGGCTTCCACCCGCGGAGGTGCTCGCCGCGGAATGAATCACCGCTTTCGGCCGAGCCGCCACTCCAGGTTCCGCCGCACCGCCGGCCACTCCGATAGCAGCACGCTGTACATCACGCTGTCCCGCACGCTCCCGTCCCGCCGCCGGAAGTGGTGCCGGAGGACGCCGTCCTTCTTCGCGCCCAGGGCCTCGATCGCGCGCTGAGAGCGGAAGTTGAAGTTGTCGGTCCGGAATCCCACCACCTGACAGCCCAGGGTCTCGAACGCGTGCGTCATCAGCAGGAGCTTGCAGGCGCTGTTGACGTGGCTGCGCTGCCGGCTCGCCGCGTACCAGGAGTACCCGATCTCCACCCGGTCCGCCGACGTCATGATGTCGTGGTAGCGGGTGGACCCGACGATGGTTTCGGTCGCGAGGTCGCGCACCGCCCACGGCAGCATGTGGCCCGCGCGCTGGCCAGCGAGCGCGTCCGCGATGTAGTCGGCGACCTGGTCGGGCTGGGGCACCGTGGTGAACCACAACTCCCAGAGCTTCCCATCCGACGCGGCCGCGACCAGGTCGTCGTGGTGCGCCTGGTTCAGCGGCTCGAGACGCACACCGTGCCCCTCGAGCATCATCGGCGATGGCTCGATCATGCGCAAACGATAATCGGGATCTAGGAAGACTTCCGTTCCAGCGGCTGTGGCCGCTCCCCGGGTCCGGCCATGAGGTGCACGGCCAGCCCCTTCCTCGTATGGAGACCCAGCCGAGTCATCACCCGCTCGAGGTAGTGCCGCACCGTGTGCGCGCTGAGCCGGAGCCGCTCGGCGATGTCGGCATTGGAGAGTCCCTCCGCCGCGAGCAGGGCGACCTGCGGCTCGCGGCCGCGGAGCCCGAAGGTGATCCGCAGCTCCTGGGTGGTCGGCAGGCCGGGGCCGGGTCGGTCCACCAGGATCAGCACGGCCGCCTCGGGGCGCAGCGTGCCGGCTGCCGCCCGACTCGTCACCAGCCGGTAGCCTGCTCCCATCAGCGCCAGCTCCTCGTCTACTCGGACATTCCCCGCGGCCCCGGCCGCCTGCCGCACCCGGCGCCCGATGAGCTCGACCAGCCGGTCGCGCTCCGGCTCCGCTACGAGGATGGCGGTCCATCGGGCGTTCCGCGCGACCTCCCGGTGATCATCGCTCCGGTAGATGGCCATTCCCGTGTCCACATCGTCGAACGCCTGGCCCAGTGTGCTCCTGCACAACTGGAGTCGCCCGAAGGTCGCGAGCCCTGCGGAGAGAGCGCACCGGAGAGAGACCACAGGAAGAAGCGCGTCCGGAAGGTCTGCAGTGGACGGCAGCGCGCGCCCCTGATGGCTCGAATCCGGATGGTCGAGCGCCGCGCTCAGCCATCCCTGCCCATCCCCCG
>Ga0190270_10000848_pt1 | contig 13738 bp, 14 predicted proteins | sample Popmic320T_FD_133748 | JGI IMG/M metagenome (GOLD analysis project Ga0190270, IMG submission 133748) | Populus adjacent soil microbial communities from riparian zone of Weber River, Utah, USA - 320 T | ecosystem: Environmental > Terrestrial > Soil > Riparian zone | place: USA: Utah | collected... | reverse complement strand
GGCCCTCTGAGGCTTCGACCGTAAGTTCGACGACGCGAGCCTGTTCGCCCTCGCTCATCGTCACACTCTCGCCGGTGGTGCCGCAGGCAACGATGAAATCAACGCCGTTTTCGATCTGAAAATCGACGAGGCGGCGAAAGGCCGATTCGTCAATCGATTCGTCCTGTTTGAAAGGCGTGACGATCGCCGTTCCGCAGCCTCTCAACCGATCAATGTTTGCCATCTTGGTCTCCCCTTTCGATTATTGAACCCAGCCACAGAGACACAGAGACAGAGAGACAGAGAAACAGAGAAACAGGAATACAGAGAGGCGCTTTTTCTCTTTATCTCTCTGTATTCCTGTCTATCCATCTCTGTGCCTCTGCGCCTCAGTGGCTCCATGGCTATATTGATTTAGCTAAAGAGCAGTTCCGAGAATTCGTAAACGCCCTGTTTGTTAATGATCTTTTCCGCCGCCAATACCGCGCCGGCGGCGAAGCCTTCACGGCTGCGCGCCGTGTGAGTGAGAGTGATCGTGTCGGCTTCGGAATCAAATCCGACTTCATGTGTGCCCGGAATGTGCCCCGCGCGGATGGCCACGGCCTCCGGCGCGCGCTCGCCGTAAATTTCGCGCATCAGTCCTGCGATGACCAGCGCCGTGCCCGACGGCGCGTCCTTCTTGAATTTGTGATGCGCCTCGACCAGGAACGGGTCGTATTGATCGTGACTCGCGAAAAGCGCCGAAGCCTCGCGCACGATTCTGAAAAACAGATTCATCCCGATCGAGAAGTTCGAGCTGAACACGAGCGGAGTATTGTGGTCGGCGGCCAATCGCTTGACTTCGTCCAGTCGCGCGTACCATCCGGTCGTGCCGACGACCGCCGGAATTCGCAGCCCGATCAGGCGGCGCAGGTTTTCGACCGCCGTTTCGGGCGTTGAAAACTCTATAGCCGCGTCAACGCCTTCCAGGTTTTCCGCCGTCAGCCCTTCGCCGTTCGGGTTATTGTCGATGTCGAAGCGCGCGACGACCTCGTGCCCGCGCGAAGCGGCTACGCGTTCTATCATCCGCCCCATCTTGCCATAACCTACTATTGCGATCTTCATCCTCTTTACCTCAGGCATTGTCATTCCCCAAACTCAACCGCGAATTCCCCCGCCGCGTAGCGGCGCATTGAATTTAGCCATCGGTTAATGGTGTTTGAGAATAAAATACAACCATGGGTGTAGGGGCGGGTTTTCCCCGCCCTGGTTCGTGACCCGAGCGATAGGAGCGGGGAAAACCCGCCCCTACGTTGGATTGCGTGGTTGCGTTTAATTTTCAAAGGCCATAAACCCATGGCTAAATTCAGACGCCGCGATGCGGCGAGGAAGGCGATCCCTGCCGCTCGCCTGGCTTCAGGTAACGATCATACCTCATCCCACGGCCTGAGCCTGAGCCGCGGCCTCGAATGTCTCCTCATCCAATTCACTGAAAAACTCAGCGTGCAGCGATCTGACGGCGTTCTCGACGCTAGCGCCGTCGACGATGAAGCTGACGTTGATCGCCGAAGCGCCGTGCGAAATCATCGAGACGTTGATCCGCTCGATGCTCGAAAAAATTCGCGAGGCGACGCCCGGCGTGAATTTCAGATTCTCGCCGACCAGGCAGATCAACGCCGCGTCGCGTTCGACCGAGACCTCGCCCAGAGACTCCAGGTCGGCGACTACGGCGTCCAGGCGCCGCGTGTCATCGAGCGTCATCGAGACGCTGACCTCGGAGGTCGCGACCATGTCGACCGATGTTTCATGCTTGTTGAAGACGTCGAAGAGCCGCGAGAGGAATCCATGAGCCATCAGCATGCGGTCAGACGTCACGTTGATCACCGTGATCCCGCGTTTGAACGCGATGGCTTTGACGACCGCGCGCGACGGCGGCGCGCTGCGGACAATCGCAGTGCCGGCGGCTTCGGGCCGCATCGAATTGCAAACTCGCGCCGGAATCTCTCTGGCCATCGCGGGCAGCAGCGTGCTCGGGTGCAAAACCTTCGCGCCGAAATAGGCGAGCTCGGAAGCCTCGGCGAACGAGATGACTTTGACCTTCGCGGCTTCGGGCGAAATGCGCGGGTCGGTGGTCATGATGCCGTCGACGTCGGTCCAGATTTGAATCTCTTCGGCGTCCATCGCCGCGCCGATGATCGAGGCGGAATAATCTGAGCCGCCGCGCCCGATGGTGGTCGTCACGCCCTCGGAAGTCGATCCGATGAAGCCTTGGGTGACCGGGACGCCGCCGTCGGCCAGGGCGGCAGTGAAGCCTTCTTTCAATTTCAGGTTCGCGACGTCGAATTGCGGCGCGGCGCGGGTGAAATCGTCATTGGTCCGCATCATCGGGCGAACGTCTACCCAGACGCCTTTCATCCCGTCTGTACGTAAGGCGGCCGCGACGACCTGCGATGAAAGCAATTCGCCGTTGGACGTGACGGCGTCGGAGAGACGCGGCGTGAGCCGGCCCGTTCGGCCGATCTCTTCGAGCGTCGATCGGATGGCGATGAAACGTTTGCTCAGAGCCTCGCGCAGCGATTCGCTTTCTTGCTGCGGCGCAAGTTGATCTGCGGTTTTTAAATGGCGCCCGGCGATCTCGTCCAACTTGCTTTGCGCCGTTTGCATATCGCCCGCGGCGGCCATCCGCGCGCATTCGAGCAAGCCGTTGGTCGTCCTGCCCATCGCCGAAACAACAACCGCCGGCCGGCGATGCGATTGGCGGCGGACGATTGATACCAGGCGGCGGATCGCGGTCGCGTCTTCAACCGAGGTCCCGCCGAATTTCATTACGATCATTTACCTACCCCAGGAATGTGACTAATGAGACTTATAAAACCTATAAGTCCCATTAAGTCTTATAAACCCCATTCAGGACGACGCAAAGATTGCGCCGCAAAACGAAAAAGGGTTAGCAAGCTATTGCTCGCTAACCCTGTCCTGATCGCGCGCCACACGACGTGGCGGCAAAAATGACTGCGTCGCCGAGATAGCTCTTCAACGCCGGCGGGCGATGACAACCTCAAGGATTTAGCCCTGACGGCCAGCCGGCGCGATGGCGAAACATCAGACCAGCTTCGGCGGCTTACCCCTTTCGCTCATCTTCTTTGAGCTTTCGCGCTCTCGGACGAGTTACTCTTGAAAGCCGCGCCTCTACTCGATTACAAATCGAAAGAACGATGCGTTAAAAAAACGATGCCGCATTGTGGCGAATGCGCCGGAGGCTGTCAAGACTGGCCGTTTGCCGGCCACGGCTTCTGCAAAGTAGCGATCGCCGACTTTCACTCGGCAATCACTACGCGTCTAGACATTAGATCGGTTAGCAAATGCGTGTACGAAACTATGGCGCGAGTTGTTTACTCGCGCCTCTTTCCCGCTTGGACTCCTGATCGGACAGGGCCACAAACAGGGCGATTAAGCAAATCGCCCCACGTCGTAGACGCATTTACTAATCACCATAAGGAAGGTGAGATGAGCGACCAATTTGTATGGCTGGAAGTCGAGACGAAATATCGAGAGACGCGCATGACGAGGCATGGCGAAGAGCTGCGCTGGCTGGTCAACCGCGAAAAGATTTTGAATAAGGCGACCGGCGGCATCGCCACTCGCGGAACCGTCCGCCATCCGGGCGTCTGCGTAATCGCGCCTTTCGTCGACGACGATCACATAGCGTTGATGCGGCAATACCGCTACGCGGCTGATAGCGAGTTGTGGGAATTGCCGGCGGGGACTCTCAACGGGCGCGAAGAGAATCAACGAATGACCGGCGCCGAGACGCCTGAAGAGTGCGCCGCGCGCGAGTTGTCGGAAGAGACGGGGTACGAGGCCGAAGTCCTGGAGAAGGTGTGCGAGTGTTACGCGATGCCCGGCATCGGCGACGAGATCATTCACGTCTTCTTCGCGCGTAGACTGAAACGGCGCGAACAATCGCTCGATGACGACGAAATCATCGTCGAAATTCGCGCGTTCAGCGCGGAGGAGCTAGAGGGGATGATCGAGCGCAGAGAGATTCGCGACGCGAAGACGCTGGTAGGATTGTTTTACGCGCTCAGCCAACGGCCCGGCGGTTTGAGAATCGGGCGACGCTGAAAGGCGCGAGGTCAACGGAACTTTCCCCTTTGACGACTAATTCGCCGATCGCCCGGGCGGTAATCGGCGCGAGCAGGATGCCATTGCGATAATGGCCCGTGGCGTAAATCAAACCTTCGACGCGCGGATCGGGGCCGAGTATCGGCAAATCGTCCGGCGCGCGCGGGCGTAATCCGGCCCAGGTTTCGATGACGGCCTGGTCGGCGACGCAGGGCATGATCTCAATCGCGTTATTGATGACAGAAGCCATGCCGCCCGCCGTCACCCGTTTGTCGTAGCCGGCGCGTTCGGTAGTCGATCCGGCGATCAGATATCCGCCGAGCCTGGGAACCAGATACCCGCGTCGCGAATAGATCACGTGGCGCGCGGCCGGGGCGGGCATTTCAAGCGCCGCCATCTGCCCGCGCGCCGGCTCGACTTCAAACCGCTGCGCCTCATCGCAACGAAGCAGGCTCGACCAGCTTCCCGCCGCGATCACGACTGTGCGGGCGTGAATTTCGCCCCGCGCCGTTACCACTCCGCTGACCCGGCTGCGCCCGGCCATATTCTCGGTCAATAACTCTCGCGCTTCGGTGTGCGTCAGGAACTCGATTCCCGCGTTCCGCGCGGCCCCATGCAGCGCGGTCATCAGTCGGCGGTTGTCAACCTGATGGTCGCCGGGAAATTTCAGTGCGAAACGTAGCGTTTGGTTCAGCAGCGGTTCGAGTTTGAGCGCGCTCCCCGCGTTCAATCGCCTTACATTCAAACCCGCCTCGTGAAGCCACTGCCAGCGGCGCTCAAGCTCCTCCTCGTCATTCTCAGTCAACGCCAGGCAAAGCGTCCCTTCGTCGCGGTACTCGACGTCAACACCGCTCGACGCTTTCAGCTCGCGCGCGAAATCGGCGTAAGTCGCAAGGCTGGCCGCGGTGAGATTGAAGAACTCGTCCTCGCGATCAGCCTCCGCCAACGGAGCGAGCATGCCGGCGGCGGCGTGTGAAGCTTCGCCCCCAACGCGCCCGCGTTCGACGACGACGACGCGCATCCCGGCCTGCCCCAGCCGCCACGCGACGGCGCAACCGATAACGCCCGCGCCGATGACGACGGCGTCAGTCTGTTCGATCGGCTCAGTCATCTACGCTGGATTCGGTGGAGCTTCTTCTTGGGCGGCCTCTCGGCGCCACTCTTCTCGCATGCGGCGCGCGTTTTCAAGACGGCTGTCGGTCGTGTTGATCTCGTGATCAACCATCGAATCGACCGCGCTCTTGATCCCTTTGAGAACCCGCTTCTTGAAATCGGCCAGCTCGTTGGCCGATTCTTCGGGCAGGCTCGCCCAGAACGCGTCCGCCAGATAATCGAAGGGATCACACACGGTTTGCTGTTTTTCAGACATATGCTCATTCTCCGTCATGAATGAGACTTATAGGACTTATAAGACCTATAAGTCCTATAAATCCTATAAGTCCCATTAATCGTCAATCGTATAAGTAGCCGCGCAAGTGTCGGTTTCCCATACGCGCACTTTGTAAACCTGCGCGCGGTCGTCGTTCACCCCGCGTCCGACTTCGCGTAGGAAGAAGGCGGCCATCTCTTCAGCCGACGGGTTTATCTCCACGTCGAAGGGCGGCAATTCATTGATGTTTTTGTGGTCCAGATAATCGACCACTTTCCTGGTCGCCGCCTTCAGGTCTTTGAAATCGATCAACAGACCGATGTCGTTAAGCTTTCGCCCGCGCACGTAGACCTCGACTCTGTAGTTGTGGCCGTGCGTGTTTTCGCACTTGCCATGGTATCCGCGCAGCGCATGGGCTGAAGAGAAGCTCATCTCGATCATCACTTCATGCATGGGCATTGAAAATCTTCCTTCTTCGATTCGGTAAATATTTGATAAACGCAATTATAGCACAGGCCCCGCGTTGAAAGTTTCGGCTTTCGAGTTTAGAGTGCGTCCTCCGAATCAGTACCGCGAGCGGTAGCGAGCGTGGCCTGCGGCAGTTGGCGCGTTGATGGCGCGCCGCTCGCGGTACTGATTCGGAGCTCTACTAGTCTTGTATAGATCGAAAAATTTATATGGCGCACAAAATAACCCTCATTCCCGGCGACGGCATCGGCTCCGAGATCACCGGCGCCGTCGTTCGCATCATCGAGGCCTCCGGGGTTGAAATCGAATGGGAGAGCTTCATCGCCGGGGCCGAGGCCCTTTCGCGCTACGGCGACCCGCTGCCCGAACCCGTTCTTGAATCAATCAAGCGAAACCGCGTCGCATTGAAAGGCCCATTGACCACGCCGGTCGGCTCCGGCTTCACCAGCGTCAACGTGCGGCTGCGAAAAACGCTGGACCTTTACGCCAATCTGCGGCCCGTCAGAAACCTGCCCGGATTGGTCACGCCCTTCGGCGACCTGGACCTGGTCGTCGTGCGCGAAAACACGGAAGACCTCTATTCGGGGATCGAACACGTGGTCGTGCCCGGCGTGGTCGAAAGCCTGAAGATCATCACCGAGAAGGCCTCGACCCGCATCGCGCGCTTCGCCTTCGACTACTCGCGCCGCGAGAATCGAAAGAAGGTCACGGCCATTCACAAGGCCAACATCATGAAATTGTCTGACGGCCTCTTCCTCGACTGCTTCCGCAAGGTGGCGGTCGAATACCCCGAGATCGCGGCCGACGACAAGATCGTCGACAACGCATGCATGCAGCTCGTCATGAGGCCGCAGCAGTTCGACGTGCTGTTGCTGGAAAACCTGTACGGCGACATCATCTCGGACCTGGCCGCCGGGCTGGTCGGCGGGCTGGGGGTGGTTCCGGGCGCGAACATCGGCGAACTAGGCGCGGTCTTCGAAGCGGTTCACGGCAGCGCGCCTGACATCGCCGGAAAGAACATCGCCAACCCGACGGCGCTGTTGCAGACGGGAGTCATGATGTTGCGGCATCTGGGCGAGCGCGCTGCGGCCGATCTGATCGAACGCGCGATGATTCACACGCTGTCGAAAAAGCAGGTGCGAACGCGCGACCTGGGCGGGACGGCCAGCACGACCGAGTATACCGAGGCGATTGTGGCTTCGATGAGGGAGCTTTCGCAGTAAGAGACGGAGAGACTACAGAGACAGAAGGGGAGTATCCCCCAATCCCTACTCCCTGCCGTCTCTCCGGTCTTCTTCATCGATGGCTCAATTTTTCGATGAATTCCGCCAGCTTTTCTTCGTCGCGCAAATCGAAGGCGAGCTTCAGCATGCGTTGAGGATCGACAAGTCCCTTCGCGGCGAGTATTCGCAACAGGGTTTCGGCGTCCGCGCTGAATTGACGCAACGCCGCAACACGCGTGAACTCAGCCAATAATTCATCTTGTGTAAACAAACCCGTGTCAATACAGGCTTCCGACAATTCTCCCACCCACTGGTCATCGCGATCCGCCGGCCGCAGCTCGTCGAGCAGCAACTTCTGCGTTACGCTCTCTACATGGACCTGCCGCGCTAGGTCCTGGCGGACGTCGGAAAGTCTCAGGCCGCGCGCATACAGAACCTCGGCGGCGATTGAATTCTCTTCTCGCAGCAGACCGAGCAGTAAATGCTCGGTCCCGATGTGGCGATTGCCGAGCAGCATGGACTCTTCGGCGGCGAAGGATAGCGCGCGCTTGGCTCCGTCCGATAGCGGCAGGTCGATCTCGGAAGAGATGCGGTCGCGCACAGTCGCGCTTCCTTCTATCTCCTTGCGAATTAATTCGACGTTGGCGTTCGTTTGCTTGAAGAATCGCGCAGCCAGTTTTTTGTCCTCACGGACGATGCCCAGAAGGATGTGTTCAGGTTCGATCTGGGACGCGCCGAACTGGCTAGCTTCGTATCGCGAAAAGAAGATCACGCGACGCGCTTTTTCAGTGTAGCGTTCAAACATGACCGCCTCCTTAATCAGGCGAGAGACACCGGGACATTTGAATCGAGACTACCGCATCGTTCCCTGCTCGCCGTTCGACTGCCTTGATGTCTTCTGATCGCGCTCCGACTGCCGGAGTGTCCTGACGGCTCTATCGTGATCAGCCGAGGTCGCCGAGAACTTGTGCGAGCCGTCGTTCTTCTCAGCGTCTACCACGAAGTATAAATAATCGGTGTCGGCTGGATTGACCGCGGCCTGAAGCGAGCGTTTGCCCGGTGAGGCGATGGGCCCCGGCGGAAGTCCGGCGCGTTTGTAGGTGTTGTAAGGCGAATCGCGGTCAAGGTCGCTCTTATAAATCTTGCCGCGATATTTGCCGGCGAGTATCGCAGCGTAGATCACCGTCGGGTCGCAGCCCAGTTCAATCTTCAATTTCAACCTTCGGTGAAAGACCGACGAGATCAGCTCGCGCTCGCTGTCTACCCTCGCCTCCTTTTCGATCAGAGACGCCATCGTGACCGCCTGGCGCGCGGTCATCTTCATCTCTTCGGATCGCGACTGCATCTCGGGCGTGTAAACTTCGCGGAAGCGTTTGACCATCGCCTCGACGAGTTGCGCGCGTTTCGTGTTCGCCGTGTAGTCGTAGGTGTCGGGGAAGAGATAGCCTTCGAGCGTAGTCGCCTGCGGGTCGAGGTCGGCGATCAAAGACGTGTTTTTGAACAGTGCCTGCAAATCTTCGATTCTGGGCGGGGGCGGCTCCTTCAACCCCAACCCGTACAGCATGTTCGCGATGTCGAACCGGTTGTAGCCTTCCGGGATGGTGAATTGTTGCGTGTTTACGCCGCCTCGGGTCAACTGGTCGATCACTTCGTGTGGAGATATTGGAGATTTGAACTCGTAATCCCCGGCTTTGAACCTCTTCCCGTTCGGAAAAAAACGCAGCCAGACCCGCGTCGGCCACTCGTGTTTGAGGACGCCCTCTTCGTAAAGCCTTGCTAGGATCGCCGTCGTGCTGGCGCCGGGGGCGATCGTGATGGTCTTCTTCGCGGCGGCATGCTGATAAGGATTATAGATCTCGTTCCTCAGCCACATCGCGCCGCCGATCATGGAAATGAGGATCAATAGCAGGAAAACGTTGAATGACGGAAAACGCTTTCGGGGCCGCGGAGCGGTTCTAGGTCGCGTCGCTTGGGGTTTGGGATTGTTTTTAGGTCGCATCGCTCTCGTTTGATAGAGTTTGTTAAGGGGAGGTTTCAGACAGGGGCGTTCGCCTTTGTTCGTCAATATAGTCCTGCAGTATCACGCTTGCGGCGTATTCGTCCGATCGCGCGCGGCGTTCGCGCAATCCCATGCCCATTTCGCGCAACATCCGATCGGCCTCGCGCGAAGTCAGCCGCTCATCGACCGCCACGACCGGGATCGAAACGCTCCGCCGCAAATCCGATATGAAACCTTCGACGCGATCGACCGCCGCGCCGCGTGAGCCGTCCATATTCAGCGGCAGGCCGACGACCAGCGTGGCGACCTCGTTTTCGTCGACCAGTTCGCGGATTCGATCGATGATCTGCGCATATCGCTTTTTTTCCCGGCGAATCGTCGTCAGCGGGCGCGCGATCAATTGCAGTTCGTCCGAGATCGCGACGCCGACGCGGCGCTCGCCGTAGTCAAGCGCCATCACTCGCATGCGTACGATAATAGTCCGCGGCGCCGACTCGCGTCCAGTCATGCCGGGGGTCGCTTTTTCTCGCCTTCGGCCATCGACTGAATCTTCGACTTGTGCCGGAGTATGTAATTAATGAAAGCCCGGGTCGGCGACGGCTGGAATCGCCCGAGCGAGACCAGGGACACCGAACGGCGCAGACGGTGGCCGATGATTTGAAGCTGCGCCAGCTTGCCCGCGACGACCTCGTCGCGCACCGCCCAGGCTGGCAGCAGCGATACGCCCAGGCCGCGTTCGACCATTCGCTTGATGAAGAAGGTGTCGTTCGATTCGAGCGCCAGGTCTGGCCGCGCGCCTATCTGATCGAAGAACTGGTCGGTCGCCCGCCGGATCGAAGCGCCACGTTCGAAGAGTATCAATTTCTCTCTCTGTATCTCCGCGACCGACGCGACGCGCTTTTTGGCCAGCTTGTGTTCGCTGCTCACGACCAGCGCCAACTCGTCCTCGAAGAGTTTCGTAACCTGCAGGTTCGGAGAATAGACGGCCAGCGACGCAAATCCGACGTCCGCCGCGCCGTTCAAAATGTCGGCGACCGTTTGCTCGGTGCTCACCGTCGTTCGGAACGCCAGGTCGATGCTCGGGTGCGAATCCATGAACGATTCGAAGAGCGGCGCGAACAGGTGGACGAACGCCTGCGTGGCCGCCGCGACGCGCACGCGCCCCGTGGGCGAGCGTTCGCGCCCCGAAATCCTTTCGCGCATCGCTTCGGTCTCGTCCAAAATCCGCTCGACGTATTCGAGCGCGATCTTTCCGGCCTGCGAAAGCTTCACGCCGCGTTTGGCGCGGATGAAAAGCGGTTCGCCCAAATCCTCTTCGAGCGCCTTGATCTGATGGCTCACGGCCGATTGCGTCAGGCGCAGCCGCTCGGCCGCCCTGGTGAAATTGAGGGCCTCGGCCACGGCGCGGAATGTGCGTAGTTGCGACATTTCCATTTCGAACCCCACCTCATGAAGTAGTCTGCGATGTCATTAGCATAATTGATTGGATAGATTACAACAATGAGTTAGACAGATGATCTGAGAATCGCCATAATCGGCCCCGCGAGCGATAAACGACCTCCTTGCTGGCGCGCTCGCTAACGGGAGAAGGAGGGAATGTATTCAAGCGTAAAGAATGCCGCTCCGAAGGCGTTTGCTGGGATGTGAACGCGCCTGGGGCGGAGAATGGGTTCATAAATAAAAACGCTTGTTTCATCATCTCTCTGCCATAATCGAAAGAGGCTGCGATCTGAGTTGATCGCAGCCTCTTATTTTTTTCGGCGGCGTTACAACAGCCTTAGCGCAAACCGGCGGCCCAAATCCACGGTTAATAATGGGAACCGGCTCACACTCTCCTAAAGTTTTAGTTGACACCCCTCGATCAGGCTGATAATCTCCTAAAAATATAGGAGCATATAGAGCTATGCCAACCAAGAAAAAGAGCGAGCGGCTTACGCCGCTCGAAACCGAGATCATGAACGTCCTTTGGGAGATTAGCCCGGCGACGGTGCAGACCGTGCAGCAGCGACTGCGGCGGGAGTTGGCCTACACCACGGTGCAAACGATGCTCAATGTGTTGGTGCGCAAGAAGAAGGCCAGACGGACGCTCAAAGACCGGGCTTATTACTACCGTCCAGCGGTGAAACGCGACCAGGTGGCCGGGAGCGCGGTCAAAGACCTGATCGACCGCTTATTTGGCGGATCGGCCGAGAGTCTGGTGATGAGCATGGTGGAGTCGCGTCAATTGACGCCGGAAAAACTGGAGCGTCTCCAGCGAATGCTCAAAGCCAGGGAGGAGCGCGATGAGTAGCCAATGGGTTCTCACATTTCTGAGCAATGCCTTGTGGCAGCCGTTGGTGATCACAAGCTCGGCGCTCGCCTGTGACCGCCTGATGCGGAATTTTCCGGCGCGACAACGGCACAACTTATGGGTAACGGCGCTGGCGCTTTGTGTCCTGCTCCCTCTGCTCAGCGCCTCCAGCCTTCTCCATAAAGAAGCGCAGCCCTCCACTCCCGGGAGCCTGATCTTAATTCAGGCGGAAACCAACGATTCGACTCCTTCGCCGACGCCATCCGCGTTGGGAGGATTTTTTCGCCCACGCTCTCAAACGTTCTTTCCGTCTCCGGGCCTCGCCATTCTCACTCTAGTCTGCTTTTTAGTCTCCCTTCTACTTCACTGCGCCAAGTTGTGGCGCGCCGGGAAAGAGACGAAAGCTCTGCTGGCAGGGTCGTACCGGCGGGAGATTCCCGATCGGCTCGCATTGATTAAGCGACAAGGTCAAAGAGCGTTAGGATTGAAAGGCGTCAAGCTTCTCTTCTCTTCTCAGATTAACGTGCCGATCACAGTGGGAAGACGATCTGTTGTCCTGCCTGAGGCGCTCTTCGATTCCGCTGCGTCCGACTTACTATCAGCCGCGATGGGGCATGAAATGGCGCATATCAAACGCCGCGATTTTGCTTTCAACCTGTGCTATCAATTGCTGAGCATGCCGCTGGCATTCCACCCTGCAGTAGTTTTCATCAAGCGACGAATCAATGAGACTCGTGAACTGGCCTGTGACGAAATGGTGACGGAGCGATGGCTCGATGCGCCGGACTATGCCCGCGCATTGTTGCGCCTGGCTGATTCCGCCATGGTTTTTCACCGGCCAACCTATTCACTCGGCGTATTTGAAGCCGACATACTGGAGGAACGTATTATGAAACTGATCGAACGGAAACCTCGCCTGAGCGTGAGAGCAAGAACCGTCATTCTGGCATTGGTTTTATCGCTGGTCGCCGCCTCAACCGCAGTCGCCACAACCTTCTCGATCAATATTGCGCAGGACGGAAATTCGAGCATCGGCGCCGGCGCCGGCGTCAGAACGGCTCGCGAGCAGAGCGGAAATACGTCGCTCGAAAAGGTCGTTGGTGAATGGGTGGTGATAGTGACTACGAGTGATGGAACTGAGCCCGAAGGCCCGCGCCAGTCGATGATCGTCAAAGCCGATGGAGATCGCCTCACCGGCAAAGTTATCTTCAGTACCGATAAAGAATGGGTGTTGATTGAGCCGAAATTCGACGGCGAAACTTTTATCTTCAAAGTGGACAACGGAGAAGAGCTTTTGGCGGCAACCCTGAAATTGAAGAACGATCAATTCGAAGGCTCATTTAAGGGTTCAATCAACGACATAAGCGGAAGACTGAAACTGGTTCGGAAGAGAATAGAGAATACGAAATAAACTGCATTTTCGTCTCCTTACACCCCTCCTTACCCATGGATTTGGGCTGGCAGTTTGCATGGTTTCATCAAAAGGGCGAGAGAATGAAACCACGCAAACTGCCAGTTTGCGTTACGGCTGCTGTTTCATTATTTCCGTTTGTTCCGTATCCTCTTTTTCTTCCATCTGGAAAACTCGAATTAGCGCCAGGACGCGGGACATATGCTGAGGCGAACCTTTGCGGCTTTGTGGCGGCGCGCGCCGAAATGGGCGCGGCGCTTGAGCGTATTGCTGACCGAATCACGCTTCACTGTGACCGTAGGCGCAGTAGTGATTGATTCGCGCCATCGAGTCCTGCTGCTTCGTCACCGTTTTCGTCCGGGCGGCGGCTGGGGCATTCCCGGCGGTTTTATGCGTCCGGTTGAACAACCCGAAGAGGCCCTCCGCCGCGAGTTGAGTGAAGAGGTCGGCCTTGAGATCGAAGTTGCGAGCGTCGCCTTCATTCGCGCGCTTCAAAAATACCGGCAAGTGGAGATAATCTTTCGCTGCGCCCCGAAAGGAATTCCCATTCCCCAAGGTTTTGAAATCAATCGCGCCGAGTGGTTCGAGTTGAACTCGCTGCCTGACAGTTTAAGTGAGGATCAGCGAGGGTTGATCCGGCGCGCGTTAGAATCCAGATGACGTTGATGACTATGGCCATAGATACGAACGATTTGAAACAGGTTTGGGTGTTCAACGGCGCCCGCAATCATTTCCCCAGCGCAGTATTCACGGAACGGCGCCTTGCTGAAGCGTGGATTCGAAAGAATCAATTGGAGGGGACACTCACGGCGTATCCTCTGAATATCAGCATCTATGATTGGGCGATTGAGCAAGGATGTTTTACTCCGAAGCAAGAGGAACAGGCGTCCCCCAG
>Ga0190270_10000847_pt1 | contig 13752 bp, 14 predicted proteins | sample Popmic320T_FD_133748 | JGI IMG/M metagenome (GOLD analysis project Ga0190270, IMG submission 133748) | Populus adjacent soil microbial communities from riparian zone of Weber River, Utah, USA - 320 T | ecosystem: Environmental > Terrestrial > Soil > Riparian zone | place: USA: Utah | collected... | reverse complement strand
CCTCACCTCGGGTGCCCATCGCGTCGACACCGAGCGGTGCGCGGTGAAGATCGACGTACCCGCGCTCGACCGCGCCAAGCCCGACTTCGTCCGCACCCACACCGGGCAGGTCATCGGCGGCGTCGCGCCGGTCGGCCACCCGACGCCGTTGCGCACCTACGTCGACCCGTGGCTGGACCGCCACGACGAGGTGTGGGCGTCGGCCGGCCACCCGAACGCGTTGTTCTGCACGACCTACTCCGAGCTGTTGCGCGTCACCGGGGGCGAGCCGCTGGACGTGGAGGGCTGAGCACGATGGAGATCTGGTTCAACCCGCGCTGCTCGAAGTGCCGTGCCGCCACGGCGACCCTCGACGAGGCCGGTGCCGACTACACGATCCGCCGCTACCTCGACGACCCGCCCACCGTGGCGGAGCTCGCGGACGTGGTGGACCGGCTGGGGCTCGAGCCGTGGGACATCGCGCGTACGTCGGAGCCGGCCACCGCCGACGCCGGCCTGGCCGACCTGCCGCGCGACGCCGCGCACCGGGCCGCCTGGCTGGAGGCGATGGCCGCGCACCCGACGCTGATCCAGCGCCCGATCATCACCGCCGACGACGGCACCACCGTCGTCGGCCGCTCCGACGACGCCGTGCGATCGGTCCTGCCGTAGCGGGAGGGGCCGGGGCACGGGCCGGGCACTAGGCTCCCCGACCATGGCGCGCGTGGTGGTGGTCGGCGGTGGGTTCGCCGGCATGGCCGCCGCGGCGCGCCTGGCCAAGCTCGGCCACACGGTCACGCTGTGCGAACGCTCACCCGACCTCGGCGGTGCCATGGGCCGCGTGGAGGAACAGGGGTTCGCGTGGGACAGCGGCCCCTGGAGTACGACGCTGCCCGCGGTGCTGCGCGACCTGTTCCGCAAGTCCGGCCGGCCTATGGAACGCGAGCTCGAGATCGTGCCGCTCGCCCCCGCCCGGGTGCACCGTTTCGAGGACGGCACGGAGCTGGCGATGCCCGCCGGGAGCCGCGCGGACCAGATCGACGCGATGTCCGCAGTGTTCGGTGAGGCCACGGCCGTGCAGTGGGCGGAGTTCGTCGACCGGCTGGCGCCGGTGTGGGACCTGCTGCGGCGCACCGCGCTGGAACAGCCGTTCACCGGCTGCGCGACGTTCACCCGCGAACAGCAGCGACTGCTCGACGCCAAGCGCTCGCTGCGCAAGCTGGCGCGCAAGACGTTCCGCGACGAGCGTCTGCAGACGCTCCTCGAGCACCACGTCGTCATGCAGGGCTCCGAGCCGCGTGACACGCCCGGCTACCTCGCCGTCGAGACCTACGTCGAGCGCACGTTCGGCCTGTGGCGCCCGCGCGGCGGCATGCATGCGCTCACGGCAGCGTTGTCGACCCGGTTGCAGGAGCGCCGGGTAGACGTACGTCTGGACACCGAGGTGAGCACGGTGGTGTGCGCCGACGGCGCGGTGAGCCGCGTCCTGCTCGCAGACGGGGACTCGCTGGAGGCCGACGTGGTCGTCGGCGCGATCGACCCGCGCCGCGTGTTCCGGCTGCTGGAGAACGCGCCGGAGGCACGCGTACCGCTGCGCGACGTCGACCGCACCATCCCCGCGATTCCCCCGGGTGTGACCCACCTGGGCCTGCTGGCGACCTCCGGCCTGCCCGCGCTCGAGGGCGAGACCGTGCTGCACACCGAGGAGGCCACGTTGGTGGTACGCGCCGAGGACGACCCGCCCCCCGGTCACGTCGCGTGGACGGTGCTACGGCGGGGCAACGTCGGCGAGGACACCCTCGACGCGCTGGCGCGGCGGGGGGTCGACGCGCGCCCGCACGTGGTCACCCGGGTCGACCGCTCGCCGGCCGAGATCGTCGGACAGGCCGGCGGGTCGCCGTACGGAGTAAGCTGGGCCGGGCCGCGCACGGTGTCGTGGCGCCCGGCCACGCAGACGCCGGTGCACGGCCTGCTCTGCGTGGGGGCCTCGGCGCATCCGGGTGCCGGCCTGCCACTGGTCGGTCTCGGGGCCGCGCTCGTCGCGCAGCTGGTCGGCAAGGCCTGACCGGCCTCCTGGGTCGTCCCCCTGAGTCTTTCTAGCGCTGCTCGAGCGCACCCCAGCCGTGCCACCGGTGGATCTCGATCCACGCGCTGACCCGACGGCGTTCGCGGTTGGGGTACTGGATGCCGGCGTAGCGCTGCGCCAGCCGGTCGATGTCGACCAGCTCGGGGTCGTCGACGAACTCGACCACCCGGCCCTGCATGCTGACGTGCGTGACGGGGTCCTCGGGGTCGTACACCGTCAGACTCACCCGCGGTTCGCCGCGGAGGTACTCGAGGCGCTTGCGACCCTCGTCCATGTTGACCAGGATGCGCCCGTCCTCGAGCAGGAACCATGTGGGCACGGACACGGGCTGGCCGTCGGAGCGCACGCTCGCGATCACCGCGAGGTACGGCTTCTCCAGCAGGCTCGTGACGTCATCGGGCAGCGGCGGTTTCGGCACCAGGGCCTCCGGTTCGGCTGGGGTCGGGCGGACGGTCCGGCCTGGGAGTCAGGCACGGACCTGCAGGTTGGTGAAGATCTCACGGGTCGCCTTGGAGCGGTTCAGTGTGTAGAAGTGCAGCCCGGGCGCCCCTCCCCCCAGCAGCTCGTCGCACAGCTTCGTCGCCAGCTCGATGCCCGCAGAGCGTACGGCGGTCTTGTCGTCACCGAACGCGGAGATGTGCTCGACGATCTCGGCCGGTACCTCGGCGCCGGACAGCTCGGCGAACCGCTGGATCTGCCGCAGGTTCGTGATCGGCATGATGCCCGGGATGATCGGAATGTCGCAGCCGAGCGCCTCGGCGCGCGCGACCAGGCTGAAGTAGTCGTCGGCACGGAAGAAGAACTGCGTGACCGCGAACTGCGCCCCGGCCTCGGCCTTCGCGGCGAGCACACGCGCGTCGGCCTCTAGGTCGACAGCCTCCGGGTGCTTCTCCGGGAACGCGGCGACGCCGACGGAGAAGTCGCCGAGCGAGCGCACCAGCTGCACGAGGTCGACCGCGTGGTCGAGACCCTCGGGATGGCGTTCCCAGGTCGCCGTCGGGCCGCCTGGCGGGTCACCGCGCAGCGCGAGCACGTTACGGACGCCGGCGGCGGCGTAGGCGCCGATCACCGAGCGCAGCGCGTCGCACGACTGGCCCACACAGGTCAGGTGACCGACCGGGGTGAGCGTGGTGTCGGCCGCGATGCCCTCGGTCACCCGGACGGTGCGGTCGCGGGTGGAGCCCCCGGCGCCGTAGGTGACGGAGACGAACGTCGGCTGGAACGGCTCGAGCTCGCGGATTGCCTTCCAGAGCGTTCGTTCGCCCTCGTCGTCCTTGGGTGGGAAGAACTCGAACGAGAAAGAGCGTTCGCCGCCGGCGACGAGCTCGCGGATCGTCTCGACGCGGCCACGGTCATGGGACGGGAAACCACCTGACATGCCCCGAGGTTACCCCGGGGTCACACCGCTTCTCGTGCAGCACCGCGTTGTGGACGCATCCGCGGTCCCGCACCGCTGCGGCGCGACGTAGGCTGCCCAAGCGTGAGCACCGACACCGCAGAGTCGCTGGCCGACATCGAGGTCTTCCGCCGCCGCGTCGGCACCCGGCTGACCGAGTTCGTCACCGACCAGGCGAGCCGGCTGGAGGAGCTCGGGCCGCACCTGACCAGTCTGCTGGCCTCAGCGAACGACGCGGTGCGTGGCGGCAAGCGGCTGCGGGCCGCGTTCTGCTATTGGGGCTGGCGCAGCGCGGACGGCGACCACGACGACGACCGAATCGTCACCGCCGCGGCAGCCGTGGAGATGCTGCACGCGAGCGCGCTCGCGCACGACGACCTGATGGACGACTCCGACACCCGCCGCGGACGCCCGGCCGCGCACCGGCAGTTCGAGCGGCTGCACCGCACCGGCCGCTGGCACGGCGAGGCCGACCGCTTCGGCTCGGGCGCAGCGATCCTGCTGGGCGACCTGCTGCTCAGCTGGTCCGACGAGATGCTGCGCACCTGTGGCCTCGACACCGAGCAGGTGATGCGCGGTCTGCCGTACTTCGACGCCATGCGCACCGAGGTGGTGGCCGGGCAGTACCTCGACCTGGTCGCGCAGAGCTCCGGGCAGACGTCGGTGCCGCAGGCGATGCGGGTGGTGCGCTACAAGGCAGCGAAGTACACCGTCGAGCGGCCCCTGCACCTCGGCGCCGCCCTCGCCGGTGCCGGCGAGCCGCTGATCACGGCGCTCACGTCGTACGGGCTGCCGTTGGGCGAGGCCTTCCAGCTCCGCGACGACGTGCTCGGCGTGTTCGGTGATCCCGGCGTGACCGGCAAGCCGGCCGGCGACGACCTGCGCGAGGGCAAGCGCACGGTCCTGATGGCGCTCGCGCACGAGCGGGCCGACTCCGAGCAGCATCGGGTTCTCGACCGGCAGTTCGGCCGGCGGCGGCTCGACGACCATGGCGTGGAGCAGCTGCGCGAGGTCATCCGGTCCAGCGGCGCCCTGCGCGCGGTCGAGGACCTGATCACCGAGCTCACGTCGGCGGCCACGACCGCCCTCGACCAGGCGCCGATCGGCGACGACGAGGTGCGCACCGCGTTGCGCGAGCTCGCCGCGGTCGTCACCAGCCGCGACTGGTGAGCCCCGCGCGGCGGCTGGGTGACCCAGAACTCCCCTAGGCGTGCTGCGACGGACCGTGCGGGTCGAGGTCGGGCAGTGCCAGGGGCGGCCCGTCGCCGCGCAGCAGCACCACGAACTCACCGCCCTCCAAGCTGGCCGACCGGCGCGTGAACGCACCGAGGGCGGCCTCGAACCGCGACGGCTCGGCGCGCGCGAACGGGCTCCAGCCCTCCCAAAGGGTCACGGTGCCGCGCTCGTGGTGTACGCCGGCGAGCAGGTCGCCGAGCCGCTCGGGACCTCCACCGGACGGGTCGAGGCCGTAGGCGGCCGCGACCTCCTGGACCAACGCAGCGTCGTCCTCCACCCGCACCGTGTCCAGACCTACGAACCGCCAGCCGGCATGCTCGACGGCGTGCGCCACGTCGGCACGGCGCGCGTGCGAGGCCCATCTGTAGACACCCGCCGGTCGCCGCCCCGCGAGTACGCCGGCCAGCCCGCTCATCGCGTGCCTCCGTGTTCGGCCGGTGAGCACGGGCGCCCTGGAGTGCACATGCTCAGAACGCCAGCGCCTGGGCGCGACGGCGTACCTCCGTGCCCCGGTTCTCCCGGAGCGCGTCGATGGGCCGGCCGGGCAGCGTGTCGTCTGCTGTGAACAGCCACCGGATCGCCTCCTCCTCGTCGTAGCCGGAGTCCGAGAGCACGGTCAGTGTGCCGGGAAGCCCCTTGACGACGGTGTCGTCGAGCAGCAGCTCCGCGGGCACCTCGGGTTCGCGCGCGTCCTCGTGCCGCAGCGCCGCGAGCTGGTTGTCGCGCACCATCTGGCGCACCTTGTTCGGGCTGACACCGAGACGGTCGGCGACGTCGCGCAGGCTCAGCCAGGCCGACACGAGCCGGCTGGTCGGTGTTTGCTCCACGCGTCCCACCCTGCCAGACGGCCGGGCGACGATGACGGCGCGATGCGCACCGGCCTCACACATTCGCTGACGGCGCCCCGGCGCCGTGCCAGCATGGAGGATGTGGGCATCGACGACGGGTGGGCCGACGACGACCCGGAGTACCTCGTGGCGAGGATCCAGGTGGTCGTGGACCGCATGGCGCCCGCCTGGCGCGGCCGTCCGCTGGCCGAGGTCGAGGCCGAGCTGAGCCGTCGGCTGCGGGCCTTCGGCGACGACTGGCCACCGGAGCTGGTCGAGCACCTCGCGCGGGAGGTCGCCGACCCCCGCTGGTCCTGGAAGCACCCGTGGCAGGCCCTCGACCTGAGCCGGCGGTTCAACGCCCGCGCCCGGATGCAGACCGGCGAGTCCTGACCGGTCCCCCGGCGGCGGCCCTGCGTTGCGCCAGCGCCGTGCGCGACCATCCAGCGTTGACACCCCCGAAGGCGTGGGAGAAGACTCAACTACATGGCTTGCCGCTGCCTGTGCGCGGCGCCAGTCCCTAGGGGAAGGGGAATCTGATGGGTGGGACTCGTACGAAGGTCGCGCTCGCGGCCACGTGTCTCGTGGTGGCCGGGACCGCCTCCGCGGCGGTCGCGGGGGTAGGCACCAGCACCGAACGAGCATCACTGAACAGCTTCGCGGAGGTGCCGACCCTGTCGACACGCGGGATCGGGACCTTCAACGCCACGATCAACTCCAACACGAACCGGATCCGGTACACCCTGCGGTACCGCGCCCTGAGCACCGCGGTGCAGCAGGCGCACATCCACCTGGGCCGGACCGCGACCGTCGGGGGCATATCCGCGTTCCTGTGCACCAACATCGGTGGTGGCACCCCGCAGACGCCGGCGTGCCCGCGCCGCGGCGTCGTGCGCGGCGTTCTCGGACCGGGCAGCGTGGAGGGGCCGACCGCCCAGGGCATCGGCGCCGGCCAGTTCAACGCGCTGGCCAGGGCGATGCGCCAGGGTGCGGCGTACGTCAACGTGCACAGCGCGCGGTTCCCGAGCGGAGAGATCCGCGGGGCGATCCGCTGACGCACGAGCGCTGGACATCTGCGGTGGCGTGACGGGCCGTTCAGCCCGTCACGCCGGCGTGGTCACACGTCCACCCGTCCGTGGCCGATCTCCGTCCGGCTACCGTGGCACACCTCTCGCATGAGCGGTGCCGTCGGACAGGAGGAACGCATGCAGGCCATCGTGGTGGACGAGCAGGGGGGTCCCGACGTACTACGGCTGCGCACGTTGCCGGACCCCGAGCCGGGCGCGGGCGAGGTCCTCGTCGACGTGGCTGCGGCCGGGGTGAACTTCATCGACATCTACCAGCGGTCCGGCGCGTACCCGATGAGCACGCCGTACGTCGCGGGCTCCGAGGGCGCCGGTGTCGTCCGTGCGGTCGGTGACGGGGTGCGCGACGTCGCGGTCGGCGACCACGTGGCGTGGGCGATGGTTCCCGGCTCCGGCTACACCGAGCAGGCGGTGGTGCCCGCCGAGCGGACCGTTCCGGTGCCCGACGGGGTGACCGACGAGACGGCCGCGGCGCTGATGCTGCAGGGCATGACCGCGCACTACCTGTGCGAGTCGACCTACCCCGTGCAGAAGGGCGACGACGTCCTGCTGCACGCCGCGGCCGGCGGCGTCGGGCTGCTGCTCACGCAGATGGTCTCGCGCAAGGGCGCGCGGGTCATCGCCACCACGTCGACCGCGCAGAAGGCCGACCTCGCGCGCGAGGCCGGCGCGGCGGACGTCGTGGACTACACCGAGTCCGACGTCGCCGCCGAGGTCCGGCGCCTCACCGACGGCGCCGGGGTCGCGGTGGCCTACGACGGCGTCGGGGCGGACACGTTCGACGCGAGCATGGACAGCCTGCGTCCGCGCGGGATGCTGGTGCTGTTCGGAGCGTCGAGCGGGAAGGTCTCCCCGGTCGACCCGCAGACGCTGAACAGCAAGGGTTCGCTGTTCCTCACCCGGCCCACGCTGGCCGACTACATCGCCGAGCGGTCGGAGCTGCTGTCCCGGGCCGAGGCCGTGCTCGGCTCCGCGGCTCGCGGCGACCTCTCGGTACGGATCGGCGAGCGCTACCCGCTCGCCGACGCGGCGCGTGCGCACGAGGACCTGGCCGGTCGGCGCACGACCGGCAAGCTCGTGCTGCTGCCGGGCTGACCCACTCCGGGACGGGGCTGATACGGCCCGTTGACGGCATAGCAGAGCGGTCCCGGCGGGCGTACCCTCCCCGCCGAGGAGGCCGCTATGCCGAGCTCGAGCCGTCGGCGCGCGTGGGTCTCCGCCGCCGTCCTTGCCGTCATACTCGCCGTCGCCGCGGCAGTCGTGCTCGTCACCAGCGTCACCGGGTCCGAGGTCGACCCCGCGGCCTCGCAGTCGGAGTCGGCCCTGGTCGAATCGTCCGGAGACGCTGCCTTGCAGACGATCCCGCTGCCGCTCGGCCTGCAGCCGGAGGGGATCACCAGCGACCGCGAGTCGACGTTCTACGTCGGGTCCCTGGCCGACGGCCGGGTGGTCCGCGGTGACCTGGAGACCGGCGCGACCGAGGTGCTGGTGCCCGGCCGCACCGGGCGGGTCGCCGTCGGCATGCGGTACGACGACCGCGACGAGGGCCGGCTCTGGGTCGCCGGAGGACCGACCGGCGCGGTCACGGTGTACGACGCCGACTCGGGCCGCGAGCTCGGCCGGTGGGTGGTGGCCGGGTCGGGGTTCCTCAACGACGTCACGGTGACCGAGGACGCGGCATACGTGACCGACTCGCAGGTGCAGCGCCTGGTGGTCGTGCCGCTCGGTGACGACGGCGCACTGCCCGGGCCCGACGCGGCGACGACACTGCCGTTGACCGGTGACGTGTCGTTCGATCCCGACGACTTCAACGCCAACGGGATCATCGCGCTCGACGACGACCTGCTCGTACTGGTGCAGTCGAGCACCGGCACGCTGTTTCTCGTCGACCCGGCGACCGGGGTGACGGACGCGGTCGAGGGGACCGAGGGCGACCTGGTCAGCGGTGACGGGCTCGAGCGCGGCGCCGGCCGGCTGTTCGTCGTACGCGGCGGCGGAGGCAACGACGTGGCCGTCGTGCGGCTGCGGCAGAACGGGCGCTCCGCGCGGGTCGAACGGCTCGTGACCGACCCGGACTTCGACGTGCCCACGACGGCGACGTTCGCCGACGGCCGGCTCTGGGCGGTCAACGCCCGGTTCGACACCGAGCCGACGCCGACCACGGAGTACACCGTGGTCCGGGTCGAGCTCGACTGACCTGCCGCCCCACTGATCGCCGCCTCCCCGAATTTCGCCCCACCAGCAACTATCGTCACTTCAGTCACAGACGAAGCATCTGTACGCACGGTTCACTTCCCCACCGTGAGGACTGTTCGCATGAGACGAAGTCGGCTGACCCCGAGCACGCGTACGGCACTCTCCGGATGTGCGCTGACCGTGCTCAGCCCGTTCGCGCTCGACTATGTCGTCCAGCCCGGCGACACGGTCTCGCAGATCGCCGCGAAGCACGACACGACCGTCCAACGCGTCGTCGGCGCCAACGACCTGCCGGCCGGCGGCGACAACATCTACGCCGGCGACGTGCTGCGGATCCCGGCCGCACACGCCCGCGGCCACCGCCCGGCGACCGCGACAAGGACCGCGACCGGGACCACGACCGGCCCGGGCGACGACGGCCGCCGCCGGATCGAGTGGCACGTGGTCCGCTCCGGCGACACCATGACCGGCATCGCCGAGCGCTACCACGCCTGGACCGACGAGCTCGTGCAGGCCAACGGCGGCACCAGCCTGGTCGTCGGCGAGCGGGTCAAGGTCCCGGTGGTGGTCTCCCGCGCCGGCGACACGGGCGGCGACGTCACCGGTGGCGACGACACGGGTGGCGCCGCACCCGAGACCCAGGAGACGCACGCGCCCCAGCGGCTCGTCCGGCGACTGCGCGCACGCCTTGGCGGATACGCCGACCCGGGCCACGCACGCGTGCGCCGGATCATCCAGCGCACCGCGAGGCGCGCGGGCGTCGACCCCGACCTGGCGCTCGCCGTGAGCTGGCAGGAGGCCGGCTGGCAGCAGCACCACGTCTCCCCCGACGCGGCGATCGGGGCGATGCAGGTCATCCCGTCGACCGGCGACTGGGTCAGCGGCATGGTCGGTCACGACCTCGACCTGCTGGGTGTGCGCGACAACGTCACCGCCGGCGTCACGCTGCTCGACCAGCTCACCGACGACGCCGCCACCACCCGGCGTGCCGTCGCCGGCTACTACCAGGGGCTGGGCGGCGTGCGTGAGCACGGGATGTACGACGACACCCGGGCCTACGTGGCCGACGTCCTGGCGCTCGCGCGGGCGTTCAGCCGCGGCGACTACCCACGCTGAGCCGGTGAGGCCGTCACCCGAGCGGCCCGGCGCCCGGTCGCAGGGTGATCTGGCCCACGTCCGCGGCGGCGAGGCTGGGTGGTATAACCGCGGAGGTTCCTTACACTCGAAAGCTGCGCCCGCAAACCCGAGCCGCGGCGCGCTCTGTGCAGCGAGCCCGGAAAGGACCCCGAACGTGGACACGACCGCAGCAGACCCCCTGGTCGGGGCGTTGCTCGAGGGTCGCTACCGCGTCGGTCCGCGAATAGCCCGCGGCGGCATGGCCACCGTCTACGAGGCCACCGACACCCGGCTCGACCGCGTGGTCGCGGTCAAGGTGATGCACACGGGGTACGCCGACGACGAGCACTTCGTCGCCCGCTTCGTCCGTGAGGCCAGGTCGGCCGCCCGCCTGTCGCATCCGCACGTGGTCGGCGTCTTCGACCAGGGCGAGGACGACGGGACCCTGTTCCTGGCCATGGAGTACGTCCCGGGCTGCACGCTGCGCGACGTCATCCACGACCAGGGGGCGCTGCCACCGTCGCGAGCCCTGGCACTGCTCGAGCCCATCCTCTCCGCGCTGGCCGCCGCCCACGACGCGGGCATCGTGCACCGGGACGTGAAACCGGAGAACGTCCTGCTCACCGACGACGGCCGCGTCAAGGTCGCCGACTTCGGGCTGGCGCGCGCGGTCACGAACGCCTCCAGCGCCGCGACCAGCGGCGTGCTCATCGGCACCGTGTCGTACGTCGCCCCCGAGCTGGTCTCGGACGGCTCCGCCGACGCGCGGTCCGACGTCTACTCCGCGGGCGTGCTGCTCTACGAGATGCTCACCGGGCGCAAGCCGCACCAGGGCGAGACGCCCATCCAGGTCGCCTACAAGCACGTGCACGAGGACGTGCCTGCGCCGTCGCACACGGTCGAGGGCATCCCGGCCTACCTCGACGCGCTCGTGGCCCGTTCCACCGCGCGCCAACGCGACTCCCGTCCCGCCGACGCCAAGGTGTTCCTGCACCAGCTCCGTCGCGTACGCCATGCGCTCGACCACGGCGTCCTCGACGATCCCGAGCTGACCGAGGACCTCAGCCTGGTGACCCGCGACGGGGAGACGCCGGAGGCGACCATGGTCGTGCCCCGCGAGCTGTACGGCGACGCGCCGTACAACCACTCCGGCGACTACACGAACGCCGGCTACACGCCCGCCGGCGGCACCGACGCCGCCGGGGCGGGCCCCGGCCAGGCCACCGCGCTCGCCCTGCCGCAACCAGCCGAGCAGAATGAGGGCGGAAGCCCCGGCGGTCACGCCGCCACCGGCCGGCGCCGCGCCCGCAAGCGCCTGTGGGGCTGGGTCGCGCTCGCGGTCGTGCTCCTGCTCGCCGCCGGCGCAGGAGTCGGCGGCTGGTACCTCAGCGTGGGCCGCTACATCCAGGCCCCCGACCTCACCGGGATGACGCTGGTGCAGGCGCAGAATCAGCTCCGCCCGACCGAGCTCGACCTGCGCTCGGGTCCGCGGGCCTACTCCGAGACGGTGCCGCAGGGCGACATCGTGTCCACCGAGCCGCAGGCCGGCTCCCGGCTGCTGCGCGACGGCACGATCACTGTCGTGGTCTCCCGGGGCAAGGAGCGCTACCCGATGCCGGGTGTGCTGGGCATCTCCGAGGCGGACGCACGCAACGCGCTCGAGGCCAACAACCTGGCCGTCGACGACGTCACCCACCGGTTCAGCGAGACCGTCGACGAGGGCCTGGTGGTGTCCACCTCGGAACAGGAGGGCATGCAGCTCCGGCCCGACGCCGAGGTCGACCTGGTGGTCAGCAAGGGCCGCCAGCCGATCGACGTACCCAGCGTCGTGGGCGGCAACGCTCCCGACGCCCGAGCGACCCTCAGGGGGCTCGGGCTGCGGGTGGATGCGACGCGGCAGTACGACGCGGCGGTGCCGAAGGGCGTCGTGATCAGCCAGTCGCCGACCGAGGGCACGCTGTACCAGAACGACACAGTCGAGCTCCTGGTGTCCCAGGGCGCCCCGCTCGCGGAGGTCCCGTCGGTGTTCGGCCAGTACAGCGACGACGCCGTGGCTGCGCTCGAGGGCGCCGGCTTCGTCGTCAGCGTGCAGCAGGCGCCCGGCTACGTCGGCTTCGACCTGGTCTCGTCGCAGTCGCCGAGCCCCTCCACGATGGCGCCGGCCGGCTCCACGGTCACGATCTACCTGCACTGACGACACGAGGGACCGACGACCCGATGACCCGTGACCGGGCCGGCGCCCCCGCCACCCTTGCGCTGCTGGCTGTCACCGCCTCCTGGGGCTCGACGTTCTTCCTGATCAAGGACCTGCTCGACCGGGTGCCGGTCGTCGACTTCCTCGCGGTGCGGTTCGCCATCGCCGCGGCCGTGCTGTTCGCCGTGGCGCCGCGCACCGTGCTCCGGCTGCCGCGGGAGGCGCGCCGGCACGGCGTGGTGCTCGGCACGGTGTACGGCCTGGCGCAGATCGTGCAGACCTACGGGCTCGAGCACACCTCGGCGAGCGTGTCCGGGTTCGTCACCGGGATGTACGTCGTGTGCACGCCGCTGATCGCGGGCTGGGTGCTGCGCCAGCGCATCGGGCCGATCGCGTGGGTCGCGGTGGCGCTGGCCACGATCGGGCTCGGCGTGCTGTCCCTGCGCGGGGTCGTGATCGGCTACGGCGAGGCGGTGACGCTGGTGTCCGCGGTGCTGTACGCGGTGCACATCGTGGGCCTGGGCGCCTGGTCCAACCCGCGCGACGCGTTCGGTCTGTCGGTGCTGCAGATAGGCGTGATCGCGCTCGTGTGCGGCGTGTTCGCCGTGCCCGGCGGCGTCGTGCTGCCAGCCACCACCGCGGACTGGGCCTCGGTCGCCTACATGGCCGTGGTTGCCGGCGCGTTCGCGATGTTGGCGCAGACCTGGGCGCAGGCGCATCTGGCCCCGACGCGGGCCGCGATCATCATGACGATGGAGCCGGTGTTCGCGGCGGGGTTCGCGGTCGCGCTCGGCGGTGAGCTGCTGACCGGCCGGATGCTGGCGGGCGGCTCCCTGGTGCTCGCCGCGATGCTGCTGGTCGAGCTGGCGCCGCGGCGCAAGATCGAGGGCGAGGTCCAGCACCTGTCGGTCTAGTGCCGACAGCGTCAGGCGCCCGCCGCCCCGAGTGAGCCACGGGGCGACGAGCGCCTGACCGGTCCTACGTCGGTCGCTGCCGACGTCTGGGCGTCAGCGCACCGGCGTGAAGTCGCGCGCGCCCACGAACGTCGGACGCGGCGCCGACGCGGCGAACGGCTCGACGCAGGTGTTCTCGACGCTGTTGAACACGATGAACACGTTGGAGCGCGGGTACGGCGTGATGTTGCCGTTCGACCCGTGCATGCAGTTGCAGTCGAACATCGTGGCCCCACCGGCCTTGCCGGCGAGTACGTCGATGCCGTGCCGCTCCGCCATCCGGGTCAGCGTGTCCTGGTCCGGCGTACCGGCACCCTGCATCACCAGCGACGACTTGTAGTTGTCGTCGGGCGTCTCCCCCACACACGACACGTAGAACTTCTGCGAGCCGGGCATGATCATCAGCGGCCCGTTGAAGGAGAAGTTGTCCGTCAGCGAGATCGACATCGAGACGGCGCGCATGCGCGGCATGCCGTCCTCGGCGTGCCAGGTCTCGAAGTCGGAGTGCCAGGAGAACTCCTTGCCGTCGAACCCCGGTTTGAAGTTCACCCGGCTCTGGTGGACGTAGACCTCGGAACCGAGGATCTGCCGGGCGCGTTCGACGACGCGCGGGTCACGCACGATCGCGGCGAAGACCTCGCTGATCTTGTGCACCTCGAAGATCGAGCGGACCTCCTGGGACTG
>Ga0190270_10000846_pt1 | contig 13794 bp, 12 predicted proteins | sample Popmic320T_FD_133748 | JGI IMG/M metagenome (GOLD analysis project Ga0190270, IMG submission 133748) | Populus adjacent soil microbial communities from riparian zone of Weber River, Utah, USA - 320 T | ecosystem: Environmental > Terrestrial > Soil > Riparian zone | place: USA: Utah | collected... | reverse complement strand
GTTGCGCAATTTGGGCAATACATCATTGTCTTCCTGTTCGTTGATATTACTTCCGCCTTGCTTCTTCCCATCCAGGCCCAAGTTTTGAAGCGTCGCCTCCAGCCAGGGTATTCACCAACTCTTCATAGAAATAGTTGGATTTGGCCGCAATCGAGGGCGAGATCCGCCTCTCGTATATTTTCCGGCTTCGATCAATCACTTTCTTTAGTCGTTGATAGAGGTCAGCGTTCCGACACCCCTCATAAACCTCGACTTCGTGGTAGAGCTTGATCTCCGCAACCAGTAACTTGGCGAAGCGCAGCGCGTCATTTTGTAATTGCGCTTCCGACAAACTTTTATCGCTGCTGTCGGTATTTCCGAATAGTCTATCCAAAAAGCCCATCTGATTTCGCCTCCTTTAATTGCTCAAACGATAGAGATGCGTCTGGCTACGCACGAATATCGAACTGCCTGAGACGGCCATCGAGGCCAGCGTCGGCCCATCCAGTTGGTTCTTCGCCAGCGCCTTGAATTCCTTGCCAGGCGCGATCACGACCGACTCTCCCTCTTCGCTTAGGAAGTAGATGCGCCCGTCTGCGTAGACCGGAGAGGCCGAGTGATTGCCCCCAAGTCGGACTTGCCAATGTGGGGCGCCTGTCTTTGCGTCGACGCAGCTTGCGACGCCGTTATCGCTGACCATATACAATTCGTCTCCGATCAAAAGCGGAGACGGCGTCAGTGACACGCCCCGCTTGAGCGTCCATGCGATGTGCGATTTTGTGACGTCCCCACGCCCATCCAAACGAACCGCCAGCAGCGAAGGTTGCTGAAATCCGGTGCAGATGAAGACCAGACCATTGCTGTAAACGGGCCGTGGCACATTCGAAAACCCGTCGCCATATCTCACCTGCCAGAGTTCCTTGCCCGTGCGCGGCTCATAGGACACGGCCCTGAACGCGCCCGGACTGATGACCTGATCGCCTGCTGGCAATCGCACGACGAGCGGCGTTGTGTAGGCCTGATAGCCTTCGCGAAGCTTCTTCCATCGAACCTTGCCGGTCAGCTTGTCCAACGCGACGACATACTGCACGTCCTGGCCGTCGCAGCTCATAATCAACAGGTTGTCATAGACGACCGGAGAGCCGCCAGGGCCATGTTGGCCGTTATCGTAATCGAGCCGGGTCTTCCAAACGATCTCGCCGGACTGGGTAATACACGCCGTCCCGTAGGCGCCAAAATGCAAATAGACTCGGTCTCCCTCGAGCACTGGCGTGGGCGACGCCTGGCTGTTCTTTGAGTTGAGGTTTCCCTGTGATTTCAAGCGGAAGACTTCGACGTTCTGCAGGATCGCGCCGGTATTGCGATCAACGGAGATCGCGCGCAACGATTTCCCTTCGTCAGCCGCTGTAGTCAGCCAGATGCGATCTCCCTGAATCGCCGGCGAAGACCATCCCCTTCCCGGAATCGCCGTCTTCCAGCGCACGTTCTTGGCCTCGCTCCACACCAGCGGGAGTCCGCGTTCATCCGAATGTCCCTGCCCTGTGGGGCCTCGGAACTCGGGCCAATCCTGGGAGAAAAAAAGTAGAGAGAGAAAAAGGAATATTTTCGTCATGATCGATTCCGCTCATTGCTCTTGTTGAGGCTTCTTTTCTTTGGTCGTGATGACGAATCCCCGTTCAGGAAATTTTCTGTCATAGACCAATTGCGAAAGCGTTCGAACGTCGTCATCGAACGTGTTCCCGTACTCGATCGTCAACTTGCCGCTAGCCAATTTGATAACCAGATCATCCCGCCTATCGTACTGAGGATCGGCCATATCGATATTCGTCCTGCAGCCCACTATGACGGCTGACTGCTTCTCTTCAAGCTTGAGGCCGGCGCCCAGCTTCAGCCAAATCAGCGTGGAATCAGTCGCCGCGCCGCAATGCCCTTGTACATTGCAGTTGGATTGCGCGATTGTCAGCAACACCAGATAGTACTTATCGTCCTTCCTGACTCTGTCTATGACCTTGATCCTGAGGGGCTGCTTCAATCTCAACTTTGGAGTATGCGGATCAAACAGATCCAGACAGCCTGAAACGTCATCTGTTAAGTCTACCAAAGTCCGTTCCGCTCCGGCGACGATCCTGATACGCTTTCCACGAGCGGAATAGACTTTGATGACAGCCGTATTCGGCCCGCGCGAATTTTGGGTCGGCCTCGCCTGTTTGCCCTGCGCCATCTGGGCGCAAATCAACGCCAGGAAGATTGATGTGATGATGTGTCGCCGCATAGCCCTCGCCTAGTTAGAGCCGGTCGGTGATCAGGACACGTCCCTTGGCCCCCAGGGCGGTTACTCCATTCTGGCCCCTGATGCGGCCACGTAGCTCGACGATATCTCCCTTGAGATTTTCGTTCGGGGTGACTTTCACCACTAGCCATTCAAGGAGAATCGTCTCGTCAGCGTAGATCGGACGCCTGAAGCGGACCCAGAATTCAAGGCCGACCATCGCCCCACGCTCGGAATAGTGCGACGCCGTCAGTCCGAGCAGGAGCGCCGTTGTATGCGTCCCACTCGCGATCAGGCGTCCGTAGCGGGTGGCGGCTGCGAATTCCGGATCATGGTGAACAGGATTGGTATCGCCAGCAGCCTGGGCGTACGTCGCGACCAGCGCGGGAGTGAGTGTGATCTCAGCGGAGAAACGCTCTCTAGGATAAGCCTTCACAATTTGCACCCTCTCTATCCTCTGCAATCCAGTGTTGGCCGTCGAAGCGAGGCCATACACGAACCTCGGCATCATTGATTTTGACCGCAACAGGTAAGCTCTCGTCCCAGCCGCAGCTTTTCTTGATTACTGAAATCGCCGCCGCGAGATTGAAGAGATTGAACTCTTCGTCCGGCGCGGTTATCACCTGCGCCCATCCTTCGCGGTCGGCAATGATAAAGCTGATGGTAGCCTCAGCGTTTGTTTCGCGCAATTCGCGGTTGATGGCGCCGCGCTCCGCCTGACCGATAGAATGTGGGAGTGGGCAAACTACCAGGCGTTCCTCTTCTCCTGTCGCCGCACAAACATTGACTCGATAAATCAATGAGTATCGGTCGTCAATGACACGAATGAAATCTTGCTCTGACCAAAAAGAGTGGTTGTTGATTGTTACGATTACTTTGTTAAGCTGTGTGGTTTCCATTAGGTCGTTTTTTTCTATACATCAAGTCTGTCCTGACCGCGTATTTTATTCCTCAGGTTACCAAAGCCCCTTCGTGAATTATCGGATGCTGAAAAAATAATTTTGACTTCGCGCGTGAAGAAGCCGTCTTGTGTCGCATTCTATGGCTGATGTGTTGTGAAGTGGAAGGGATTGCGGGTGTGCATTCGCGTCAGCGGCTTTTGAATTTAGCCGTGGGTATATGGTCCTTGAAAATTACTGGCGCCAACTGATTTTGTGCCTGTGGGTATTACCCTGGCCCCGGAGGGGCGAAATGTTTATAGCAATGTGGGCGAGTTGCGTTTTTAGCCCCAGCGGGGCGACATTCGCTGTTAGCAGATGTCGCTCCTAACGGAGCTTGGACGGATTATTTCCTCGTCACTATAAACGTTTCGCCCCTCCGGGGCTAACCGCCACAAAATCCGTTAGCGCCAGAAAAATTAAACGCAACAATGTAGGGGCGGGTTTTCCCCGCCCGGCTCCGCGATCAAGGCGATTGGGCGGGGTAAACCCGCCCCTACGCCGGGTCGTATAGTTGCGGTTAATTTTCGAAGACCATCAACTCATAATCAGAGGGACGAAAATAAATCCCGTCGCGCCAGCGACGATTGAACCGTCCGCGCCGTCACGGTTCAATCGTCGCTGAATGCAGACGCGCGACGGCCCGCGAAGATCGCGGGCCGTCGTGTTATAACAACTTATCGCTGGCCGCTTCCTTTTCCACCGGTCACAGCCGGTCCTGGCATTGGCCCTTTCCGCGTCCCCCACGTGGGCGGCGGCGGCTCTTTGGTCATCCGATTCACCGGGCGTTCTTTCATTTGTCGCATCGCTTCCTGGACGGCGCGTTCGAGTTGCGGGTCGTGTCCGGCGATCACCTCCTTCGGCCAGTTCTCCACGTCGATGTCGGGGGCCGTGCCTTCGTTCTCAACCGCCCATTTGCCTTCTCGCGTGAAGAAGCCGCCGCGCGGCGCGATCATCGAGCCACCGTCAATGAAGGGCGGCGTGTCGGCGGTATGCACGAGGCCGCCCCAGGTGCGTTTGCCGACCAGCAGGCCGATCTTGCGGTATTTGAACATCCACGGCATGAGGTCGCCGCCCGATCCGGCCATTTCGTTGACGATCATGACCTTCGGCCCCCAGATGCCCGCAGACGGGCTGGTGAAGGGATAGCGGTCGCCAGCGACGTTGTTGAAATAACCGTCGAAGTCGCGCTGCAATACGTCAATGATGTAATCGGCCGCCGAGCCTCCGCCGTTGAAGCGCTCGTCAATGATCGCGCCTTTCTTGTCCTGCTGCGCGAAGTAATAGCGATTGAAGCTGGCGTAGCCTGGCTGTCCCGTGTTGGGCAGATAGACGTAGGCGAGTTGGCCGTTGGAGAGTTTGTCTACAAGACGGCGGTTAGCTTCTACCCAGGCTCGCGTGCGCAGGGCTTGCTCGTTGGCCACAGGAACGACCGTCGACTGGCGCGCGCCTTCGAGCGATGGGCGGCTGTTGACGGTGAGCGCGGTCTGCCGGTTCGCCGCGCCGTCGAGCAGGCGGTAGATGTTGTCGGGCGCCTTCAGCTCAATCCCGTTGATCGCCAGGATGTAATCGCCGACCGAGACGTCTACGCCGGGGCTGCTGAGCGGCGCGCGCAGGTCGGTGTTCCAGCTCTCGTTGTCGTAGATGCGTGTGATCTTGTAACGACCGTTGTCAATCGTGAAGTCGGCGCCGAGCAGTCCGCCCGGCGATTGAGGCACTTCGGGCATGTCGCCGCCGCGCACGTATGAATGGCCGACGGCGATCTCGGAGCCCATGTTGTCGAGCAGATAATTGAGGTCGTCGCGATGATTCACATAGGGCAGCAACTGGCTGTACATCTCTTTCATCTTCGGCCAGTCGGCGCCGTGCATGTTCGGCACGTAGAGATAATCGCGCTGGTTTCGCCAGCCCTCGTTGAAGATTTGTTTGAACTCTTCTTTCGGATCGAGGTACATGCGCAGCGACACGTTGAGCCGTCCCTGCCCCGGCTGCGGCGGTTGACGATCGGCGTCCACCAGAAAGAGCGAGGGGCCAGCGCCAGCGCCTGCGCCCGGGCCGCCACGACCGCGCCCGCCGCCGAAGCCGCCTCCGGCGCGGTAGACTAACTTGTGGCCGTCCGCGCTCACGTCATAATCGGCGACCCCGGCCACGAACTGCGCGGCGCGACGGTCGCTCAAGCGATAGCGCTGCAATGTGTTACCGCCCGCGCCTCCTCCGAAGCCGCCTCCGCGACCTTCGCCTCTGGCGGCTTCAAGGTAATAGACCGTGCCCGCCACGCCCGCGCGCAACTGCGAATACTGGCGCTCAGGCACGCCCGGCACGGAGATGACGCGCTGCTGCAATCCGTCGAAGTCTATTTGAACTGTGACAGGCGCGCGCGGCGCGCGCGGCGCAGGCGCCTCGGCCTGAGCGGAGTCGGCGTCTGTCGTTCCGCCCCGGCCCCCACGACCGAAGCCTCCGGCGCCGCCGGGAGGCGAGCTCCCCACGCCCTTGTCCTCATCGCTCTCCGGCAGGAGCGGACTTGGTTCGCCTTTCTTTAGGACCGCGAGATATAGCCCGAAGTTCTCGTCGTGATCGTACGAAGTCATGTCGAGCCATTGCGAGGCCAACCCGAAGTCCGTCGAAGCGAGGAACCAGAGATATTTGCCGCTCGCGTCCCAGGCCGGCCAGACGGCGTCGGCCAACCCGTCTGTGATCTGTTTCGGCTCGCCGGTCTCGACGTTGCTGACGAAGATCGCGTGGTATAGCGAATTCAAACGGCCCGAGTAAGCCACCCATTTCGAATCGGGACTCCACACTGGATTGAGCGTGCGACGCGGTACCATCCAGGGGTCATTCCCGACGATCCTGGCCTGGCCCGAGGCGACGTCCAGCACCCAGACTTTCAGGTTAGTGTCGGTGTAGAGAATCTTCTTCGAATCGGGCGACCACGACGGCGTGTAATAGTGCGTCGGATTTTGCAGCGCGACCTCGCGCGGCGGCGTCAATCCGTCCTGCGCCTCGATCACCAGCTTGTATTCGCCCGACTTGTCGCTGAAATAAGAAACGAACTTTCCGTCCGGCGACCACGCCGGGTCGCGCTCCGCAGAGCCGCTGGAATTGCAGAGGTTCCGCACGTCGCCCTTTTCGGCCGGAATGGTGAAGATTTCGCCGCGCGCTTCGACCACCACGCGTTTGCCGGTGGGAGACAGGGCGATGTTCGACATGCGGCTCGTCACGTCTTCCCAGCGCGGCATCATCCAGGGGAAATCGCCAGCAGCCGTGATGTTGACGACGCGCGATTTGCCCGACCTGGGGTCGAGTTCGTGGATGTAGCCGGCCTGCTCGAAGACCACCGCGCCCGCGGCTGCGTCGATCGACTTGACGTCGAAGTCGGTGAATTTCGTGACCTGCGCCAATTTCTTCGTCTTCGTGTCGTACGCCCAGACGTTCGACACGCCGTCGCGATCCGAAAGGAAGTAGACAGCGTCGCCCACCCACACGGGATCAACGTCCTTCGAGTCCGTCCAGGGCGGCGACACCAGGTCGTAACTCTTCAGATCGACGATCCAGATCGGGCGGTTCTGCCCTCCGCGATAGTTGCGCCGCTCATCGTCCCACGAATTGTTCATCCGGTAGGCGATGCGCGAGCCGTCTGGCGAAATCTTGCCCTGATATCCGCGCGGCAGCGGGAGCGGTTCTTCGACGCCACCCTCGGCGGGCACAGTCCAGAAGCGCGGCGCCGCGTTCGGCGCCCAGGTCGCGCGCCCGGAAGTGAAAAGCACGGCTTTGCCGTCATGTGTCCATCCTTGAACTGTGTCGGCTCCGGGGCGCCAGGTCAGACGCTTCGGCTCGCCCCCTTCGGCTGGCGCGACATAGACGTCAGCGTTGCCGGCGTATTCGGCGCTGAACGCTATCCACTTCCCGTCGGGCGAGAAGTGAGGATTCGAGGTCTGGCCCTGGAAGCTCGTCAGGCGGCGCGCCAGGCCACCGGCTCGCTCGACGACCCAAATGTTGTTGGCGTACGCGAACGCGATCTGAGTGGCGCTCACCGTCGGCGTTCGCAACAGGCGTGTCGGCCCGCCGTTCGCCGTTGCCTTTTCCGACGCCAGTTCGGCGAACATGAAACCGATGAGCAGGAGAAATACGGCGCAGCGGAGCGCCGCCAGAGAAGTTCGTTTTGACATGGGTTTGTCCTCCGAATGAATAGTTATCTCTTTTAACAGGAACTTCCGTGGCTGTCTGGCGGTTACAGAAGTCTCGCTAGCTTTCCCTCGATTCGCCCATTTTTCTGGGAGTTTTTACAATTGGACAACTAGAACAGGAATTCCAAAAATCGCTCTTGAAACGGCGGACCAGGGGATTGCTAGAACTCCACGGCGTGTTGATCGAGCAAAGGCAATGATTCAGGAGGGAGCGCCGAGGCTACGACGGACTGTAAGTATTCCGTTTGCGCTCGCATGTATTCTTTCATCTGAGATTCGTTTCGCGGCGGAGCCAGTCTGATCGGCTCGTGATAAATGATCTTGACTTTATACGGGCGCGGAAAGATGTAGTGCGGCGAGAAGGCTCGATACCCCCCGATGATTGTCACCGGCACGATCGGCGCGTCCGCTGCCAGGGCGAGGCGGATCACGCCCGCCTTGAAGGGCATCAACCGTCCCGTGCGCGTGCGCCCGCCTTCTGGGAAGATCACCAGTCCTCCGCCGCGCTGCAGATGCTCCAGCGCGTGGCGAAGCGCCGCGCGGTCTCCCGTCTCTATTTTGACCGGAAACGCGCCGTAAGCCATGATCAGCCGCCCGAACAGCGGTAGTTGCGTCATTTTCTCCCAGGTCATATACCGCAAAGGCCTGTCGAACGGGATCGAGACCCAGAACGGGTCGCAGTAACTGACGTGGTTCGGGGCCAGGATCATAGCCCCTTCCTTCGGAACCCAATCCGCGCCCTCAAATTCGATCCGAAAATAAAGGCGGGAGAGGAGACCGATCAGGCGCCTCGTAAAATTGAATACCCAGAGCCTCTCCATTATTAAACCTGTGTCAATTCTTCAGACGTGGGCGCGCCTTTCAAGGCGTTTTGGAATTTTTGAGGGGCGCGCCGGGTGTTCCAAACGCGCCGCATACTAACATAGTAAACTTCGGTAGTTGAATGATGGCGGTCGATCACTATATCATCGGGGGCGATAATGAAAATCGCCCCCGTGAGGGTCATGAATGGGACTTATAGTTCCTATGATTCTTAATAAATCACACTCATAACTTTCGCGGAGGTTTTCCAAGGAGATTGAACTTATGCCTTATTCAGAGATGCTGATCAAACCGATGAGAGAAGACCTGACCCGTTTGGGAATCGAAGAGGCGCGCACGCCCGAGGCCGTAGACACGGCGATTCGTGATACCGAAGGGACGCTGATGGTCGTCGTCAATTCCGTCTGCGGATGCGCGGCGGGCAAGGCGCGCCCAGGTGTGGCGCTGGCCCTTGGGCACGACTCCAAACCCGCCAAATCGATTACCGTCTTCGCCGGCGCCGACATCGAGGCGACCGAGCGCGCGCGGGGCTATTTCAAAGGCTACCCGCCGTCATCGCCCTCTATCGCGCTGCTGCAAGGCGGCAATCTGGTTTACCTGATGGAGCGCTATCAGATCGAAGGCCGCAGCGCCGAACAGATCGCGGTCGAGTTGAAGAAGGCGTTCGACCAATTCTGCGCGTCCGCATCGCAACAGGGCGGCGCAGGCGATTAAGGCGTCTTAGCCACGAATGAACACGAATACGCACGAATGGGAACGGGCGGCGGAAAACCGCACGATCATACAGATCGAGAGAAGGATTCGTGTGTATTCGTGTTCATTCGTGGCTAAAATGTCTTGAGAGCGTTAGACAGCATCGGCGAGATTTTCCAGGATTGGACCTCTTCACCTTGTTCAATCCTGTAAATCCTGTCTATTTTTCATCTTCTCCCCTCTATGGATACTCCATCCAAAGCCGTTAGGCTTGGATGGAGAGGAAATTGAGACCGTATGCGAATTGAAGGGCTCGCCCCTTCGATGAGCATATGGTGAACTCTTCTGGTATACTGCCCCCGATCAAAGGCACTCGTTCCGCAAGGAAGAGAAACAGTTTCTGATCTTTGAGAACCGGCGATAGGGGGTTGTGGTCGGAAAACTTCGACCACGTAAAATCTCCGAAGTTGTTCGAGAGCCGACTCTCGAATACCAGACGCTATAACTTCCGGGTATATCCCGGAGGTTGATGGGCCGCTACCGGGTTCGCCTGAATCCAAGAGTCAACCGGCCCGAAGCAGTCCGTTCCCGGAAGATTCTTCCGGGCGTGAATACGAAACTTGGAACTGCAAGCTCCATCTACAACGCGCTAGCGTTTAGATGGAGCAGTTGACCCCTTCAATTCCCTCGCCAATCCCGTGAACCGGCGCATCGCCTCCAGGTTGCGCATTGCCATTCCTATCGCCTGCGTCGTTCCGATAATGACCACGGTCTTCTTCGCCCGCGTCAGAGCCGTGTAGAGCAGATTGCGGCTCAGCATCAGGTAATGCTGGGTGTGGAGCGGGATGACGACCGCCGGGTATTCCGACCCCTGGGCCTTGTGAATCGTCACCGCAAATCCGTGCGACAGTTCAAGCGAGTCTGCGAAGTCGTATTCGACGACTCGGTCGGCGAAGCGAACCGCAATCATCTGATCTTCGAGGTCGATCGCCTCGATCGCCCCCATATCGCCGTTGAAGACTTCAAGCCTGTAATTGTTCACCCGCTGGATGACCTTGTCGCCGACGCGCAGCGTTCGATCACCGCGAACCGCTTCGGCCTTGCCCGGCCCGTCCGGCGATTGCGGATTGAGCGCTGCCTGCAGAACGCCGTTCAATCGCCCGGCCCCGACGCGCCCGCGGTTCATCGGCGAGAGCGTCTGAATGTCTTTCAGCGGGTCGTAGCCGAAGCGACTCGGCAGGCTCTTCGAGACCGAGTTGACGATCAGGCGAATGACCTCCTCCGGCTCTTCCGCCTCGATGAAATAACAATCGCTCTTCTCTTCGCCGGGTTTGACGAGGCGCGGAAATTCCCCCCGGTTGATCTGGTGCGCGTTCTGCACGATCAGGCTGCGGGCGGCCTGGCGGAAGATCTGGGTCAACCTCGCGACAGGCGCGACGCCAGACGAGATCAAATCCTGCAAGAATGCGCCGGGACCGACCGAGGGCAGTTGATCGGCGTCGCCGACCAGGACCACGCTCGCGCCATCATCGATCGCTTTGATCAGACTGTTGGCGAGCACGATGTCGATCATCGAGGCTTCGTCGACGATCACCACGTCGGCTTCAAGCGGCCACACGTCGTTGCGCTTGAACCGCATCGTCGCCGGATCGAATTCGAGCAGGCGATGGATCGTTTTGGCTTCGCTCCCGGTCACTTCGGACAACCGCTGGGCGGCGCGCCCCGTCGGCGAGGCCAGCGCGACGGTCTTCCGCATCGCGTAAAACATTTCGACCATCGTTCGCAGCGTGAAGGTCTTACCAGTACCCGGGCCGCCGGTCAGGATCATCACGCGCGACCGAGCCGCCAGATGAACCGCCCGCCGCTGCTCCTCTGAGAGGGCCACGCCGCGCTTCGCCGCGAAGCGGTCGAGCCACGACTCGACCCGATTCGGATCGACGCGGAGCGGCTCTCCGACCAACGCCCTCAACCGCCGCGCGACGCCCCGCTCCGATTGCCACAGCGGCGGCAGGTAGACCGCGCTCTCTCCGCCGGTCTCTTCGACCTTCAACAGGCCGTCGTCGAGCGCCTTTTCGAGCGCCGCTTCGAGCTTCGCCCGATCTTCTACTCCGAGCGCATCAGCCGAGCGCTCGATCAGATCGCCGGCGGGCAGATAACAATGCCCCGCTTCGGACGCCGTCATCAGCGAGTGCCGCAATCCGGCGCGCAGCCGCTCCTCGGCGTCTGGCGCCATCCCCAGGTTGCGAGCGATCTGATCGGCCGTCCTGAATCCTATGCCGTAGACCTCGTCGGCCAGCCGGTACGGAGTCTTTTCAACGACCGTGATCGCGTCCGACCCGTACTGCTTGAATATCTTCACGGCGAAACTCGTCGAGACAGAGTGGCTTTGCAGAAACAGCATGACCTCCTTGATCGCGCGCTGCTCCTCCCAGGCCTTTTGGATCATCTCGACGCGCTTGCGCGAGACTCCTTTGACTTCGCCAAGGCGCGAGATGTCGCCCTCGATCACTTCGAGCGTCTTTTCTTTGAAATGTTCGACGATGCGTCGGGCCGTGATCGGGCCGACTCCTTTGATCAGACCAGAGCCGAGATATTTCTGTATGCCCGCGACAGTCGCAGGGCGCGTGACCGCGTATTCAACCGCTTTGAACTGATCGCCATATTGTGGATGCGTAGTCCACCACCCGGTCACCCGCAGGCTCTCGCCCGGCGACACGGCGGAGAAGTTTCCCACCACGGTCACCGGCTCGACGCGCCCGCGAATTTGCAAGCGGAGCACGGTATACCCGTTCTGTTCGTTGTGATAGGTAACGCGTTCGACCGATCCTCCAAGCGACAAGAGGATGGTTTGATGCTCCTGGTCCCCTGGTTGCGAAGCCGGTTCGGTCGGTTGAATCGGATCGTTTTGCTTCATAATTTGAAACTTGAAACAACGCTAAACATATGGCTTGCCAGGTTAAAACACAACGTATAAGCTCCGGCTGTCTAATCAGTTAATCAAAGCGAAACGGATTTGAGCAGTGAACCCCCTCCCGCGAAGACATGCTCGATCGTTATCTGATCCGGCGCATCGAAGACAAAATCAGCAGCCGCGTGGTGAGACTCCTGATCAGAACCTTTCTCAACCCGACTCGCAGCTTCGCAAATTTATTACGGCGCCAGAGGCCGTGGTATCGGGATAATCGTCAGTGAAGACAAGGAGACAGGGGGACAGGGAGAAGGGAGACAAGAGGACAAGGGGAGAAAGAATTCGAATCTTCTTGTATACTCTTATCCTTATCTCCCACTCTCCCTGTCTTCTCTTCTATGACTATGGCAATCGGCTATTTGAGTTTGATTCTTCACGCGCATCTGCCCTTCGTGCGCCACCCGGAATATCCCGACTTTTTGGAAGAAGACTGGCTCTACGAGGCGATCAGCGAGACCTACATTCCATTGCTCCTGGCGTTTAATCGCCTGCGCGACGAAGGGGTGAAGTTTCGGTTGACGATGTCAATGACCCCGCCGTTGTGCGAGATGCTGTCCGACCCGCTCTTGCAAGAGCGCTACCTGCGCCACATCTACAAGCTGTGCGAGCTGGCCGAGAAAGAGGTCGAGCGCACACGCAAGGAAGCCGCGCAGTTTCATTCGAGCGCGTTGATGTACCGCGGCCATTTCAACGAATGCCGCGAGGTGTTTGAAAACAGGTATGGCCGCAACATCATACGGGGGTTTCGCCAGCTTCAGGACGAAGGCTTCCTGGAGATCATCACCTGCAACGCGACGCACGGCTATTTGCCGTTGATGTCGAACGAGACGGTCAAGCGCGCTCAGATTCAGATCGCGCGGGAGAATTACATCAAGCATTTCGGGCGGCCTCCGCGGGGCGTCTGGCTGGCTGAATGCGCGTTTAATCCGGGCGACGACCGGTACTTGCGCGAGGCCGGGATCGAATTTTTCATCGCCGACGCCCACGCCATACTCTACGGCGAGCCGCGCCCGAAGCGCGGAATTTACGCGCCGGTCATCACCCCGGAAGGCGTGGCCGTCTTCGCGCGCGACACCGAGACCAGCGAACAGGTCTGGAGCTCTGACATAGGCTATCCCGGCGACCCCGACTATCGCGAGTTCTATCGCGACCTCGGCTACGACGCGCCCGATTACGATTACATCAAACCTTACCTGCACAGCGACGGAGCGCGGCGTAATGTTGGAATCAAATACCACCGTATCACCGGCAAAGTCCCGCTTCATGAAAAGGCCCCTTACGTGCCCGAATGGGCCACAGGCAAGACCGCGACGCACGCCGGAAATTTCATGTCCAATCGCCAGGGCCAGGCGCGCCATTTGAATCCGAACCTGGGCCGGCCTCCGATGATCATCGCGCCTTACGACGCCGAGTTGTACGGCCATTGGTGGTTCGAGGGGCCGCAATTCCTCTTCTACCTTTTCAAAAAGATCCACTACGACCAGGACGAGATCGAACTGATCTCGCCGATCGATTATCTGAGCCTCTATCAAGACAACCAGAGACAGACGCCGTCCGCATCTTCGTGGGGCGCCGAAGGATACAACCGCGTTTGGATCAACGGCCAGACCGATTGGATGTACATGCACCAGCACGCCGCCGAACACAGGATGGTCGAGCTCGCCGGGCGCTTTCCGCATTCCGACGGGCTATTGAAACGCGCGTTGAATCAGGCCGCGCGAGAATTGCTGCTGGCGCAATCCTCCGACTGGGCCTTCATCATTACCACGGGAACGATGGCGCAATACGCGGTCAAACGCTTCAAAGACCACATCCACCGCTTCACGCGGCTTTATGAGACGATCAACGCCGGCCGGATCGACGAGGCATGGCTGAACGACGTCGAAGGCAAAGATTCGATCTTTCAGGAGATCGATTACCGCGTGTATCATCCATGAATGG
>Ga0190270_10000845_pt1 | contig 13804 bp, 12 predicted proteins | sample Popmic320T_FD_133748 | JGI IMG/M metagenome (GOLD analysis project Ga0190270, IMG submission 133748) | Populus adjacent soil microbial communities from riparian zone of Weber River, Utah, USA - 320 T | ecosystem: Environmental > Terrestrial > Soil > Riparian zone | place: USA: Utah | collected... | reverse complement strand
AGCGCTGGGCCGCCGGTTGTCATAACGCGCAACAATTACATCGGGAACTGATGGCGCAAGGGTACACGGGTAGCCGCGTCACAGTCTCGCGTTATGTTTATCCATGGCGACAGACCGATGGGATCATCGTTAACGGAGCACTAATATCGCCATCCAGCCTCAAACCGCCGAAACGGAAGATTCCCACCGCGCGCGAGAGCGTCTGGATTTTATTGAAAGTTGAAAGCAAGTTGACGCAGGAAGAGCGGCAGAGCCGAGAGCAGTTGCTGAAGCTTGAGCCCATCAAACAGGGACTGGAGTTAGTAGAAGGATTCCGCCAACGGCTCGCCGCCAAGAAAGAAGGCGGATTGGAAGAATGGATCAAACTCGCTGAAGCGGCAGTAGGCGATCCATTCAAGGGATTTCTCAATGGAATCCGCCGGGATTACGAGGCCGTGCAAAAAGCCTTCACCTCGACTTGGAGCAATGGACAAACGGAGGGGCATGTAAATCGGCTCAAATACATCAAGAGGCAAATGGTGCGCCGTGTCACGCGCCAAAGTATCGCTCCCGCAGGGAGCCGGAATCGGAAGGAGAATTCTGGGGTCATCTGAATAACCTTAAGCCGAAAGGCAAGGGGGAAAGCAGCATTTCAGAGAAGCGGATAAGGCTCAGAGACAGTGCGAGCCGATGCTCCGCAAGACCCGCGCCATATGGTTAAAGCTGCATTGCCTGAAGTCCAGTTCCGACGCGATGTCTCTCTTCATCCGCTGGAAAACTGTCTGATGACCAGCGCCATAGTCTCCATGCATTTTACATTTGGATGCGTGAAGCCTTCCGACTGTGGGCGGACGCCGATGATGGCGTATCAAGGGACGAACGGACGACCTACGTGGCGCTCGATACGTGCTTTAGTGACGGAACACGGGATTGCCTAAAGGGGGAGACCCCCAAGGCAACGGAGACTCCGTAGTACTCAGCGAACGGGAAGGCCGTTCACAAGGGGAAGGGAGTCAGGTATCTCAATTGACAATCAGGGGAGGAATGCACAATGCAGGAAACCGAAACCTTACTGTCAATTATCCAGCAGCGGCAGCTTTGGAATGAGATGCTAGAGAGCCACGTGCCTGGAAACTCGCAAGCGTGGTTCGGGGAGGGGCAGTTGGAAAAGGGCCAGTACATGGCGCCTCGCTGGCTGCCTACTCCACTTCGGTCGGGCCAAATTCGACTTATTGAAAGCGCGGGTCTTGAATCCTATATGAGCGAGGCCGCCTTAGCGCCGACTGGCGACGAAACGACTTCACCAAACTCTGGGGAGAGCCGATCAGCCGGAATGAGCGTTCACAATCGCCGGAATCTGCATTTGCAAAGCGCGGCAAGTCCATCGATGCCGTTACGGAAATCGATCGGCTTGCAGGCGAGTAGGATCCGGAGTTGAGGGACGAGTTGAATCATCGAGATTTCAAGCACGCAGGAAATCAGCGCAGAGTCGGCTGATGGAGACCAGATCTAGGGACGGCAGAGTCAGCGTGAACCGTGAGCCATCAGGCCGTTCAATTTGAATCCGACAGCCGAGTTGACGCTGAGGTAATGGTGATCCAGTCTCCGGCAATGCAAGTTCCGTCGGTAACTGGAAGAAAGTGGCCTGCGGCTTTTTCCGGACGGAAGCGCGCGGCGATCGCTTAAGCAGAAACTTTTTCAATCTACTCGGATCAATTTTCAAGACCCGACCTACGAGCGAAGTTGGATAACGTCGGCTGAGGACAGCGGCTGCATTCCAAAGCTCATCGGGAATCGGCTCCCGCAGATATTTCCGATTTGCGCGCCAGGTCTCAAAGCGATTTTTGAGTTCGAGCAGGTCGGCAGAAATGGTTGAATTCATGACTGAACCTCCGAAGATAAAAATTGATTCGGAGGCAAGAATAGAGAATTGATGAAGGCGCGTCACGCCGATCTACCGAAAGTCATCAAATGATCGAATCAATTGAAGATTGGATTCAGCGGACTTCGGACCGATTAGCAAACCTTCCAAGGTCCCGCTTCTCCCTGTGGTTTGCGTATGTTGCAGAACGGATAATGCCGCTTTATGAGACTTTTGTACGAAAGCACAGTTGGGGTGACACACATGTACTCAGGCAGGAACTTGATGGTATCTGGTTAGCGCTGGGTGGGGTCTCAACAGGACCAAATGCGGAATCCCTGGCTCGGTTGGAATTGATAAGTCCGGACGGAGAATTTTTCGACTCCCCAGATAGCACATATGCACAGGACGTAGTGATATGTGTCGATGCCAGCGTTAGGGCATTGCTCGCAAATGAGAAACTTGAAGGCGAATGGTCGGAGTTTGCAGTTGAGCCGGTGCGTACAATGGCATGCGAACGCATAACGGGGTATCTCTCAGTTGAAGGTGAAGATCGAACCCACGTGGAAACACAAATAGTCAAAAACTTGGATGTGGCAGCGTTCCTTGCGGATCTTGACGATCTGACGGATTTGCTTGCTAGCGATGAGGATATTGATCCCGAACTGCTTCGACGACGAGCAAACAAAAACCAGTTGAATCCGTGCCAATATTTCGATGTATATTCTTAAACCATTGGTTCTTTTCGAGTGCCGGGATTGATATAACGATAAATTAGTCAATCCCGGCCCCTGAAAGGACACAAAAAGTTATTGTAAGGTAAAACTGCGAGCCGTGGTGTTACGCAAGTTGACCCAGACGGTTCTCTCAGCTAACCCGTCAGGATGGCGCGGGTTTGAAAGTGGCGGTGGTGGTTGCGGGGACTGTTACGAGTATGTGATAGTGATACAGCGGCGCGAAAGTGACGGGATAGAAAGAACGTATGGCGCCTACTGGGATGAGGCCGACGAAGAGAATCTCCCTAGTAATAATCGCGTTGGACGTTTCCCTGAGGAGCTGAGAGAGCTATACGATACATTTTGGGCGCACAAAAGATGCAAGCAGTAGACACCCAAACGCGATCCGCAACTTGTCGCCGGCCGCAAGACCGCTGGAGGGCCTTCTCGACTTCCGGATCGACACGGTTCTTGACCAAAGAGCGTCTGATTTCGGTCATCATCTTCTTCAAGCACGCCTACTCCAAACACGTCTTCAATTGGTCCGTATCCTACCAACTTCTTGGCCGCAGCAAGATGATTAGGGACGTGAGCCAAGAACCTGAAAACTGACTTTTGGATCTGTTCGTCATTCAAACTCTGAAGTTGATGAATAAGTTTGAGTATTTGCTCAAAATCATCCAGCAATCTTCAGGCGAAGGTTGCGCAACTCGCATAACTCAACACCGGCCGAAGCGCGTCGGCGGGTAATTAGCCGGCTTTGGAAAGGTACCAGACTTATTCCTTTCCACGGGCCACAAAGGATACTCAATGAACGAACTAGAACAAATACATCAACTCGCGCGAGTTGAAGCCGAACTGTTGATAGCGCGAGAGGAGCTCGACGTCTCGGCGGCGGCGCTGATCGAAAAGCCGATCGAGGAACTGATCGAGATCAGCATCCGGCGCCAGGCGATTCTTGATCTGATTCACCGAGCCGCTGATGAATCGAGGCGAATCGCCGACGACTTGCTGAACTCGGCGTGCTGCCAGGCGCGGGACGCCGTCTTCAACCGCAAATACGCTCTCGCTGGCCTCAAAAGATACAACGAATCCGCCGCCGCTTATAAAAAGGCGATCCAAATAGATCCCCAAAATCCACTCGACGTTTACAGCCTCGGAGTTATAGAAGAAGAACAGGGGAATTTCAAAAAAGCGATTGAATTCTACCGGCAATCAATCGAAGTCGACCCGAAGTTCGAGAACGGTTATTTCAACCCAGCGGCAATGCACGCCACCCTTAAACAGTTCGATGAAGCGATTGCGGCGTTGAAAAAATTGCACGAACTGAACCCTCAGGCTGTAGACGCGAAAGCTATGCTTCGGGAAATTGAAAAGGATAAAAGGAAGGCTGGCTCTGTGAAGTGACCCACTTTCTTCCAGATCTCACCTGAGGCCCTAACAGCTAATCAGATGTGAGCTTCCGGTGCGCGGGTACGACAATGGGCGCCAGCGCGCCGAAAGCTCACCTCCATTCCTCTATCGGAGCACGGCAGATGAAACACCTCGGAAGGCTTTCGGTCTTACTGATCAGCGTAGTTTCGGCGGCACAACAATGGCAGCCCCGACCAGGACTGACATGGAATTATCAGATCGGAAGCACCCCGACTGACCTCGCCGTGCATGTGCAGGTCTATGACATTGACGGATTCGGCGACGATTCAACCCAAGTTGCGGCTATCCATAGCACTGGGGCAAAGGCTGTGTGCTACATCAACGTAGGTACATGGGAGAATTGGCGTCCCGACGCGAAACAATTCCCCAGCTCAGTCCTTGGCAGGACCAACGGCTGGCCGGGCGAGCGCTGGCTGGATATCCGACAGACCAACGTCCTCGCGCCGATCATCACCGCCCGCTTCCAGATGTGCAAGGATAGGGGCTTTGACGCCATTGAAGCCGATAACGTGGATGGCTACACCAATAGCACCGGATTTCCGCTAACTGCGGCCGAGAAACTCGCATACAATGAATGGTATGCAGGCATCGCGCACTCAATGGGCTTGGCCATCGCACTCAAGAATGACACGGATCAGGTAGCGCAGCTTGTTCCCGCCTTCGATTTCATGGTAGATGAGCAGTGTTTCCAATACAGCGAATGCTCGACCTTGCTGCCGTTTATCAATGCCGGAAAAGCGGTTTTTGAAGTCGAATACCGGGGTCAGCCGAGCAAGTTCTGTCCCAAAGCCAACGCGATGAAACTCAGCTCCATCAAGAAGAACTTGAGCCTCGATGCCACGCCTCTAATCCAATGCAACTAACGTGTTCTATCAGTACCGCGTTGGGCCTCGGCAGCTCCGAGTTTTGGCCGTAATCTCAATGTTCGGGCGACTCTCGAGCTCTCAGATCAGAGTGTCGCTTTTTCTGGGTAGCGTCTTGTGAGGGACATCAGAGGCTTCGGGACGCTTCAACGTCATCCACAGCTCAGGGCTTTTCCCCTAGTCACGACTAAACTGGTAAATTTTCAAATCCTGATCTTCATAGAAGATACGGCTCGGATGAACTTCCGCGTACCGTTCGCACAGGCGCATGGCTGCCATTTCTAGGCTCGACCTGCCTGCTGGGGAGCGGTAGTTCCGGTAGGTTGGGTCGGTCAGGATCGAGAACGAAACAACTTTTGGCTCCGACGCAAAATACTGAAACGGGTGCTTCTCGACGAATACAAATAAAGTCTCGTAAGGAAATCGGAATTCCGGATTGGTGACTCGGTCCTGGTATTGGTTGACGAACTGATAGAGGTCTTCGTACTGGCCCAACCCGAACGTTTCTGCAAACTGTTCGTTGGGCGCTGCAATCGCCCAGTGTTGGTTAGGAAACGTGGAAGCAATCCGCAAACTTTGCCGGGCCGCGGTCTCGTATTCCAAGAAATTAGGACGAGGATAAGTCGGAGGTCTCCCAATGAACACCCCCGTCATAAGCAGGAGTGGCAATAAAGCGCCCAGCCGATACGCTGGCGCCCAGCGATCGGCAAGCCGAGCGACAAACCCTAAAAGGCAGCTCAGCAGCAAAGTGACGGTGGTTTCAAGCGGAAAGGGCTGCGGTAGCGAAAGAGCAAGTAGCGCGAACGCACAAATAGCGTCATAAAGATTGGCGCGGTTCGAGTGATAGTAATAATCGCCTAGGAAGGCGAGACCGAGGAGCAGAAAGAACGTACCCATACCTCCTTGACTTAACACTGACTTTTCCGTGTAACAACCCAGAATGAAAGTCGCGAAGACGCCGACCCAATTGTTGCGGAAGACCGCTGCCATCGCGATGCCCCCACCGAGCGCCAGCAGCACATCTAGGAGGGGCGGGAGAAAGCGCATAACCTGCATTGCATCGACCGCTGCCAAGGACGAGACCGCAGCCAATATTGAGGGCAGGACAAGGGGCTGCGAAAACGGTTTGGTATCGTGCAGCAGTTCGCGTATCCTCAGGAGTTGGAAGTAGGCGTCGGAGTAGGCAAAACGAAGATAGTGGAGCGGCCACCACAATCGCACCTGGGCAACTAACAGAAGCACGACGATGCCTGCACCCATAACGGGAAGCATGTGCGCACTCTGCGGGGACAAGATCACCTGCCATCGGACGCCAAAGGGCCGCTTCCAACCTGCGTTCTGGTACCACTCTTCTGACCATGCAACTTTACTTAGAAACCGCTCGCGCCATGCAGTGCGATTGCGATTGTGACGCATCCGGTATGCCAAGAACATCAGCGTGTAAAGGGCGATAAGTGTGCCAGCATTTAGTATGTGCAGGGCAGACAGAACCACTGCGGCGATAACTGTCAGCAATGCCATCCGGGAAAGCCCCCCGCAGAAGCGCAGGAAAGCATTTCTACCGGGCCGCTCTCGAAAGATCCGACTGGGTAGCCACCAAAAAACTACTGCCGCGACGATCCAGACCTCAAATATGGACTTCAAGTCTTCAAGCCAGGGCATAGAAGTAGTCCGCTTCGCGAAGCACGATCCTGATTAGTTTATGAGACGTTGTGAATAGCACGATGCCGCCAAGCAGCAGCCCGATAGCGGCGTACTCCACACCAAATACGTGGCTCAGAACGTAACCCGTGACTCCATTGCAGGCGAGTGCCACTGTCATCAACGTCAGCGCCCTCTCAGCGCGATTGAGGCTGAGCAACAGGATGAGATTGAACAATGCGAGGGCGACGAAGAAATAGCCAATACTGCCCAGCACGGCTGTGAGGAGCACTCGATATTCAAAAAGGTGGTACGCCAGCCACAGTCCAGTTGCCAAAACTGCAAACACCCAGCAGATAACCGTAAGAGAACGGCGATAGTTCGTACGCAACATTTCCCGCACATCGGTTCCCTCTTCGGCGAGACGAAACCACAAACGAACAAACCTGTTCGCCATGTACTCGACCACGGCAGCAAGGACGAGAAAGATGAACAATGCGACATCCATGCCTTGCTTATATTGCAAATCGATTCCAAAACTAAGGCCCGAGGCCCAAGGTGTCGCTGATCCTGCGGCAATCCGGTCAGCGAATAGAAATGCGAAATAGATTAATCCATAGAAGAAGAAAGGCACTAGCATATAGGCGAGCACGGCAAGGCGGGGAAGAGCCGGAACCGATGTACCCTGAGGACTCGTGTGGATGAGCTTACGGAATCCTGATATCGAAAAGCTCGCGGCGGCGGCGACAGAGGCGCCATTAGCAGCGAACATAGGGCCGATGACTCCGAAGTAGGACCGCAATAAGGCAAATACCCCGCCTCCTATGACGAAAATTAGAGGAATCCTCCACACCCGGTTCTGCACGGAAAGCATGGCGCAAAACATCCACAACGCAGAAAGCATAATGAAGTTGAGGCAACCGCAGATTAGGTAGGAGGCTGGGAAAAAGCGAAAGTAGTTGGCCAGCACGAAGCCAAGCGCGGCAAATCCGCAACAAGCGATGCAACCCCACTTAACGAACAGCAGACAGAGCCGCAGAGCCAATTGCGGCTCCTTTATTCCAATGTAGAAGTAGCCTATGCGCGTGATTGCTTGGCTAAATCCTCCGGCGCTGATTAGACTGCCTATCAATGAAAGGCTTAGAATTCCACCCCACTCAGGGCGCAATTGCAGCAAGTTCGGCTTTAAGTATTCGATGATGAGGAGTAGCGTCCACGGTAGTGCGTAGGCAAAATTGAGGCTAAATTTTTGCGCGGCAAGCCGGGCTTCGTCGCGGAAAGAAAGGGAAGCTCGCTTCTCCGGTCCATCGGTCGGCAAAACCTCTGCAGTCCGGTTGTGGCGAAAAATATACTCTCCAAGGGCGAAGGTGTGCGGCATTCCAAAGTCGTCATTGGCCAGGCGGTCATTCACACCACAGGACTCAACAATCGCGCTCGCCTCGCGTGGATCTACGAGCTGCGGCGAAACCTCCAGCACCATGCGGGTAATCTCATCTAGCCTCATGGAATAACTCGGGATAAAGGTTGTCGGCCGGACTCATTTCTTGCGCCGGGATGACTTCGCCTCGGAATGGTCTAAAAACAGACCGGAACGTTGGACAACGAATTCGATTGGCTGGAAAACCATGGCTCACCCCAGCCGAAACCGTCAAGCGCCGCTACTTTCGCGGCAGTACAGGCTACTCGGTAGAGTCTGGGAGAGAACGAGGTAGTCGTCGTCGTGACGCCGATAATGCCTATGTTGTACCGCTCCCGAAACTTTAACGCCTCCCGAATGCGCGAGTTCATGAGGCCGGTGTTGTCCAATACCCCATTCCGCACAATGAAGGATTCGAGCAGGTAATAGTCGCCTTTGGTAAGGTGCGTACCCTGGTCGAACACATCCGCAGGCTGAAAGGCATTCACGAATACGGAAAGACCTTCGCGATGGGCAATATCGATGATCTCTTCGCGGCGGTCATGGCTTACGCCGTAATCTCTACCCGCCTCGTCGAGGAACACGCCCTGGACACCCGTCTGCTTCCACCCGAAAACACGGCGCCGCACCTCCTCCATGGAAAGCTTTTGCGTCGAACCTATGCTGATGTAGCCGAACACCTTGGAGTTATGAAGTTTCGGAAGCAGATGCACGACATTGCTGTGGTCAGGATGGTCGGGAAGTTCTAGCCCATCCCCGATAACCAATATGGAATACGCATCGAAGGCGCGTGCCGCTTTATCCAAATCGCCATTGGCTCCATTCACGAGCGAAGGATAGCCGTAATAGATGGCTATCGGCTGCGGTTTAGGCGGCTGTGCGCTCGCCCGCCGGAACAATTTATCGGTTTTGACCTCGACCTGATTGGTCTTAGCGGCGCCGCTAGCGGAGTTATTATCCTGCGCGGAGAGGTTGAAACTCAGGAAGAGCGCGATGAGCGCCGGCGAAATTGCGGATAAACGAATTAACGACATAAATCTCCTTTCAGCTGACAAACGTTGATGTGAGAGGAAGCGGCCGCCTAAAGTCTATGACCAGTTCTCACTCAATCCAACAGGTCGGGCGTGGAGCCGGCGCGGCTTGCAAATTTTGCAATGCGGTCCAGCCAGCGCGGCGCCTTATCAAGCCAACGAGACTGTCATAAGCGCTGCGGTAATTCTCAAGGAAAAGCTCCTCGGTAAACTTGCTTAACGCCCGAGCCATAGCTCGTTCACCCAGTCGGCGCCGCTCCTCCGGCGATTCGAGCAGCATAGTAATTGCCTGCGCGAGTTCGTGCGGGGAACGGGAGCGCACGAACACTCCGCTATTACCTAACGCCTCCCGCACCCCACCTACGTCAGTGGCTACGATAGCCGCTCCACAGAGCATCGCCTCGACCACTACATAAGGAAAGCCCTCGCTGATACTGGGGACCGTCAACACGTCAGCGTGAGAGTACACTTGCGAAGGATCGTTAGTTGAACCCAAAAAGCACACGGTATTTTCAAGCTGGTACTGCTTCACTTTTTCCAGGCATTTGGCGTAGTATTTCTCGTCGTTCGCAACGCCATAGATGCGAAACTCCACATCTGGTACGGTTTTCCGCACTTCGTTTGCTGCCTCAATCAAATCAAGTTGCCCTTTAAGCTCATAGATCAACCCAACTGTGGAGACAATGGGGCGCGTCTTGGGCTGTGCCGGACGCGGATGAAAACGCTTGGGATCGCAGCCGTTATAAATGACTTTGATTTTAGCGGGATCAGTGCCTAATTCCCGTTCCCAACGGGCATTGAACGCGCAAACCGGAGAGACTTGGTCGGCATAAGTATAGTTCAACTGCGCGACCAGGGTGAAGACGCGATACATAAACCAGCGCACGAATGGGCTTTTCACATCTCGACGCAAGTTTAGGTACTGCTCTCGCAAATAGACACCGTGCTCTGTCAGCAGGAAGGGCCGCCGCATGTCCACTTTGGCAATAACGCAAGGCAGACCGCAGAAACCCGCTGCTGACGAGTGGCTTAGGTCTGCACCCGGGATAGGGAAGCACAGGACGGAGAGGAAGTGGTAGAGCAGGCGATATGCCTGCTTGACTTCAGCAACGGTTGGATTACAGGCGATTTCAGGACGTCCCAAGCAAATCTGATCCGCAAAGTAGCGGAAGGAACCCCAAACAAGAGGACATGCCCAGACTTTTTGGTAGTTGTACTTTGTAAGGAATAAAATGTGCATCTCGATCAAAGCGGAAACTACACCCGACAAATCGTTTTGATTGCCCAGGCTGCCAGTGAAGATCTTATCCATCAAGCAGTCCCATTGCGGCACGAAATCACGACGCAAGTTTACGTGGGTTGAATCCATTCTGCCGCGCAGCACATCGGACACGCGCTGGTGCCATGAGTAATCGCCAGGCTGCATCGTGCCCCAGAGAGGAGCCTTAACCACATCACGCACGTTCCCTGAAAGTTCATAGCAGGAGTGATTGAACGGATTTGTGGTGACGGCGAAGATGCTGAAGTCGATCTCCGATAATTTCTGCGTGAGATTGTGGCACCAAGTACTTACGCCTCCTTTGTAGAACGGGTATGTTCCTTCTGTGGCCAACATGACAGAGAGTCGAGAGTTGGTTTTCACTCGAACACAAACCTCACTTGTGCTGGCTGCCCTGTTAGCAGTTGTCCAGTAGGGTTGTCGAACTCAACTTCCACGTTATGGGTCATGTTGGCGCTCGGCACCGGACTAATCGCCCGGATGGCGCCCACCACACGTTGTGGAGGTATGGTCGGCAGGATGATTTGTGCTTGCTGAAACTTATGTAGAGACGCGATCATGCTTGCTGCCACCGGCACGTTCACCGTGATCCGGTCCATGCGGCTCACAACGACTAAGGGTGCGCCGACTGAAACTTGGTCTCCTACCTTCACAGAAACCGTGCACACCACCCCTGAAGAAGTTGCGCGTACTTTGGTATTGGCGAGACGCGTGCTAGCGCTCTGAAGCGCGAGCCTCGCTTCTTCCACTTGATCCAATTGCTCTCGCTGGCTAATTTGCGAGAGCAGCTTACCTTGTTTCCCTTGAAGCTGTTGGACCTCCTGGTTTGCAGTCTCGCCCCGGTGTGCGTTCTCCAGATCGTCCCTGGCGATTCGCAGCGCAGTGGCGCTATTGTCCAGTACTTGTTTAGCGATAACACCCAGGCTGTAGAGTTTCTCGTTGCGTTGATAATCGGTTAATGCTTGATCGTACACCGCTCGCGCATGCTGCACGGAATCGCGCACTTGGCGCGATGGCACATTGGCGGCTTTACGAGTTGCGGCTGCGACATTTACTTCCGTTCTTGCCAAGTCGCCGCGCAGCTTGGCAAGATTCCTCTGCACTGCATCGTAAGCCAGTTGCGCTTTCGCCACCTCTTCCTCGGCTTCATGACTGTGCATCGTGACCAGCACGTCACCTTTATTGACGGGATCGCCGACATGCGCGCTAACCATAGCGACTATTCCCGGCACCAGCGCCGTTACTCTTACTTCCATGACTGGCTGCATCGTCCCCTCGAACACCGTGCTTTCCGACATGCCTAAGGAGCGCCGAGTGCTGTTGTTCCAATAAACCATCCCTGAGGCGAGAGCCCCGATCAAAGTCATTGCGAAAAGGGTAAGGCGCACATACGGTGATTTGTAGAAACGCTGGAGCCCATTCACTTCTAAAGTTGCCGCGATTAAAACCTCTTGTTTTTTAGGCTCCGGAGCGCGGACTAAAGTCCCATAAATCCTGCTCATACACGTATCACCCCAACCTATAAGAAAGCCAAGCAACAAATACTCGCGAACTGTGTTGAAGGACGGATCGAAAGCCCTCGCAGCGACGCAGCAGCTCGGCGCACACTCCAAGCGAGGATGTCGAGTTCACCCCACGTGCATGGGGATCTTTGCCCAGCTCGTCGCGCATGAGAGCGGGGAATGAAGCCAGGGATTTCCTTACGTCGTCTTGGGATACGGGCAAGGCGTCAAATCTATCGCTCACTATCCTTCCTAATCGTGACATGTGAAATGTTCCGACCTCCGTATATGGTACTCCCCTTTGTCTAGACAAAAAATCGGCTTCTTTAAGGTGGTCCGCTAGTTCGTACATTGTTAATCATGTAGCCTTTGTTTCATTCGCATTTTTCTGAAAACGACCCATTCTGCTCTCCTGGCGGTACTTTTTCGCCCGCCCCTTGGCCAATAGACCCAGTTACTTTGCAATTACCGCGCCGCAATGACGGTTTTGAATCTAGAGCATTTCGTGTGGGGTTGTTTCTAGACGCCACATAAGTTGTTCCCAGATACCCCAAAGTAAAAAGCCGGGCTATCTGGTGATTTCCGTTCCATAAAATCGGGTAAGGCAACGATTCGCATCCAAATTCGCCACGTAATATGAAAAGGACGCCCCGCTAGTAGTAGTCTTAAGTTGCAAAATTCAAGATTACCAACAGCAAGGAGGCGTCCTATGAACAATATCAAGTATGTGGGCATGGATGTCCACAAATCAATCACCGTGATTGTTGTTTTGAATGAACTCGGCCAGTTCGAGAGCCGATCTCAAATCAAAACAAAGGGCGAAAACATCTGCGACTTCTTCCGCGGAATAAGCGGCAAAGTCGAAGTGGTCTTTGAAGAAGGCACTCACTCCGCCTGGCTCTATAAACTGCTTAAACCGTTGGTTGCATCTGTGACCGTCTGCGATCCGCGTCACAACAAGCTGATCGAGGACGGGAACAAGTCCGATGACGAAGACGCCGAGACCCTCGCGCAACTATTGCGCCTGGGAGCTGTCAAGGCCGTCTATAAGGGCGATGATCAGCAGCAGCAGCTAAAGGAAATCTGTCGCGCCTATGACAATCTGATTGAAGACTCGACCAGGGTTCAGAATCGGTTGAAGGCGATCTATCGCGGACGTGGAATCTCGTGCTCAGGACACGATCTCTATCGAGCGGATCAGCGCTCGGACTGGCTGGCCAAACTCGGCGAGGAGGCCGCGCGATTTCGAGCTGAATCGCTGCTCGAGCAATTGGAATCGCTCTCGCAACTGCGCAAGCAAGCCAAACAGCGGCTCCTGGCGCAAGCGCGAACCCACGCCGACTATCGGATCCTGATCAAACTGCCCGGGTTCGGCCCTGTCCGCGTGGCGCAGTTGATGGCTGTTGTAGGCACGCCACATCGTTTTCGGACCAAGCGACAGTTCTGGCCTTACTGCGGCTACGCGGTCATCACCCGATCAAGCGCCGACTACCAGATCGTCGAGGGAAAGATTGTCAAACAGCGGAAGAATGTCTCGACACGCGGATTGAATCGCAATCACAATCCGCAGCTCAAACAGGTCTTCAAAGGCGCGGCGCTGACAGCTTTACGCCACGAAGCAATCAAGGCTTACTACCAGCGCTTGATTGACCAGGGAACGAGGCCGGAGCTGGCGCGCGTTTCCGTTGCGCGCAAGCTGGCTTCAATTGCGCTGACCGTCTGGCAGCGCCGAGAGGAGTTCGACGTCAAGAAAGCATTTGCTCAGGACTGATTCCTAATCGCGCCGTCAGATCATTGATTACGATGTTGCACAAGCTGCGATGCGAAAGCTGCAAGAAGCCGTCCGCATCACAGGTCGCGGAAGAGTCTCAATTAGAGAAGTCGTCCCTGAGAGTCACTTTCTCCACGTTAGTCCTCCGCGGACAACCTGAAATTGCCATAGGCTTCGAGTCACAGATAGAACCTAATCCCAACTTCCTGATTATGCCGAGAAGACTTAGTTCGTCCTGCCGTTCCATAATTTCTTCAATGATATCTCTTCACTGACTGATTGAAACCGTCGGGATAATCCGGCGAAGCTT
>Ga0190270_10000844_pt1 | contig 13806 bp, 12 predicted proteins | sample Popmic320T_FD_133748 | JGI IMG/M metagenome (GOLD analysis project Ga0190270, IMG submission 133748) | Populus adjacent soil microbial communities from riparian zone of Weber River, Utah, USA - 320 T | ecosystem: Environmental > Terrestrial > Soil > Riparian zone | place: USA: Utah | collected... | reverse complement strand
CGGACTCGGTCTACCCCCTGATCATGTCAATGACCCCAAGAAGTCGTTTGGCCATCAACTCATCGCTACCTTAGTCGCAAGAGTGAACGCGCACGTACACTATGTGTCAGAGGACGGCACTAAGGTCGACGTGACTTACGGCGTTAGCCTGCCGAAAGTAGCGTTGAGAGAATGAGGTGCCCGCGGTGAGCTTACCGGCGCCGGGTGGCAAGGCCTAGGGTTGGTGCGCGGGCAATCAGGCACTCGCGCCTTCGAGCAGATCCCTCTGATGGAGTAACGCCAAGAGCTTATCGCGGGCCGCCCTGGCTTGCGATTGGCGGCCGTCGCGACAGAGTTTTGCCGCAAGGTCGCATTGGGCAATGATCCGGAGCTTCAGTTCGCCAAGAGCCCCTCTCCTCGAGAGAACTACGTTCGGATACATATAAATTCTCCGCTGCGGTGCAAACAGTGAACCACCCAAACCCGCTTTGGTTCACCGAGCGCCAGTGGCGCCTGCGATATCTTGCGGAGCTAACCTATGTTGCACTAGGTCGAGCGGAGCGACTTCAACCGCCGCTTGTGATTTCGCCGCAGCGGCAACACGTTCGATCACCATGGAAAAGTTGCCTTCGACGATCTCAACGTGTTCGGGACGATCGGCCATTTCCAAAGCGTCGCGAAACATTGCAACAAGAATTTTCACGTGTGGCGAAAGTCGTCGCACCCGGCGAACGGAATAGCGAACCTGTCCCGCGCTTGCAGTCTCGAGGTAGCACAAACACACCAATTCAACGCCCTTGATTTCGAGGCTGAAGATGCGGTCCATAGACAACGCTTCCGCTTTCTCTGCACGCGCCCCAATACCTAGTCTTTCAATGAGCGCCGCCGTAACGATGGCCAGAGCCTCGTCAAGCATCCCCACGCCCGGCACGCACAACACTGGCTTGCCGGTCCGCCATCTGTCCGAAAGCAGCGGCACACCATCTGCGGATTCGACTTTATCTAATTGGGCAAGCGGCGAGGTATCGGCCGCGTCTCCATTCATTTCGGTTGCCGTCGCTATGTCTTGATGACCGTTGAGATCGTCAACAATCTCAGCAACCGCATCGCGGATACGTGATGCACTCTCGTCGTCGAGGCGACCGCGGTCTGCATCGATCTGCGCGAGTTTCAAGCCTTCAAACAAAATTTCGTCGTAGTACGAGATCAACGGCTTTTCGCGCAAAAACAGCCGTGCCTGTTCAGTTGCTTCGACGGGATCACGAGCCAGCATCCGCTGATAGATGAGTTCGGGAGGCTTTAACGCTGGCTGATCTCCAAGCATGATTTCCAGAAACTTGAGCCGATCGACGTGACGACCCAACACGACCAGGCAAATCGTAAGCGGAGTGGCAAGCACCAATCCGATCGGCCCCCACAGCCAAGTCCAAAAGGTGGCGGCGACGACCACTGCGACCGGCGAGAGACCAGCACTGTGACCGAACAGCATGGGCTCGATAACATGTCCGACCAGCGGCTCCATCACCAGAAAAAGTCCCGCCGTCCAAAACACCATGGTCCATCCGGGATCAACAGCTGCGGCCAGCAGAACTGGAAATACTGCGGCGATAAGTGCACCGACATAGGGAACGAACCGCAACATCATCGCCAACATGCCCCACAGCGGAGCACTAGGGATTCCTATGAACCAAAGCCCCGTCCCGATCACGAATCCAAAGGCGGCATTGAGCCCGAGCTGGTTTAGGAACAAACGGCTTAGTCTCTCGCCGGCATCGTCAAGCGCGGCTGTCGTGCGTTGAAGATCGTGTGCGCCGGCGAGTCGCACCAGCCGATTACGCAAATCCTCGCGTTGAAGGAGGATGAATATGACGAAGATGAAAACGACGCCGGTGGTAGTCAATGGGAATATCAATGGGGTGATGACCGCCGAGAGCGTCTGCAAGGCTCCCGGGTCCGGTTGTCTCACCTCCACAGGTATCGGACGCGTGGGCGTGGGTTCTCCACTGGCTGGTTTCGAGACAGGAGCTTCGGACTTTTCGATCTCTTTGCGCAATCCGCGCAACATTTCGGAGGCGCGTTCTAGTGCTCCGGTACCTGCAAGGATTCCTTTGAAACTCTGTACTTTGTCGCGGAGCGTGGATTCATATCGTGGCAACTCGCCCGCAAGCTGATTTACCTGGGCGACCATAACCGCGGCCAACCCCAACGCGACTGCAAGAGCAACCACGGTGACGGCGATGACGGACAATACTCGTGGGACGAACCCATATTGCAGGAGGCGGACCAGCGGGGCCAGGACGAAACTCAACAATACAGCCAGCGCAATTGGCACCAGCACCTCGCGGCCGAAGTAGAGAGCAGCAACCACCACTACAGCAATCACTATGGCCGTTAGCGTTGACCCAGCCGGAGAGTGCTGCGGGCGCCGAACTGCTGCGCTGCCCGAAGGCCATCGCGGATCCACGTTTTGCCTTTCTTTGGGCGGGGCGGAGCAACAGCCATTCCAGTTATCGGCCAAGTCAGCAGGTCGGGTCACTGACGTGAGGCTCTCGCATACAGCAGAACCATTCCACGCCTGGTCTGTTCCACAATTTGGATGATGAACCCGGAAAGATGGGCTTGCGGTCAACGGCCAGCCCTTCCGGCCCGCCTGCGGCACCGTAGGGCAACCTTCCCTGCGCCGAAGAAACAACGCACGGCGGATCGCAGCCAGGTGGCCCACCCGCCTCGAAAACGGTGAGCTTCTTCCCATCTAGAAACTCGAGAGGTCCTACCGATCCGACTGCGGCCTAGCGAAGAAACGCCAGGAGCAGGATGATCGGGATCGGAACGCCGAGTAGCCACAGCAATATTCCGCGACCCATGGTTTTGTCCTCCTACAATGATCTCGGGGTGAGCACCCGGCCGTTCCAAGTGCCGTCGCGCAGTTGACCGCCTTCGACCGCTGCGAGAATGCGCCCAGCAACAGCGACGCCGTCATCCAGAATGCGAGTTGGGCACCGGCGCGCCGCGCGCGGTCGGCTGCGGCCTTCGCTTCCGTGATAACTTCGTTCACGCGCGTCTGGGCGTCAGCCTGAGGGATGCCAGTCCGCATGGCCACGACACGTGCAAGATACGATCGATCGCTCGCGCTCATGTCCTGGCCATCGCGCAAGGTCCCCGTCCACAACCGCAGAACTTTGGCGTTTGGTCTGGACGTGCGAATCGCAACGAAGCTGCTCACGTTCACTCCGAGGCTTTTCTTGTGGAACCTCGGTCACATTTCTGGCGGCAAGAGCCGCGTCGCTCAGTACAAGCGCGAATAGGCGTATTGGGTTCGCGGTACGTAGCGGGGCAAGTGCTCCATCCATGGCTCGGTCTAAATGCAGCAAGCGTGACCACTGTCTGATTATCTTGTCGCGTCCTTGATGAAATCCGCGATCAAGTGTCTCAACGTGTCAATCGACGGGATGTCCATCAGCAAAGCGACGTACCCCTGGATTTCACTGTTTCTGATTTCGAATTTGATATGCAGAAACAGAACCAGTGTTTGGGTTTCTTCGCTTCGCAACATCTGCCGACTATCGCCGCGGACCACGACAGGCAGGGACATCTGCAGCGTTCGCTTGAGCAGGTTCGCAATCGTCGCCACCCAACTGTTGAGAATAATGTTGCCGGTCTCCGCCAACGCCTCGTCTTCCAGACTGCTGATATCCTCAAGAGGGAGCTCCCTGCCGACGACGACCCGCACCAATTCAAGGCTGCTCGCTTCCGGGAAAATCAACAGGGCTCTCCCGGAAAATGGGCCGCTGAAGTCCTGACGCACCGCCACCAACATCGGATTATCCGGTTTGGCGATGATCTTATTCGCCTCTTCCTTTGAGACGATATCGACGCTCGGAACGGAGAGAAGCACCTGGGATTCGACCATCTGGCGGAGACTGCTGGCCGCCCTTGCCATGGCGATGTTGGAAAGCTCCGCCAGAGCATCCCGCTCAAGTGCTGTGAGGGGTGGGCTGGGCTGAGACGCCATCTGATTGATCCCATTGCTGTCGACCTGATTTGGCACAAAAGGCCTGTATCATTCAACGCTGCGGCGTCGTGCCATGACCAAATGCTCCGTCGACACCCTCAATTAGTGGAACTCCGGCTGAAAGCGCAGACCATGGAGCTTCAGTCGCTTGTGCCGTCGGGCGCCTAGCGCGTAGGTTTATGCTGTCTACCCAGAGGCACCACCCGGGGCCGGAACGGACGTCTAATGCCAAAAAAGTCGAACGGATCGGAACGCTCAGCAAAGTCTCTGCCTGCTGCCATAGCTAGTGGGGCTCGAGTACAATCGGCCCCGGCAGCGTCGTCCAGGGCCAGTCCCACCGGGGCGGTTGCGGCAGGCGCTGAACGGCCGAAATCCCTTATGAAGAGAGCGGGTCTCGCCACGCGCGGCGCAACCAGAACGAAGGCCACCGCCACCGCTACCGAACCAGCGCGCAAGAAACCCGCACTTCAACCCGTGCCAAAGGATCGTAACCAGAAAGTTGAAGAGCGCATCGCCGCCGCCAGCGAGCAACTTGCAAGTGGCATCTCCCAATCCGCCTCTGCAGCCGAAGAGTTGAGGCGTGCGATGGAGCAGATTGCTAGCGGTGCCGAGGAGGCCGCGTCCGCCTCGAGCGAAACACTCGCTGTCGCTGGCAGCACGGCCACTGCTCTCACTCAGGCGCGGGAACGTGCCACGCTGGCTCGCAGTCGAACAGAAGCACTTCAAACGTTGATTTTGGAAAGTTCTAACCAGATCAGTGCTTGGGCCAGCAACATCAAACAAAATGGCGAACGACAAGCCGCGTCTGTCGTCGTTATCGAGCGTCTTAGCCAGCAAGCCATTAATATCGGCGATGTTACAAGGACGGTCGGACAAGTTTCTGATCAGACCAACCTGCTTGCCCTTAATGCTGCGATCGAGGCTGCGCGCGCCGGCGATCATGGCCGCGGCTTTGCCGTTGTCGCGGACGAGGTGCGGGCGTTGGCCGAAACCTCGGAAAAAAGCGCCGGCGACGCGCAAAGTCTTGCGAGCCGGATCCAAGAAGAGGTCCAAGCCGTTGCCACGCTGATCAAGGCCGCGGCGGAGGCGGCATCGCGAGAGGCCGATAGAAGCCAGACCGTTATCCTTGCGCTCGGGGAGCTCCGCAAAGGAATTATTGAACTCACCGAAGAAAGCCAATCCATCGCAACCACCGCTTTGGAAGCCGAAGGTGCCGCGCGAGAGACCCAAAGAGGAGCGGAAATTATTTCGTCGGCGGCCGAGGAACAGGCCGCCGCAGCCGCGCAAGCTCTTCGGAGTGTGGAACAACAGTCGGCCGCGCTCGACGAATGTCAGCGCGCGACGCAATCGGTCGCGGCACTGGCGAGCAAAATCGGCGGGGACAGTAGCGCCGAAAGCGCGGAACAATTGGCCTCGGCCGCCGAACAGCTATCGTCAGCAGTGCAGGAGATTTCGGGCGCCGCATCGCAGATCATGACGGCTGTCGAGCAAATAAGCCGCGGCGGGCAGCAACAGGCCGCCGCCACGCAGCAAGCTAGCGCCGCTCTGGATCAGATCGAAAAGACGGCGCTGGCCGCGCGGGAAGGCGCCGCAAAGGCGCTGGACCGCACCAAGCAAGGAATAACAATGACGGCGGAAATTCGCCGTTCGATTTCTGAATTGTCGGCGGGTATCGGCCGCTCCCTGGAATCTACAAGCCAAGGGTTGGCCATGATTGCTGGCCTTGAAGCTGTCAGCCGCAGCGTCGAGAAGATCGTTGAAGGTATCGGCATGGTCTCAATTCAGACCAATATGCTAGCGGTGAGCGGTTCGGTTGAAGCGGCGCGCGCTGGGGATCTCGGCAAGGGATTTGCCGTGGTGTCCAAGGATATTCGGAATCTCGCCCGCGACTCTGGCGAGAACGCCGGACGTATCAAGGACACGGTCAGAGCAATTCAAGATCAGATCGGAACCGCACGTAAAGACCTGGAACGGATAGTGTTAGCGGCAGAGACTGAAAATCAAAAGAATGCCGCAGTCCTCGCCAATCTGGTCGCAGTTGAAAGCGATATGAATGACTTGGCATCGGGCAACCAGCAAATTCTGACGAACGCCGAAACTATCCTCGCGTCCGTAAAGGAAGGGGCCCGCGGTGCTCAACAGGTAGCGGCTGCGGCCGAAGAAGCCGGCAGCTCAGCGGCCGAAGCGTCTGCAGCCGCCAAACAGCAAGCACGCGGCGCTGAAGAGCTTGCTGCCGCGATAGAAGAAATCGCTTCGCTTGCCGAACACATCCAGCGCCGCAATGGCTAAACGCACCCAGCGCGAACGTACGGCACCCATCGCCACTCCTGCTGGCGACGCATCGACGGCTGCCGAAGCCAGCTCGGTTGGAATCCATCTCGTCGTATTTCGCCTGGGAGGGGAAAGGTTCGCTTTCCAACTCGATCAGGTTGCCGAGATCGTCCGGATCCCGATCCTGGCCCGGATGCCACTTGCGCCCCCCAGTCTGCTGGGGGTCGCCAATTTGCACGGCGTGGTTCTGCCCGTTGTAGATCTCAGAAGACTTCTTCACCTCAGTGAATCACCGCTCGATGAAGCCACGCGGGTCATCATAATTGATGCCGGTGCACCCGTTGGCTTTGTTGTTGATCGGGTGGACAACCTCGTCGTGATTGCATCACATCGGATTGAACAAAGTGACGCGGGCGCCGGCGCTATCAACCCCGCTTTTCTCGCGGGTATCGTCAAGGGCGCCGAAGGCGAAAGTACCATCAGGATATTGCATCCGAAGCACCTTCTGCGCGATGAGTTCAGTCAACTTGCAGCGTCTCGCCAACGAGCCACATCTGGCCAAACGCTATCGACCGCGGACGCATCCAGAAACGCTGCGGCGCAAGAACGAAAGCTGTCGCTGCTCAGCTTTGAACTGGGCGAGCAGGAATACGCTCTGCCGCTTGACCGCGTGCGTGAGATTATTCAGTTACCGCAGAATATTTCTGAGGTAGCTCGCTCGGAAAGCGCCGTGCTCGGTGTCGTGACACTTCGCGATCAGCTGCTACCCTTGGTGTCGCTTCGTGCGCTACTCGGAATGCCACTGGAAAGCGGTCGCAAGGACCCCGGCAAGGTCGTCGTGCTTCCGATGGGAGGCGGCGCCGTGGGTGTTGTAACTGACCGCACCCGCGAAATTCTTCACGTCAGTCCCGAAACCATTGACCCCGCGCCGGCATTACTGACACGCGGCGAAGGAGAGGCGGAAATCACGTCGATCTGCCGTCTCGAGCAAGGCAGACGCCTGGTAGCTTTGCTGTCACCGGATAACCTGTTCAGATCTGACCTGGTTCGACGGGTCCTTTCCGAGCACAACCAAGCAAGCGATACGGGCGAAAGCCGAATAAATGGAGACGGAATGGCTGACGAGCAGTTCATCATTTTCCGCCTTGGTGGTCAGGAATATGGGATTGCTATCGCCGCGGTTGACGAAATAGCGCGACTGCCGGATCAAATAGTACGTCTTCCGAAAGCACCGGCGTTTATCGATGGCGTCATAAACATGCGTGGCGTCGTCGTTCCGATAGTGGATCTGAGGCGGCGCTTCGATATCGATTCTACTGATCCTGCGACCAGCCGAAGAATACTCGTGCTATCCATCGGTGGAGGAAAGACCGGATTCATTGTGGATGGTATCTCTGAGGTGATGAAAATTCCGACAGACGCAATCAGCCCCACACCAGAGGTTTCAATTGAACAGATGCGGCTGGTCGGACGCGTTGCGAACCTCGACTCGCATCAACGCATGATATTGTTGGTTGATGCGGCACAGCTCCTGGATCGGATTGAAGCCGATGTTCTCGCCCAATTTGACCGACGCTCCGACAGCGTTGCGGAAGCTTCGTGATCAAACTTCTGATCGCCGATGATTCCGCGTTGATGCGGAAGTTGCTCGAAGGGATATTCCAGAAGGAAGGTGACTTCGATATACGGCTCGCCCGTAATGGCAATGAGGCCTTGGAGCTGGTCCGGTCGTTCGACCCTCAGGTCGTAACGCTCGATGTGCAAATGCCCGGCATGGATGGCTTGAGCTGTCTCAGCCAAATCATGATCGAATCTCCACGACCGGTCGTGATGATCTCGGCCCTGACCGAAGAAGGCGCCGATGCGACGCTTGAGGCCATCGAGCTCGGGGCCGTGGATTTCGTTACCAAGCCGAAAGGCTTGGTCTCGCTGGAGATTGATCAACTACGTCCCATTTTGATTGAAAAAATTCGCGGCGCTGCCGACGCGAAGATAAGACGAACTCATCGGCTCACCGAGCGGATCAGGCATCAGTTTTCAAGCACCGGCATTCTTGCCGAGCGCGTCCGGGCACCACGGCCCACGCGCCCGCTGGAAAGAGCCAATTCGGCGCCAGGGCTGGTGGTCATCGGGACCTCGACTGGAGGCCCCGCCGCGCTTGATATCGTTCTTCCGCACTTGCCGCGGGATCTTTCCTGGCCTGTTCTAGTTGCCCAGCATATGCCCGCCAGCTTCACGGGAGCGTTCGCCAGGCGGCTCGACCGTGTATGCGAGTTGAACGTCGTCGAAGTGAGCCGCCCGATGCCATTGGTACCCGGCACCATTTACATCGCACGCGGTGACGCCGACGTCATCGTCAGCAGGCGGGCGTCGGGTGTGAGTGCGATGCCGGCACCCGCGAAACGGGAATATCCTTGGCACCCCAGCGTGGACCGAATGGTGTCGAGCGCGTTGGAGCATTACGCCCCTGCCCGACTATGCGGTGTGCTGATGACCGGCATGGGCCGAGATGGGGCGGACGCCATGGCCGAATTGTATAGACGCGGCGGTAGAACTGTCGCCGAGTCCGAAGCCACCGCGATCGTTTGGGGGATGCCTGGCGAACTGGTGAAAAACGAGGGAGCCGGTTTGATCAAGCCGGTTGATGAGATCGCCGCGGCTATCATTGAGTGGGTTGAGGCCGATGCCGTTCATTAAGCGAACTGCCACTACTCCACCCAAGTCGAAAGAAGATCACGGAATTTCTGCGCCTGAAACCTCCGGCCTGCAAAATCCGGATCCGGAGGTGCGTTGGAGTACTGCGCGAACCCTGGGAGGCGTTGCCAGCGCCGTACCCGCCCTGGCGGCTGCGCTGGAAAAAGAACGAACTCCTCGCGTGCGCGAGGCACTCATGACCGCGCTGATGCGCACCGGCAACAACGATAGCGTCTTAGTGCTGATACCTTATCTACGCTCACAAGACGCGGGCTTGCGCGTTGCAGCCATTGAAGCGTTGCAGGCGCTCCCCGAAGCAATCATGCCATTCATGACGCAGCTACTCAGCGACAACGACTCAGACGTGAGAATTCTGGCAACGGAACTTGCGCGCAATATGCCAGCCAAGGAGGCTACACGCGTGTTGTGCAATTTGCTCGAGACTGAATCGCATTCGAACGTATGCGGTGCGGCGATCGAGGTGCTGGCGGAAGTTGGAACCCGCGACGCCCTGCCAACTCTAAAGACCTGTGCGGAACGGTTTTCCAATATTCCGTTCCTATCCTTCGCTGTAGCGACCACCATCGCCCGAATTGCCGGCACTGAAAGCTAGCCCCCGGAATGGCACCTCCAGACGGCCCAGAATCTGGAGCCATACACATTACTCAAGAAGATGTACGGCGTCTCTGCGAGTTCCTGTATCGCCGAACGGGCATGTCTTTCGACGACAACAAGCGCTACTACATAGACCGTCGGGTCGTCGAACGGATTGCCGTCACCGGGTCCTTGTCGTTCCAAAGTTATTTCGCCCTGCTGCGGTCGGACACCGAACATGAAATCGAGCAACTGGTAAACGCCTTTACGGTGAATGAGACCTATTTCTATCGCGAGGATCATCAACTTCGCTGCATGACATCTCATCTCTTGAGCGATCTCCTACCACGCAAGCAACGTGGCGATTCAATTCGAATTTGGTCTATTCCTTGCTCCACCGGGGAAGAGCCCTACTCCATCGCGTTGTGGCTGATGGAAAACTGGCGCGAGGTAGACAACCACAACATCGAAATCGTCGCTTCGGATATCGATACCCGTGCACTGAAAGCGGCCGCCGAGGGTATATACGGCGCACGTGCGCTGATGCGGCTATCGAGCGATGTGATAGATCGGTATTTCGCGCGGATAGAGGGGGGCCAGGTTCAGATCGATCCCGGGCTACGAGAATCCATACAGTTCACCCGCGCAAATCTGATCGACGCGCAGGACATGGCCCGTTATCGGGACTTCGACATCGTTTTTTGCAGGAACGTGCTGATATATTTCGACGATGCGTCACGGCGAGCCGCGGCCGAAAACCTGTATGATTGCCTTCGGCCTGGCGGATACATATGCCTTGGACATTCCGAAACGATGAGTCGAATCTCGCCTCTTTTCAGCGTTCGCCGATTTCCCGAGGCGATCGTCTATCAGCGGCCGGAGGCGAAGCACGATGAAAGCTGAGAACGCAGCGCCGCCTCGGATTCTGATCGTGGACGATTCATCGCTGATCCGGCTTTACTGCCGTGAAGTGCTCGAAAGGGCTGGGTACGAGGTCGAGCAAGCGATCAACGGCATCGAAGCCATGGAGAAGGTACTTGGGCAAGAATTCAATCTGCTCATCGTAGACGTCAATATGCCAAGAATGGACGGATTTTCTTTCCTTCGTGCGCTGCGCGAAAGCGCCCACCAAGCAGCGTCCGTCCCGGCCCTGGTCATGACCACCGAAGCGGGGCAACAGGATCGGGAGGATGCCCGGGCTGCCGGAGCCAATTTCTATCTCGTTAAGCCGGTAGCCGAGTTTGAATTGTTGCGCCACGTCGCGATTCTGACGGGGGTGCCAGCATGAATGATCTCCAAAAGCAATTTATCGCCGAAGCACGAGAGCTTATCCAGCAAGCAAATGACGATCTGATTGCTGCCGAACGTGAAGGGTTTTCGGGGGAACGGATTGATCGTGTGTTTCGCGTCTTCCACACCCTCAAGGGGTCAGCAGGCGTCGTTGATCTTCCGGCGATGGGCCTCGTGTTGCATGCGGCTGAAGACGTGTTAGCGGCAATTCAAGCCGGTCGGCTTGGAGCAACATCGCTCGTCATCGACCAAGCCTTGGCTTGCCTCGATCAGGTCGCCACCTGGGTTGATGACTTCGAAGCCCAGGAAGCCCTTCCGCTGGAATCGGGTGAGGCCGCCCGCAAGATTGCCGGAGCGCTTCGAAGCCTGGCTGGCGAAGCAGGGACGGCATCGGAGCATCTTACCCGTGCGAGACCAGACGATGATGTAGTTCCCGACTGGGCGCGCAGCCTGATCGAAGCTCAGTCTTTGCAAGGGTCAGCGGAACATGAATCAACTGGCTCCCTCTTCGCACTATCCTATGAGCCGCACGCAGGCTGCTTTTTCAATGGCGACGATCCAATCGATCTTATTCGGCGCATACCGAAGCTACTGGTATTCCGGGCTGACGCGCGAGAGCAACCACCCACACTTGCTGACCTAGACCCGTTCTCCTGCAACCTCCGACTACAAGCTCTTTCCGCCGCGTCCCACACCGAGCTCTCAGCGATTTTCCGCCTCGTCCCCGATCAGGTGCACATTGTTGCGTTGCCTCCCGATGCCTTGTCGGCAAAGACCGAAGGCCGGCACGACACAAGTGCAAAGGAACTGGTCCGCCTTGTCATTGAAGAGCAAACGCAACTCGTCAGCCTGGCCAAGGATCGTCCTAGTTACATTTCGCTCGTTGGTTCCGCTATCCGAGCAGCGGCCAACGCTCTCCGACACCTCCGATTCGAGGACGCCGCAGAACGTGTCGAGCGCGCGGGTGCAGCCGCGATCTCTCAGTCAAATCCGACGCCACTTTTAACTGCCCTCGACGATGTACGGCGCTTACTGCTCGATCAGCCAATTTCAGGAGTCGACGCAAAGCGGACGGAAGCATCAAGCCAGGGTGCCTCCCGGCCAGCAGCGGCTCGCTTGCTCCGGGTCGACGAAGCAAGAATTGACGCGTTGGTTGACTTGGCCGGCGAACTCCTGGTTGTGAAGAATGGCTTTGTCCATCTCGCCAAGCGGATCGAGAGCGACGCAAGCGGGGGTGATCTTGCTCGCGCCCTGCGAAGTCAAAATGACGCGTTGGAAAGGCTCGCCGGCGACCTTCACGGCGCTCTTCTGCAACTTCGCATGGTACCGCTGGCGCAGTTGTTTCGGTCCTTCCCACGACTCGTCCGAGACATGTCGCAGCAATTGGGCAAGGAGGTCTCGCTCGTCACACGCGGTGAAACGACCGAATCCGACAAGACCATTGTCGATTTGCTGTTCGAGCCGGTGATGCACCTGGTACGCAATGCCCTCGATCACGGAATTGAGACCACCGACCAACGACGTGTTTCGGGCAAGGCGCTGCCGGCGACGATTACTCTGAGCGCCGCGCGAATGGGGGACCGGCTGATCGTCGAAGTGAGCGACGACGGGCGAGGCATTGACCCTGCGATCGTGAGGAACAAGGCGAGACAGAACGGGCTGCTGCCGGAGGACGAACTGGCCGCACTCTCCGACGAACAGGTCATAGACCTGATTTTTTCTTCGGGGTTTTCCACGGCCTCTGAGGTGACAGACATTTCCGGGCGCGGCGTAGGCATGGATGTTGTCCGAGCCACGATTGATCGAATCGGTGGCCGAGTATCGTTGAAGAGCCGCGTTGATTTCGGCACCTCTGTCACGCTCGATCTCCCAATGAATATCGCGTTGTTGCAGATCATGGTCGTCGAGGCAGGAGGACAACTCCTCGGAATCCCCATGGATGCGGTGTCGGAAACGGTGCGGGTCGCGCCGGACCGCATAAGCCGCATCAAGAACAATGATGGGTTTGTCCTACATGATCGCGTAGTTCCGATTTGCTCTCTCGCAAAGATCATGAATTTGCCGACATCCGAATCCGATAGGACGCAGATTAGGCTCGTCGTGGTGGCTGAAATGGCTGGGAGAGCCACTGCACTTGAAGTCGATGCTATTCGAGACCGGCTGGAGGTCGTACTCAAGCCAATGCAAGGGTTTCTCTCGAATGCCAGGGGCTACGCCGGCACGACCTTGCTGGGCGATGGCGCCGTTTTGTTGGTCCTGGATTTGAAGGAGATTTTGTCTTGAGCGTACAGCGGCAGAGCGACGGGACCATCGTGCTAAGCGGCCCTTGCCCGGTTGAGGACGCCGAGCCCCTGCTCCAACTTTTGCAAGCCACGCCAAATGCGCCGTGCGATTGGACGAGTTGTGGCCAACTCCACACTGCCGTTGTGCAGGTCATTTTGACGGCTCGCCCGGCCTTGGTTGGCCCTTGCGGGGATCCGTGGATCGAACGCTGGGTGGCACCCGCGTTGCAAGTGCGAGGGCGTGAGACAAACGCAGGGCACTCACCATAGTTAGCCATATGGTTGCTATACGGGCGTCGACCTGATCCGTTGGCTGGCATTCTACCTGCGCTGGGCTATATTAGAACTCCTCAAAAGACTGGCACGACATGCAGTATCAGGTACTGATTGTAGACGACAGCAAGCTCGCTCGGATGGTGATGGTCAGCGCTTTTCGGCGTATTCGGCCAGACTGGGGTCTCACCGAGGCGACCAATGCCGACGAGGCCTTGCAGGCCGTTTCCAACGGCTCGGTCCACATCGCCTTGATCGACTTCAACATGCCGGGAACAGATGGCTTGGAGCTGGTGTCCCGGATTCGGGCAGTTCACCCAACCATGCCGGTGGCGGTTGTGTCTGCGAACGTGCAAGACGAGATAATATCCCGTGCCAGGGAACTAAATGCGGCCTTCATCGCTAAACCTT
>Ga0190270_10000843_pt1 | contig 13808 bp, 15 predicted proteins | sample Popmic320T_FD_133748 | JGI IMG/M metagenome (GOLD analysis project Ga0190270, IMG submission 133748) | Populus adjacent soil microbial communities from riparian zone of Weber River, Utah, USA - 320 T | ecosystem: Environmental > Terrestrial > Soil > Riparian zone | place: USA: Utah | collected... | reverse complement strand
TCGGCTGAGCCGAGACAGGCGAGGGTCAGCCTCGCCCGCCGCCGTTGCCGCCGCCGTTCCCGTTGCCGCCGCCGTTCCCGCCGGACGGCCGCGGCGGAGTCCCGTCGGAGACGTAGATGGTGACCGGTGAACCGGTGCCGAGTGGAGAACCACCGCTCGGGCTGGTGTAGGCGACCGTGCCCTCGGAGTACGACGAGTCGACGTACGGGCCGATGGACGGAGCGAACCCGGCGTTCCGGAGCTGCGCCGCGGCGTCAGCCGGGGCGAGGCCGCCGGTCTCGGGCACGGTGACCATGCGGCCCTCGATGGCGTTGGGGTCCGGAGTTGTGAACTCGACATCGGGGAGCAGGGCTTGGATCTCCTTCATCGCCTGGCCCCAGATCGGCCCGGCCTGCGTCGACCCGAACGCTCGGTCGATGTACTGACCTCCGACGTACTGGCCGTTGAGCGAGATCCAGTGCCCGAGCGAGTTCGCGCCGGCGATCATCGCGGCGGCCGAGAGGTTCGGGGTGTAGCCGATGAACCACACGGCGCGGTTGCCGTCGATGGTGCCGGTCTTGCCGGCCGAGGGCTGCAGCAGCCCGAGGCCGTTGTCGTAGCCGAAGCCCCCGGGCTCCTGCACGCCCTTCAGGATCTCGTTGACCGCGTCGGCCACGGCGGAAGGCATCAGCTGCTTGCACTTGTCCGGGTAGTCCGCGATGACCTTGCCGCTCGAGCTGAGGATGCGGTTGACCGGCCGCGGCTCGCAGTACTCTCCCCGTGCTGCGAAGGTCGCGTAGGCGCCGGCCATCGTCAGCGGGTTGGTGCTCGTGACTCCGAGCGTGAACGGTCCCACCACGTCGCGCTCCGGAACGTCGACGCCCATGTCGCGTGCCATCGTGATCGGGTCGCAGAGCCCCGTGCGTGCCTCGAGCTGGGCGAAGAAGGTGTTCACGGATTGCCGGGTGCCGGTGTAGAGGTTGTACGTCCCCGTGCCCGTGGAGTTCGAGGGCGACCACACGTCAACGCTCGCGAGCGTGCCGTCGCAGGTCTTGAGCTGACTGGGCTGGATGCTCACCGTCTGCGGCGAGAAGATGCTCGTCGACAGGGGGATCCCCTGCTTGATCGCGGCGGCGAGCACGAAGGCCTTGAACGTCGACCCGGCCTGGAATCCGTTGGCGTCGCCGTACTCGCGTGGGACCACGTAGTTGAGGAACGTCTGACCCCTCGCCCGGTTGGGGCCCATCGGCCGCGACTGCGACAGCGCCCGCACCTCGCCGGTGCCCGGCTTGACCATGGCCAGCCCGCCGATCGCCTGGTCCGTCGGCCTCACGTGGGCGCGCACCGAGCGGTCGGCGGCCCGCTGCATGCGGGGGGCGAGGGTGGTCTCGATGGTGAGCCCGCCGGCGTTGAGCAGCCGCTTCCGGTCGGCGAGCGTGCGGCCGAGAGCAGGGTCTGCCATCAGGTACTCGCGGAGGTAGTCGCAGAAGAACTCTCCGGAGACTCCGACGCAGCCGTTGGGTGCCGGGGTGACGTCGAGCCCGAGGCTGCGGTCGGCGGCCTTGCGGGCCTCGCTTCGCGAGATGACGTTGAGCTGCGCCATCCGGGCGAGGACCACGTTGCGGCGCTGCTTGGACCCCTGCGGGTTGTTCGTCGGGTCGAACTGGCTGGGGTTCTTGACGATGCCGGCGAGCAGCGCGGCCTCGCGCAGGGTGAGCTGCGAGGCGGGCTTGGAGAAGTAGTGGCGGGCAGCGGCCTCGATGCCGTAGGCACCGTCGCCGAAGTAGGAGACGTTGAGGTAGCGCTCGAGGATCCAGTCCTTGCTGTACTTCTGCTCGAAGGCGATGGCGTAGCGCAGCTCGCGGAACTTGCGGGCGTAGGACTCCTCCTGCGCCGCCGCCGCCTCCTTGGCGTTCTTCGCCTGGTTGATCAGCGTCTGCTTGACCATCTGCTGGGTGATCGAGGAGCCGCCCTGCACCACCCCGGAGCTCGCCTGGTTGGTGATGAACGCGCGCAGGGTGCCCTTGAGGTCCAGGGCGCCGTGCTCGTAGAAGCGGTAGTCCTCGATCGCCACGATCGACTTCCGCATGATCAGCGAGACCTTGTCCAGGCTGACATTGACGCGGTTCTGGTCGTACCAGGTGGCCAGCAGGCTGCCGTCGGCGGCGAGCACCCGGGTGCGTTGCGCGAGCGGCTCGGTGGTGAGGTCCTCGGGCAGGTTGTCCATCCCGTCGGCCACGTTGCGGGCACCGAAGCCGGCCACGGCCGCGAAGGGGAGCGCGAGGCCCGCTACCAGGACGCCGATGAGACCGGCCACGGCGACCATCACCCCGAGGTGCGAGACCACGCGCCGCGCAGGGACGCGGTCAGGGCGAGCGGGCATGGCGTCCAGGGTACGGGACCAATGAAGCCCATCTCTCATACACCAGACGCCCCAAAATTACACGCATGTCATTTCTCGGCGTGCCGGTGGAGGATGACATCGTTGTAGTCCGGATTGACTAGGGACCGTCCCGAATTCGGCGCCACACACGCCCCATGAGTCGCCTCAGACTCAGTGGGCCCGCCGTTTCGGGCCGTAGGTCCGCCATCCGGGCAGGACACCTAGTGCAGAGGGGCCATTTGTATTTAGTCGCTCTGTGTCTGTCTTGGACAGGTGAACGTCTTTACCTTGGATTGCGGAGGGAATCCTCCGACGGCCCGTTTGGGAGAGCGGGTTTGGGATGAAAAGGGATACGCATATGACTTGGAATGACGACTGGGCGTCACAAGCACTGTGCAGGGAGGCTCGTCCCGACGAGCTGTTCGTCCGCGGGGCCGCGCAGAACCGCGCGAAGCAGATGTGCGCCGGCTGCCCCGTGCGCAGCGAGTGCCTCGCCGAGGCCCTCGACAACACGATCGAGTGGGGAGTCTGGGGAGGAATGACGGAGCGCGAGCGCCGTGCCATCCTCCGCAAGCGGCCCAACGTGATCTCGTGGCGGCGAGTGCTCGAGGCGGCTCAGAGCGAGACCCTCACCGCAACCAAGGTCGCGTCCGCCTGATTCAGGCGCGACCCAGCAAGACCCTGCGGCGGCGACATGCCGGCTCCGGCCGGCGGTCGTCGCCGCGCCCTTTCAAGGGGTCACCCGGTCACCCGGTCAGCAGTCCGCCGATCTGGCGGAGTCCGTCGAGGTCGTGCACGTCGGTGGACAGCGCGGGCACGACGACGGTGGGGACGTGCGGGTGCGCGGCGCGGAACCGGCCCCGCATCCGGTTCTCCCGGGTGACCCGGAGCATCCGGTCGGCGTGCAGCCGGAGCAGGCCGGCTGTCACCCCTGGCACCTCGCCCCCGGCTGACTCCAGCCGCTCGGCCGCCGCGACGGCCTGCTCCGCGGAGAGGCCCTCCAGGGTGTGGGTCGCCCGGTTCACGACCAGGCCGGCGAGCGGCATGCTCTCCGAGTCGAGCCGCTCGACGAAGTAGGCCGCCTCACGCAGCGCATCGGCCTCCGGTGCGGCGACGACGAGGAAGGCGGTCTCCCTGGTCTGCAGCAGCTCGAAGGTCTGCTGGGCGCGGTTGCGGAAGCCGCCGAAGAGCGTGTCGAACGCAGCGACGAACATCTGCAGGTCCTTGAGCACCTGCGCGCCGACGATCTTGGCCATCGTGTTGGTGACGGCGCCGACGCCGGCGGTCATCAGCCGGGCAGGTCCCTTCGCCGGCGCCAGCAGCAGCCGGATGAAGCGGCCGTCGAGGAAGCCGGACAACCGCTCCGGGGCGTCGAGGAAGTCCAACGCGGACCGCGCCGGCGGGGTGTCGACGATGATGAGGTCCCAGCGTCCGCTCTGCCGCGCGTCCTGCCGGAGCTGGCCGAGCTTCTCCATGGCCATGTACTCCTGCGTGCCCGCGAAGGAACTCGACAAGGTGACGTAGAAGGGGTTGCTGAGAATCGCCTTCGCCTTCTCCGGGGTGGCCTGCGACTCGACCACCTCGTCGAAGGTGCGCTTCATGTCGAGCATCATCGCGTCGAGGGAGCCGCCCGCCGACGCGTCGACGTCGGGGACGGGACGGGGCACGTTGTCGAGCTTCTCGATGCCCATCGCCTGGGCCAGCCGTCGCGCCGGGTCGATGGTGAGCACGACCACCTTGCGGCCACGCTCGGCCGCCCGGAGGGCAAGGGCCGCGGACGTCGTGGTCTTGCCGACCCCACCCGAGCCGCAGCACACGATCACGTGGGTGCCCGGGTCGTCGAGCAGCGCATCCACGTCCAGGGCCGGCGAGACACCGGGCCGTGATGCGAGGGGACCGACGCGAGCCTTGGTGCGGGACTGGTCGGAGCGAGGGGCCGGGCTCATGCCATGCCCTGCTCCCGGAGCTCGGCAGCGAGCTCGTAGAGGCTGCCGAGGTCGATGCCGTCAGCGAGCCGGGTCAGCTCGTAGGTCGGGACGTCCAGCTTCTCGATCCGGCGGTGCTGCTCCTCCTCGAGTGCCCTCCGCTCGGCATGGTCGCGCGCGTCGTCGAGCAGCCCTTCGAGCAGGTCCGGGGTCACATCGACGCCGGCCTTGCGCAGGTCAGCCTCGATCGCCTCGCGAGGCAAGTCCCCGGCGAGCGCCGCGTCGCGGGCATCGCCGTCGAGCTCCTTGGGCCGGGTCATGTTGACCACCACGCCGCCCACCGGCAGCCCGTGCTTGCGCAGCTCGTCGATGCCGTCCGTGGTCTCCTGCACCGGCATGTCCTCGAGCACCGTCACCAGGTGCACGGCCGTACGACGGGACTGGAGCAGGCCCATCACCCGCTGGGTCTGACCCTTGACGGTCCCGACGCGTGCGAGGTCGCCGAACTCGCTGTTGACGTTGAGGAACTGGGCGATCCGGCCGGTCGGTGGCGCGTCGAGCACGACCGCGTCGTACACCCGCGCGTTCTTGTTGCGGGAGTTCCTCTCGACGGCTTCGTACAGCTTGCCGGTGAGCAGCACGTCGCGGAGGCCGGGTGCGATCGTCGTCGCGAAGTCGATCACGCCGAAGCGGTCGAGCGCACGGCCGGTGCGGTTGCCGAGACGGTAGTAGAGGGAGAAGTACTCGAGCATCGCGGACTCGGCGTCGATGGCGAGTGCATAGACGTCGCCGCCGTCGTCGGGTCCCTGGGCGATGCGGCGCTCCTCGTAGGGCAGGGGTGGCACGTCGAACAGCTGCGCGATTCCCTGGCGCCCCTCGACCTCGCAGAGCAGCACGTGCTTGCCGCGGGAGGCGAGGGCCAGCGCGAGCGCGGCCGCGACGGTGCTCTTGCCGGTGCCGCCCTTGCCGCTCACGATGTGCAGCCGCACCCGCGACCAGTCACCGTTGCGCTGCCCCTCGTCCTGCTCCGTCACGCCTCAAACCGTACTGTCCAGCGGCTGCGGAGGGAGGGGGTTGGGAGCGTGAGGACCGTCACCGCGTGGGCGTAGGGTGGGGCCTCGCCGACGACGAGGTCGGCAGAGTTCCAGGAGGGTACGGCGGCATGGACAAGGTGGTCGGCAGCGCTGCGGAGGCGGTCGCGGACATCCCCAGCGGGGCGTCGTTGGCGGTCGGCGGGTTCGGGCTCTGCGGGATCCCCTCGGTGCTGATCGACGCCCTGCTCGATGCCGGGGTCACCGACCTCGAGGCAGTGTCGAACAACTGCGGAGTCGACGAGTGGGGGCTCGGGCGGCTGCTGTTCGCCAAGAGGATCCGGCGGATGATCTCGTCGTACGTCGGGGAGAACAAGGAGTTCGCGCGGCAGTACCTCTCGGGAGAGCTCGAGGTCGAGCTCACCCCGCAGGGCACCCTGGCCGAGCGGATGCGCGCGGGTGGCTCGGGCGTGCCCGCCTTCTTCACCGCGACCGGCGTCGGCACACAGGTGGCCGAGGGCGGACTGCCCTGGAAGTACGACGCGGACGGCAACGTCGTCGTGGCGTCGCCGGCCAAGGAGGTGCGGACCTTCGAGACGGCCGAGGGCCCGAAGGACTTCGTCCTCGAGGACGCGATCGTCGCGGACTTCGGGCTCGTGCGCGCCTGGAAGGGCGACCGGCACGGCAACCTCGTCTACCGGCAGTCCGCGCGGAACTTCAACCCGCTGGCGGCGATGAGCGGACGCGTCACCATCGCGGAGGTCGAGCACCTGGTGGAGCCGGGCGAGCTCGAGCCGGACTCGGTGCACACCCCCGGTGTGTTCGTGCAGCGGGTGGTGGCGCTCACCCCGGAGCAGGCGGACGACAAGCGGATCGAGAAGCGGACGGTCCGGCCCCGTGGCGCCGAGGGCGCGGAGAAGGTCGAGAAGGAGGGCGACGTCTGATGCCGTGGACTCGTGAGGAGATGGCCGCGCGCGCGGCGTCGGAGCTGACCGACGGCTCCTACGTCAACCTCGGCATCGGCCTGCCCACCCTGGTGCCCAACTACGTGGCCGACGACGTCGAGCTCGTGCTCCAGTCGGAGAACGGGATCCTCGGCGTCGGGGCCTATCCGCTCGACGGCGACGAGGACCCTGACCTCATCAACGCGGGCAAGGAGACGGTCACCTTGCGCAAGGGCTCCTCGTTCTTCGACTCCGCCACCAGCTTCGGGATGATCCGCGGCGGCAAGATCGACGCCGCGATCCTCGGCGCGATGCAGGTCTCGGCGACCGGTGACATTGCGAACTGGATGATCCCCGGGAAGATGGTCAAGGGCATGGGCGGTGCGATGGACCTGGTCCACGGCGCCAAGCGGGTGATCGTGCTGATGGAGCACGTCGCGAAGGACGGGTCCTACAAGATCGTGAAGGAGTGCTCCCTGCCCTACACCGGCAAGGGTGTCGTGCAGCGCATCATCACCGACCTCGCCGTGCTCGACGTCACCCCCGAGGGGCTGCGCCTCGTCGAGTGCGCGCCGGACGTGACTCCGGAGCAGGTGGCAGAGGCGACCGAGCCGGCCCTGCTCTGAACCAGCCGTGGCCTAGAGTCGCGGCCATGACCAAGTGGGAATACGTGACCGTCCCGGTGCTCGTGCACGCGACCAAGCAGATCCTCGACAACTGGGGAGAGGACGGGTGGGAGCTCGTCCAGGTCGTCCCGGGCATGAACCCGGAGAACCTCGTGGCCTACTTCAAGCGGCCGAAGTCGTGAGCACCCCCGAGGAGCGTCTCGCCGCCCTGGGGCTGTCGCTGCCGGACGTGGCCAAGCCCGTCGCGGCGTACATCCCTGCCGTGCGCAGCGGGAACCACGTCTTCACCGCCGGCCAGCTCCCGTTGCGGTCGGGGGAGATGATCACGACCGGCAAGGTGGGCGATCAGGTCACCCCCGAGCAGGCTGCCGAGTGCGCACAGCAGTGCGCCCTGAACGCCCTCGCTGCGATCGGGGCCGAGGTGCCCCTCGAGCAGGTACGCCGGATCGTCAAGCTGGTCGTCTTCGTGGCTTCCACCCCGGACTTCACCGGGCAGCCGACCGTGGCCAACGGCGCCTCCGAGCTGGTCGGCGAGGTCTTCGGCGACGCCGGACGGCACGCCCGCTCGGCGGTCGGTGTCGCGGTCCTGCCGCTCGACGCCCCGGTGGAGGTCGAGATGATCGTCGAGGTCGCCTGAGTGGACCCGACCGCCCGGCTCCCCGAGGCCCTCGTGGAGCAGGCGCGTGAGTTCAGCGACGGGACCCGGACGCCGGTCGACCCCCGCGACGCCAGCACGGTGGTGCTGCTCCGCGACGGCGACGGCAAGGAGGGCGGCGTCGAGGTCTACCTGTTGCGGCGCAGCCGGGGGATGGCCTTCGCCGGCGGCTTCTGCGTGTTCCCCGGCGGTGGGGTCGACCCCCGCGACTTCGAGCACGAGATCGGGTGGGTCGGGCCGACCGCGGAGGAGTGGGCGCTGCAGCTCGACACCACGCCCGAGCACGCGCGGGCCCTGGTTTGCGCGGCCGTGCGCGAGACCTTCGAGGAGTCCGGCGTGCTGCTCGCGGGCCCGACGTCGGACAGCGTGGTGGACGACACCACGGGCGACGACTGGGAGGCAGACCGGCATCGGCTCGAGGCGCGCGAGCTGGCCTTCACCGACTTCCTGCAGCAGCGCGGGCTCAAGCTGCGCACCGACCTGTTGCAGTGGTGGGGGACGTGGGTGACGCCGGTGTTCGAGCCCAAGCGCTACGACACCCGCTTCTTCGTGGCCGAGCTGCCCGAGGGCCAGGTCACCCGCGACGTCTCCTCCGAGTCCGACCACGTGGTGTGGCTCCCGGTCCGCGACGCCATCGACGCGGTGGACGCCGGCACCATGGCGATGCTGCCACCGACGTACGCCACCTGCCTCGAGCTCTACGACCTCGCCACCGCGGGCGACGCGCTCGGCGCGGCGACGAGCAAGGACCGCACACCCGTGCTCCCCGAGATGCAGGTGGATGCCGACGGCGGCTACCTGCACCTGCCCGAGCGGCTGGTCGCACTGGGGGAGTCGGTGGCGCGGCGACGGGCCGCGGCGTCATGACCTGGGCGGGCGGCCCGTTCGGTGCCCATGCGCACTGCGTGCTGGCGCCGAACCCGAGCATCATGACGCTCGACGGCACGAACACGTGGATCCTCCGCGCGAACCCGGAAGGGCGATCGCTCGTGGTCGACCCTGGGCCGCTCGACGACACCCACCTCGACGCGGTCGCGGAGAGGGCGGGTGATGTCGCGGGCGTTCTCCTCACCCACGGTCACCCCGACCACAGCGATGGTGCGGAGGCCTTCGCGCGGCGCGTCGGCTGCGGCGTGCGCGCCCTCGATCCCGCCTTCCGGCTCGGCGACGAAGGACTCCACGACGGCGACGTCGTGGCGGTCGACGACCTCGAGGTCCGGGTCGTCGGGACACCGGGGCACACGTCGGACTCCTTGTCGTTCCTGGTGTCGGCGGACCGGGCCGTGCTGACCGGTGACACCGTGCTCGGCCGCGGGACCACCGTGGTCGCCCACCCGGACGGCAAGCTCGGCGCCTACCTCGACTCGCTCGACCGGCTGCACGCGCTCGCGGCGGAACGCGAGGTCGCGACCGTGTGGCCAGGGCACGGCCCGGTGCTCGACGACGCGCTTGCGGTGCTGGACTACTACCGGGCGCACCGGCGCGACCGCCTCGAGCAGGTCCGGGAGGCGCTGAGGGTCCTCGGTGACGAGGCTTCCCCACGCTCGGTCGTGGAGCACGTGTACGTCGACGTGGACCGGGTCCTGTGGGGGGCGGCCGAGCTGTCGGTGCGGGCCCAGCTGGAGTACCTCCGCGGCTGACCCCGGGAGGGCGGTCAGCCCGGGATCCCGAAGGGCGCTGCGTAGGTCGCGTAGCCCTCCGGCGCTCGGTCGGTCAGGCGGAGCGCCTGGAAGGCGTCACCGGCGTCCTCGAACGGGCCGGTGACACCGAGGGCCAGGGCCGGGCGGAACCCGAAGCGGTCGTAGTAGGCCGGGTCGCCGAGGACGACGACGAGCGCTTCGCCGTGCTCCTCGGCACGGCTGATCAGCTCGTCGACCATGGCGCGGCCGGCCCCGTGCCCCTGTGCCGCCGGGCTCACCGACACCGGGGCGAGGGCGAGCGCCGGTGAGCCGCCGACCGCCATCCGCGTCATCGCGGCGTGTCCCACGAGGTCGCCGCCCAGCACGGCCACGACGGACAGGTCCGGGATCCACGCCGGGTCGTGCCGGAGCACATCGACCAGGTCGGCCTCGTCAGAACGGCCGAAGGCTGCCTCGACGACGTCGCGGACCGCCGGGCGGTCGGCCTCAGCCTCGGTGCGGACCAGGACCTCGCCGGCGGGGTCGGTGGCGCTCAGCGGGCTCGGCGGGCCAGGCGCTCGATGTCCATGAGCACGACCGAACGGGGTTCGAGCCGGAGCCAGCCGCGCGAGGCGAAGTCGGCGAGTGCCTTGTTCACCGTCTCCCTGGACGCCCCGACGAGCTGGGCGAGCTCCTCCTGGGTGAGGTCGTGGTGCACGTGCACGCCGTCGTCCGCCGTACGCCCGAAGCGGTCGGCGAGGTCGAGCAGTGCCTTGGCGACCCGGCCCGGGACGTCGGAGAACACGAGGTCGGCGACGACGTCGTTGGCGCGACGCAGCCGCGAGGCCAGCTGGGCCAACAGCCCGTGAGCGACGTCGGGACGGCCGTCGAGCCAGCGCAGCATGTCGTCGTGCGAGAGCGAGAAGAAGGACGTGTCGGTCACCGCGGTGACCGTGGCCGAGCGGGGGCCGGGGTCGAACAGCGACAGCTCCCCGAACATCTGGCCGGGCCCCAGGATCGCGAGAAGGTTCTCGCGGCCGTCGGAGGACGAGCGGCCGAGCTTCACCTTGCCGTCGGCGACGATGTAGAGCTTGTCGCCGGAGTCGCCCTCGTGGAACAGGACGTCGCCGCGGCGCAGCTTGACCGTGCCCAGCGACGATCTCAAGGCGGCGGCGGCCTCGTCGTCGAGTGCGCTGAACAGCGGCGCTTGCCGCAGCACGTCGGTGTCCACGAGCTCAAGCCTCCTCCGGGGGCGACCGGGTCACACCCCTCACCGGCACGGTCGACGCGCGCGGCGGAGGAGTCTCCACCGACGTGTCTCAGGTCACATCTTTGCGCATTCCGCTGACCTGTGCGCACCCGGCCGTCGAATCCGAGGTCGTCGGGGCTCCTCGACGGAGGGTGTCGTCGCCCGCACGTACCCTGACTGCGTGCCTCGCACCGCCTCCTCGTCCGCCTCCTCGTCCGGCCGGGACGCACCGCCGCGTCCCGACACGACGCTGGTACGCCGGGCACGCAAGATCGACCGGACGCTGGCCGAGACCTATCCCGATTCCGGGATCGAGCTCGACTTCCGCAACCCGTTCGAGCTGCTCGTGGTGACCGTGCTCAGCGCCCAGACCACCGACCGGCGGGTGAACTCGGTGAGCCCGTCCCTGTTCGCGGCGTACCCGGACGCGACGGCGCTGGCGGGTGCCGATCGGGAGCGCGTCGAGGCGATCATCCAGCCGACTGGCTTCTTCCGTGCCAAGACCGCGTCCCTGCTCAAGCTGTCCCAGGCGCTGGTCGAGCGCTTCGACGGCGAGGTCCCGGGTCGCCTCGAGGATCTCGTGACCCTGCCGGGCGTGGGTCGCAAGACCGCCAACGTGGTCCTGGGCAACGGGTTCGGGAAGCCCGGGATCACGGTGGACACCCACGTCGGTCGGCTCGCCCGCCGGTTCGGGTGGACCGAGGAGACCGACCCCGTCAAGGTCGAGCACGCCATCGGCGCGCTGTTCCCCCGGCGGGACTGGACGATGCTCAGCCACCACCTGATCTGGCACGGCCGACGCCGGTGCCACGCCCGCAACCCTGCTTGTGGCGCCTGCCCCGTGGCCCGGTGGTGCCCGGCGTACGGCGAGGGGCCGACCGACCCGGTGAAGGCCGCGAAGCTCGTGCGTGACGAGGGACGGGCGTGAGTCGACGAGCCCTCAGCCTGCTCGCGGTGCTCTCGCTGGTGGGGTCGGTCACCGGCTGCGCGCCGGGCGCCTCACCGACCAAGCCGTCGTACGAGACCACGATCCAGGTCGACACCCCGGCCCTGCGGGCGGCCAAGGCGAAGGCCGGCATCGAGCCCTGCCCCGAGGGCGGCCGCGCCGGCGGCTCCGAGCTTCCGGAGGTCTCCTTGCCGTGCTTGGGCGGCGGTGCGCCGGTGGACCTGTCCACGGTCGAGGGGCCTGCAGTCATCACGCTGTGGGCCCAGTGGTGCGCTCCGTGTCGCCGGGAGCTGCCGTGGTTCCAGCGGCTTGCCGAGACGGGCGCGGTGGACGTGCTCGGCCTGGACTGGAAGGAGACCAGCCCACGCGGAGCCCTCGAGCTGCTCGAGGAGACGGGGGCGACCTTCCCCCAGGTGGTCGACCTGGACGGGGAGATCAGCGAGCACTACCGGGTGGTCGGCCTGCCGGGGATGCTCTTCGTCTCCGGCGACGGCGCGGTGACGTTCCGGCCCGGGTCCGTGACCGGCTACGACCAGCTCACGTCGTTGGTCGAGGAACACACAGGGATCGACCTCGCTGGTCGGTAGGCTCGCCCCGTGCCGTCCGACCCCGTCAGCCCTGCGTGGCGCGACGGCCCCGATCTCCCCGACTGGCTCGTCCCCCTGCGCGACGGGGTGAGCCAGATCGGCGCAGAGGATCTCAGCGGCTTCGTCCCGCCAGAGGATCCCGTGCCACGCGAGGGCGCGGTGCTGGTCCTGTTCGGCGACGGACCCGAAGGGCCCGACCTGCTGCTCACCGAGCGTGCCCACACCATGCGCTCCCAGCCAGGTCAGGTCTCCTTCCCCGGCGGGTCGCTCGACGCCGACGAGTCGGCGGTCGAGGGTGCGCTCCGCGAGGCGGAGGAGGAGACCGGCCTGAGCCGCGACCACGTGCAGGTCTTCTCCGTCCTGCCGAGGATCTGGTTGCCGCCCCGCAACTTCGCGGTGACCCCGGTGCTCGGCTACTGGCACGAGACGAGCGCGGTGGAGGTCACGAACCCGAAGGAAGTGCATGCTGTCTTCCGGGAGCCGCTGGAGCACCTTCTCGACCCGACGAACCGGTTGAGCATCAGGCACCCGCTCGGCTGGGAGGGACCCGGCTGGATGATCGGCCCCGACAAGGACGTGCTGCTCTGGGGCTTCACCGCCGGCATCATCGACTCGCTGTTCGACTTCGTCGGCTGGACGCGTCCCTGGGACGAGACCGCCGTGCGCACGCTGCCCGATCGCCTCGTCGAGTGGAACCGGGTCGCGAAGTTCCTCGGCATCGACGTTCCCGAGGGGGAGGAGTTCGACCCGGTGGCCGCCGGCCTGGTGCCCCCTCCGGACGAGACGAAGTCCGACGGTGAGCGCGAGCACAGGCCGGGTCGATGAACGCACTCGACGTCGTCTTGCTGGTCCTGCTGCTGGCGTACGCCGTCTCCGGCTACTGGCAGGGCTTCATCACCGGGGCCTTCGCCACCGTCGGGCTGCTGCTCGGCGGCCTCGTGGGCATCTGGCTGTCCCCGGTGCTCCTCGGCGACGCCGACCCGTCCGTCTGGGTGTCGCTCGGTGCCCTGTTCCTGGTGCTCATCTGCGCGTCGTTCGGCCAGGCGCTCTTCCAGTTCGTGGGCGTGCGGCTGCGTGAGCTGATCCCGTGGCAGCCGGTGCGTGCCTTGGATGCCGTCGGCGGGGCCGCGCTCAGCGTGGTCGCCGTGCTCGTGGTCGCATGGGCGCTCGGGGTCGCGGTGAGCGGCGCCCGGCTGCCGTGGGTCACCCAGGAGGTCCGGGAGTCGGCGATCCTCGAGCAGGTCGACGTGGTGATGCCCGACCAGGCTGTCGAGGCCCTCGGGTCGTTCAACGAGGTCGTGGGGTCGAGCTTCTTCCCGCGCTACCTCGAGCCGTTCGCGCAGGAGCGCATCGTCGAGGTCGGCCCACCGCCCCCGCGCATCGCTTCGGACCCCGACGTCGAGGCCGCCGAGGCCAGCGTGCTGAAGATCCTGGGGGAGAACAGCTGTGGGCGCGGCGTCGAGGGCTCCGGGTTCCTCTACGCGCCCGGCCGCGTCATGACGAACGCGCACGTCGTTGCCGGGGTCGACACCCCTCGGGTCGTCGTCGACGGTGGCGAGGTGGACGCACGCGTCGTCCACTACGACCCCGACCTCGACGTCGCGGTCCTGGCCGTCGACGGCGTGGACCGCCCGAACCTCACCTTCGACCGTGACGGTCAGCAGGGCCAGGGAGGTGCGGTGCTCGGCTACCCGCAGGACGGGCCGTACGACGTGGAGGGGGCCCGGATCCGGGCGGAGCAGCGGCTGCGCAGCCCCAACATCTACGGCGAGGGCACCGTCGTTCGGGAGGTGTTCTCCCTCAGGTCGACGATCCGGCCCGGCAACTCGGGAGGCCCACTGCTGTCGAAGGACGGCAAGGTGCT
>Ga0190270_10000842_pt1 | contig 13818 bp, 16 predicted proteins | sample Popmic320T_FD_133748 | JGI IMG/M metagenome (GOLD analysis project Ga0190270, IMG submission 133748) | Populus adjacent soil microbial communities from riparian zone of Weber River, Utah, USA - 320 T | ecosystem: Environmental > Terrestrial > Soil > Riparian zone | place: USA: Utah | collected... | reverse complement strand
TTCATATTATAAATTCTAATCAAATTGAATATGAGTGAATTCTTCTGAGATTATAGATCTGTATTGTCTTGCCTTGAATTTTGTCTGCTAATTTTCCTTCAGAGATTTGTGCTCCCAGAGACAATAATACAAATTACGGTCTGCAGTTTAGTATAGATTATTAAGGCAAGATCATTTATAGCCTTAAGCTCACTTATGCATGTGAGATAGTTCCATGAGAAGGTGGAGTAACAATCATGTTTAATCTCTTCATATGCTCACTAACAAGTGACATAAATCTGCCTTTTGGTTTCTAACCCTCAATCCATCCCTGCAGCCCTATTTAAAATAATAAAATTATTCTCCTCCTCACACAAGAATGAATCATATCTCATTAGATGGTTATCTGGTCTTGATTAGAGATGTCTTTGAAAACTTCGTCTGAGAACCTCTCATATTCCAAATCCCTTTTCACGTCATCCAATTCTATTTATCTGGCATGCAACTGCGTCAAAATATTGAATTTTTGCGCGCGCAAATCGTTCACTTCTTTCTTAAGATTCTCCCTTTCTATCTTGAGATCTCTTACTTGAGAGCGTAAGAGGTTAACGCGATATTCTAAAACAACCTCATCCATTACAGAGGTGGTTGCAGGAGATTTTGTCTTATTGGAAATCCTATGAATGTACTTGGCGACATCCCTGAGGGACAAACGCGCCTCTTTTGCGATCTTTCTATAAGATAATCCCTGTTGGTATAATTCAAATACTTTCAGTTCCTTCTCTCTCTTTCTGTCTAAACGTGTATCTGACATATTTTCCTGTTTATACTATATTTGTGCGCGCAAGTGTCTAATTAAGGATGTTGCCACCCATTATGACGCGATACCAATGTTACCAATAGAACCTTTTCTCTCCCTCATTTGTGATGAATTTTCTCCGAATAACGAGTTAGATATGATTTTGAATCAGAAATGATCATCTTAATTGCCTGTCAACGGGGAATACATCACCTTAGAGTCGGTCTGTCGGGATATTTCTGCGCGCGAAAATCCACATTGAACGATCTTATTAGGTCAAAAGGCATCCAACTAACTTGCGAGGTGTAAATTCCACCTAGATTATTTTCACTTCTAGTTAACACTCTATGTTATAGATATGATCGTATCAATGATTAATATATTTAATTAAGTTAACAGATTTTTAGAATCAAAGATTGTTGCGCGCGCGGAATTAGATGTTATTTTCAATCCGAGATTTCAAGTATATATCTCAGGGTCACGTATCATAGATTAAATAAAGAATATGTCTACGGCCAAGGCTCGATCCAAAGTCAGACTCGTCAGATCTGAAAATAAATGGGGTAGATCAAATAAACGCCATTTTGCGCGCAAAACCTCCGACTCTATACAACCTTCTGTTAATCGATCAGAATTAACCGAGTTCCACAATCAACGTACTTAAAGTTTTAATGCATCTCGCCTTTTAATGAAATATGTTAAAGTTAGTAGTACCGATTAATCTCATAATAATTATTATTTCACTCACTGTTAATCCATATTTGATTTCAGTAATTTCTTTACGGTTCACTCTTTCTTTTTGATATTAGAGAAACCGGATCACTACATTCACGCGTCACAGCTCTCCTTCTTCAGACCTAGCGTTATCAGTATCGTACACCACTCCCTGTGTGCTCTAAGCTGTCATAGTTTGTTACCTCTGCCATCTTAGTCCCGTCTAGATACAATTTGTATTCAGGACTAGGAGATCTATATTTACTTTCAAGAATGTTCTTACATTATTTAATATCAATAACCTAAACTTTTTCGGTGTACTTATTAGGGCATTCCATGGACGAAAGATCAGACACTGGGTTATTTACCCAGACATGAACTGAGCTATAGTACCTTCTTGTGTACTAACAAAGAAGCGAGTGCTATCTAAAGCTGTTGGCCTCTAACATTAGTCCTACATACTACCTGCTTTGGACATGAACACTAATTTGATAAATAATACAATACTGTCACAAATACTATACATTCCTGCAATAAGAAAACTAGCAAGCAAATTCTCTAGACTGATAATAACAATAGGTAGGCTCTCCTTTAGCTTAGAATTTCATTCTTTCTTGTATAGCTCTACTAATCCTCTTGTTGAGACAGTCAAACAAATCTAAGGAAGTGATGCTGTAAACAGCTTTCCAGTCTTCCATATACTACCCAGGAGTCAAACCTAGTTAGAGAATATCTGCTAACTAGTATAGGTCTTTAAAAAATTCCAAGCACGAATACATTATTCTACGAGTGATTTGACTATATATAGATATGAATTCACTTACCCAAAATAGCGACAGCGTGATTCGTGGCCGGAAAGGTTCTATTGAACGACGTGTAGTTTCAATCGCAGCTCCTTCTCTTCAATTATTTAATAAAATAAAGGAGCTGATTCCAGTATTAGAATCTTTCAAAATACCTTACGAAATTTCAATAGTAGCCGCGCATAGAGCTCCAAACAAAACACTACGCTATATAGACGATTTAGAAAAAAAAGGGATAGAAGTAGTAATCGCCTGTGGGAACGGTTCTGCACATCTACCTGGAATGATAGCCTCACTTACTAACATACCCGTTATTGGCATTCCTTTAGATAGCAGCTTCCTTGGTGGGCTCGATTCCTTAGTTTCAATTGTGCAAATGCCTAAAGGAGTACCTGTTGCTACTGTAGGAATGGGGTCCTCGTACAATGCAGCAATTTTGGCAGGTCAAATTCTGAGCTTGAAGTATCCGTTTCTGAGAGATAGAATTAAAGTACATAAAAAGGAGTTAGAGATAAGCGTTGAAACTGAAGACAATAGTATTCGGGGGCAAACATTCCATACATAACGTTCAGAGCTGAAGCCGTGATTCAACCATTTTGACCTTGATATGTTTAATTGGATCTAAGACGTAATAAATGGCATGAAATCAGATAGCGAAAAAAGGCAGAAGCATAAGAAAAGTGAAGTTCTTGGTGGTGCAGGCATGCGCATGGGTTATCATTCAGAAAAAGCTAGTCCAGAAGATCCTGGTAGCAGTGGCGGCATGCGCATGGGTTATCATTCAGAAAAAGCAAATCCTCCACAAGATGAAAGTGTCAGTGGAGGCAGTGGCGGCATGCGCATGGGTTATCATTCAGAAAAAGCAAATCCAAGTAAGCACTCCAAACGTTTACATAAAAAATCAAAAAAAATTGAATAATAAAGTTAGTTCCCACAAGTGTTATTATATTTGAATCGTAGCGTGCTGCCTCCTTTTATGGGTGAGCTTGATCTACGTTATGATCCTGCTCATATTGACGTTTAATGAAGCAATAGCAATTGATAAGCTTATGTCACTTTCCGATTTCACTATAGCAGTGACTGGGAGTCGCAGGGCACACGAACTAGCTCATATAATAAGATCATTTGGAGGTAGACCATATATTGCACCAACGATTGGAATTGAAATAACTCAACCTTCAGGTGAACGAGGAAAGCAGTTTATTATGAAAATCTTAAGAGAAAAACCTGATTACGTTGTCTTCATGACTGGTCCTGGTGTTTACTCTCTTATGGATATTGCCAAAGAGTCAGGAATACAGGACCTTCTTACTAATGCATTACATGATACTTCAATAGTATGCAGAAGTGACAAGCCAAACACAGCACTATCTCATTTTAAATTAAGAGCACAGCTAATCCCAAGAGATGAAAATACTGCAAAAGGAATACTTAGGCTGCTCCAGAAATATGATCTCCGAGACAAGAAAATCGCAATATTTTGGCATGGTTCATATTCACGAGTATTGAGTGACGAACTTCAAAAGAATGGAGCCGATGTATTTGAGTCATTCACTTATACCTATTCCAATAAACTTGATAGTGCTGGAGCACGAATACTTGAAAGGATGGGCTTTAAGTATGAGCCCCCAAATGAGTTAATGGTTGTCAAACTTATAGAAGAAATAAACAAAGGAACTATTGATGCTATAACATTTACCAGTCCGCCATCAGCACAAGAGCTTTTTAGGATTGCAATTAATCACAGTTTAGAAATGTCTCTGGTGAGGTCTCTTAATGCAAAAGTCATAGTTACTGTGATTGGTCCTTCAACAAGAAAGGTACTAGAGGAAAATAATGTATTTGTAGATGTAATGCCCAACATCTACAAAATGGGTGCGATGATTGGAGCCTTAAATGACTTTGTTAAGGGTCGTGGTTACAAAGCTGGTTTATAACTGAATCCGTGATCTTAAGGTATCTGAGGGATGGTGAATTTTCCTCTCATGATTCTAATATGTAGTTCGGTGTCTGGTACGCCTCCATTTTGAAAGGATATTCTAAAGAGTTTCCTCTTCTCCGATTTCCTCCCCCTCCTCGAATTCTTGTTCTGACGACATATTGCCAGTTTGGTTACCAGTTTGGTTACCAGTTTGGTTACCAATATCTTGGCCATATGTGTAAGAATATTCTTGAATAGTAATAAAGAGTACTACCATAATAAGTCCTAGTACAAGAGTTTTCGACTTGTTTGATATTTCTATGCTTTGCATTGATAATTTATGATAATGATATAATTTAAGCATTACTATTATTAGTACCTAATATTGTTATCAAAACAGAAACCAATGTAGTTGGTTTTGTCTTTTAATTATAGCATCGTATATAGAAACAGTTCATCATTATCATCATCTAACTGTAAAGTTCCTACTGCATGATTCTGTCATATGCATAGAAATTAGCAACTACATCAAACTGATATACAAAAAATTATGGTTATTGCAACTTATGTTGCAGGTATTTTATACCAGGGCCTCCTTGGCCATAGGAACCACTTGACTATGAGTGATATGCCTACAAACCAACCGATAGCAATTATCGGTTCTATCCAATTAGGATTGCTAGTACCAGGTAATATCCCCATTGCAGGTTCTATTACAAATAATAGTATTGCACCTATTGCAGCAGGTGTTACTGCAGTAAAGATGATCATAAGAGAGATGGTATCTTTAAAGGCTCTCGCAAGATCCCTGTATGTACCATGAGGTTGTCTCCACTTTTCTGAGGATAGCCACGTCTGCATACCTCCTGTATACCAATATACCATACCCATGAAGAAAGTGGCTCCAAGAATATTCCCCAATGTTACTGGAACCAGATTATTCCACCATGCTTCCCCCCATGTGTACTCTGCTCCTTGAAAAATAGCAGCAGATAATACCCAATGGTTAACAATGCTATGCTCAAAGCCAACTGCAAAGAATGTCCCTAGGGGGAACGAAATCAGTAAAATCTTTGCTATTACTTCCTGTGTCCTGAATGCTCCCCAGACTGCCATAGCAACCATCCAGTTAGCAAATATTGCTCGCCAGAAAAGCTCATCCCATGTTAGAGTCAGGACTTTTGTTTCTCCTACGCCGACTAGAAATCCGGAGAATAGAGGACCGAGTCCTGGTCCTGCCAATTGATTAGCTCCAACAATTATCATCCACCCTAAAACCACACCTGCTATCCAATGTCCAGAATGAGTTATACTCCACTGATAAAAGACTTCTCTCCATTTTGCCTGCCTTGACATTAAGGATATGCCTGAAGTCATGTAGTCCCCAGTTACCAAATTGGCACCGAATATTATTACAGCGACCAGAGCCGTACCAGGAAACACAACCCACATAAGGAATCGGCCAAGCCCTGGGGAGAGATCTGCTGAAACAGCCGCCATGATTACGAATGCAAAGAGAGCTGCAAATGCAAGGTATGCCATGGCTTGCCAGCCCATCAATATTCCTTGAGCAGGATTCACTTTGCATTTGGCAAGACCTAGATTGCTAAGAGTCTTCAGAGTATCCGGAAGTCCAAAAATGCCGGCTAATAGTCTAGGAGGTGGCGGTGGAGCTTCCTCATGTATTGTACCTTGCTCGCTTCCTGGAGTTGATGGCGGTGATGAGGTTGTAGTGGGATTAGTTACTGAAGGTCTACCAGAAGCCGCTGTAGGATTTGGATTAGATGATGTCACCTTAGGAAGATAAGATTTTGAATCTGAAAGATGAGGTAATGGATCTGAAATCTCTTTATCGATACTTCCACTCATTAGATACCGATTCTTTGCTGCATAGATATAGTTAATTCGGCGATTTATGTTTAAATCGTCGTTCGGTAGGAAAGTGATGGGTCACGCTTATAGATTTCTACCAAGTTTACCATTAGACTACTATTATGATCTAAATTCCTCTTGGATGTCAATACTGATGGTCATGTGTTGTTTATTCATGTTCTATGGAATTTCTAATTTGAAACACAGAGGATTAAGGTAACATTCCGCAATAGTTCGTCCTAGATTAGTTTCATTTTCTTGTGTGCTATGACTGGAATTCTTGTTCAAAAAGGACGCTGCATACGCTTTATCAGGAAGGTGGGTCCATCTGAAATGTTCTTGACATATATCACATTCGTCAAGGGAAACATTATCAATAACGTATAAACAAAACTGCGACATTATTATGATGAATGTAATAACTAATATGTTCATCGTAAGGACCTAATTCATTAAATGATATCATTGTTTTTCTCGGCATACTAAGCACATTTAAAGTTGTAGAGATTCATTAGGAACGTCATATTCTTCAAATCAAGCATGTTACGTTGAACAGGACCTTTTGATTCCAATAACTGGTTTGCTTGGCTAGTTATATTGTCACAACTTAACATAAAATAATCTTGAGATCCCTGTCCAGTTGAGTACTGCGGTATAGAAGATACCACTAGCATCAGGATTCCCGTTACCAGAATTAAAAATTTTAGGTTAGGTGTTACCATGTTAAATGGCTCCATAAATCAAACAAAGTTATACATTGTTTTGCCATTGGAAATAAGTCAAAGATTCTGTTCATTTATAAAAAACTAAGAGGTATGAGTATTAAAGGGTTATACCTTTGATTCATTCTCATCCGATAAATATAGATGGGCATAATAATTTGTTGTGCTCTTTAGCAGTATTAGGTTTCTCGATTTTACACTCTTGTTGACTAGAATACAGGTAATTAGGGGTTCAATCTTAATGAAAATTTACCCGGCGCCGAGTAAATTCCAATCTGTAGTGATTACTAAAATTATGTCAACATTCTAATCTTCGATGATGAATCACTAGTCATTTCTAGTTACGCTCTCTTGGTTTTTTTCATGTACTTGAATACGCGTTCCTGTACTACATCTAGACACAGAGAAGGTACGGATTAGACAAGTGATCGCTTTAGATATCACTAGCATTAAAGTAGTTAATCGAAGATTATGTGTATAGATTATCTGAAACCTGAATTCTATTTAAGCAACTATAAGATAAAAATACTAATGAGAATGTTTTTGATAAACTTGGGCATGGCGAAAACAGAAGTTATGGCATCACCGGAGGAAAAGGCAGATGCTTTCCGAAGAGCTAGGGAAAGAATGAAACAAAAAGGAATAACTTATACAAAATTAGCGCAATCAATTGGAAAGGATGCGATGTTCATTGCTGCAGCTTTACATGGTCAGCATAAACTCAGTATTAATGATGTCGAAAAGCTTTCACAGTTACTTGACTTAGACACAGAAACTAAAAAAGCCTTCTTCACCTATCCAATAAGAACAAATTATCCGACTGAAACTGATCCGTTCAAATACAGGATACTGGAAGCTATAGGTCTTTATGGAGATGCAATGAGAGAAGTATTTAATGAATTATTTGCCGATGAAATTGGTCGTGGAGGAGATGGGATTATGAGTGCAATTGATTTTTCAATCAAACTAGAAAAAATAACTGGAAGTCATGGTGAACCTCGTCTTAGAATTATAATGGATGGAAAGTACCTCGAGTATAAAGAATTCTAGAACAACTAGATATCCGAGTCTAGAAAGATCAGTTTCTCATTCCGTTTTTTGATATTTTGTATTTTTATAACGATATACTTTGTAAGCCTATATCCAGTTTGCCGAATAATTTTCATCATCTAAAATTATTCTTTTCACTTTGTGGTATTCTTCTATGGTTATTTCTCCCCTTGCAAGCCTCATCTTGAGAATTTCTAGTGCACTGTCTCTCGTCATAAGACTGTGTTGCGCCTCTTCCTTATTCTCTATCAGATCTTGTATCACTTTTATCCCCGAATCATCGCAAAAAAATTTCAATGTCTTATCTTTTGAGTAAACATATGCTATAAACGGTTTCTCTTTCGAAGCTACAAATGATGTTGTTACAGACCTACGAGGATCTCTAAGCGTTATATTTGATGTCTGAGAACCAGATGTAAATGCATATATTCCTAGTTGGTTAAAGTATATTTCATCACTGTATTCGTTATCAAGTTGAAGTAACGCGAGACATGCATCGACATTAAGAGTAGCATCTTCTGTACTTGGCTCAAGAATAAATCCTTTACAATCTAAGCTTCTACGAATATCAGTCGATCTTTGAAGCAGTTTTTTGTATTCTTTTTCTTTGTAACCTTTAATTACAGTACATTGCATCCGCTCCAGAATTTCATTGCCTCTGACGAATACGACAATCTCGTTTGGAAAGTCATTAAGTCCGTCATAGTTATCTAATTGCGCATTATCTTCATTTCTGTATTTCGAATCATTAATTGTAACGATCATATAATCACCATATTCATTACCTTCAGAGGTTTTGTTGACTAAACTATAATCGACTTTGACTATTCCTTTCCAAAGATATTCGAAATACGAATATGGAAGATCTGTATAAGGCACTCCCATTAATAAGGATGAAGATATATTAAACCTTAAATTTGGGCTCATTTCCTCTTCGCCTTAACCAAAGTCTTTGTTATCTATCTATGAGCTATCAAAAGTCGATTGCGTAATATTCATCGTGATATCGTGAAAAAGCGTGCACATTGAACTGACGAGCCAATACTTTGTAGTATTTCACTCTGCTTATATAATACTTGACGCTTTAATTCTGTATTGATAAAAAATGAGGAAATTATTGACGAATTAATAGATATTCGCAGTATTCGACCTGCTTCAATATCGGTTAGGCTTTGTAAGACTTCTATTCCCTCAGAAAATATAAAAGAATTAGCATCTAGTATACGAGAGCATGGACTAATCCAGTCGATAACAGTTAGGCCGCTGAATGGTGGTTTTGAGATTATAGCAGGGCATAGAAGATTCTATGCGTGTAAATTACTACGATGGAAAAAAATTCCAGCCAGGGTTATCTCATTTTCAGACAAAGATGCTTTCGAAATTCAACTTGTTGAAAATATGCAGAGAATGACAATGGATCCAATTGAAGAAGCTGAAGCTTTCCGAAAGTATATTCTGGATTACGGTTGGGGAGGGGTGTCACAATTAGCTAAAGTAATCTCAAAAAGTGAACAATATGTATCAAGCAGAATTCAAATTCTAAAATTACCGACAGAAATCATTGAACAGATATCTCAAGATAGACTAAAGGTATCACATGCATTAGAGCTTAAACTTCTAAACGAAGATAAGCAAAGGATGGTAGCAAATGAAATTATTAGCAAGCATTTGTCGCTCAGGCAAGTTAGAGAAATTGCTAGACATGAAAAGCTGGAATATGAATATGATGGTGAAGACACTAAATACGATTCCACTTCAGATATAAATGACGATCACACCCATATTCATAAACAAGTAAAAATATTGAAGAGAAGCCTGCTTTCCCTTCGAATTTCGCTATCTAGAGTTGACAGTTTGATAGAGGAGGCCAACGAGAAATTATATGAAGATAAATGTGTGAAGATCACTAGCATATTAATGGGGTTTCGATTAGATATCCATTCTATGATCGATAAAAACCTTAGGATTATTTCAGAACTAAGGACTGACGTGTGACCTCAAATGTTACCAAATTACATTTTGCTTAGTGCTGACTGAAAATCTCACTTAAGATGCCAAGCACATCGGATACTGATGCATCCTTGCTAAGACCTATTACTACGCTAGTTTCTTGAAAATTAATTATGACGTTTTTGTGATTGTTTTCTTCATACATAAGAAATTTCACATTATCAAAATTCAATAGACTAGTGGCAGTTATTATCCTCCTTATGCCATTCATAATCTTTTCACTATCTAGATCTGATACGATAATATCTCTATAATGTTCATGAATAATATCTCCCATTAAATTTAGTGTTACTACATAAGAGATGTTGCTTTTTAATGATTCTAGTTTATCGATTAAAGAACTATTCTGATTAAGCATGATCAGTGTAAAGAAATATCATAAAGTATTAATATCTTTACTCTTACAGAAATCACAATTGCTAATTCGGAAGATTAATTCCTAAAGAATTTCCGAAAGCGAACATCTATTCTTCCTTTATCCAACCCTGCAGAAAATTATAAAAATCTTGGACCTGATAGTTTGTTGCCTGAACGAATGCTGGCGGTCTAACTACGGTTAGGTCAAAGGCAGTATACTTTTCAATAATATCTCCAAACATCGTCCTATAAGTGTCACTCTCTTGATTTGCAATTTTTGTATTAGGAAATATTTTAACGTTTATCCAATCATAATCTCCTCTTGTCCTAGCAGCAAAAGCTACAAAAGGAGCAGTCTGCAGATAGCTTGTAAACATTGCTACACGTTCGTTAAAAATAGGCGATGTCTTGAACGTTATTAGTATAAGCCTGATAACAACCTTCTCAAAGTTCTTGCTAATAGGTTTGAGCGTGTAGCCCCCGATTCTTCCATCCTCTTCAAGATTCCTTATTCTCTCCAGAACTGCCCTTGCTGACCTTCTAATACCTCTAGATCTTAGCTCAGTGCATATTTGTTGAGAAGACATGCGTGCATTTTTTGCAAGGCAAGATATTATTATGTCACTTATATCGTCCGCTTCCTTTTTCATACAGATACTGAAGCGTACATGTGTTTTTAAATGATTTTTTATATCATATGGAATATCATATCTTATGACCTGTTAAATTGTCTTTTTATATGAACGCTACAGAATAAGACTATAGAGATAGGGAAAGCATATGAATATCAATAGATACCTGATGGTCTTGGCTATCGGTACTGGAATGATAGCAATTAGCTTGCTCCTTTTTAAAATTCCTATTATTGCTGTATGGGAATTATTGTTGGTGTCTGTTTCGCTTATCACAGTATGGGTTTACTATGATTGGAGAGAAAAAAAGAACATCGAAGTAAGGAAGATACAAGATAAAATTAAAGCTGAGAAATGTTGGTGTCATGTATGTAGACATACTGAGGCACAAGACTGCATTAAGGTTAATTGTACCTGCTGTCTGTTGCTTAAGAAAAACGAAATATTAGGGCATGAATCAGGCTAAAAAAAGCTACATTCTATATCATTTAAAGACTTAAAGGCTTAATCTACGCATATAATTTTGAAAACAGATGTGTGTTACAAAGAATTTTGATCTAATGGAAAATTACTGCTACGTCAGCACGTAGGGTGGAATAGATGGAAGACGGCACCAGAAATAATCGTCTGGATCACATAAGGAAGTATTTTAAGAGCCTTAGATCGACCTCGCCATTGAGTTCAGAAGGTAAATTAATGATCCCAGGACAGACAACAAGCGGCTCGTTCGTGGAAAGCAAGATGAAAATATTCCTTGGCATCGGAACAGCCATAGTTATCTTGATTGTAATTTCACAATCTGCTGTAGTAGTGGAAGCAGGTCACCGTGGAGTTGTTTTATACCTTGGTGCAGTTGAGGATAGAATACTCCCAGAGGGCTTCTCTTTCATTATTCCGTTCGTAGAACATGTGGTACAGATGGAAGTAAGGACCTTAAAGTTTCAGGAACCCTCGACCTCATCTTCACAAGATTTGCAACTAGTATCTACAGAAGTAGCCCTGAATTATCATCTAGACCCAACAATAGTTAATGACCTATATCAGACCCTTGGAGTAGATTATGCTGATAGAATAATTGCACCAACAATACAGGAATCTGTGAAAGCAAGTACTGCGAAGTTCGCAGCAGAAGAATTGATCACTAAGAGAGAGGAGGCAAAGTCAACTATCGGAGAAGTTATCCGTGCAACATTAATCCAGAGAGGAATCATCTCAGAGCAAGTCTTCATAACCGACTTCCAATTCTCTCCAGATTTCGTTAGATCCGTCGAAGCTAAGGTGGTAGCCTCACAGGAAGTGCTGAGAGAGCAAAATATACTTGAGAAGGTTCGAATACAGGCCTTATCAAGGGAGGCAGAAGCGGTGGGAATAGGAAATGCTACAATCGCTAGGGCAAGAGGGGAAGCTCAAGCTATCGAGACAATTACCGAAAAACTAAAGGAAAATCCCGATTATCTCAGGTGGCAGGCTATTAATGCATGGAATGGTGAGTTACCATTAGCTACAGGTAGTGCCTTTCCATTTATTGACATTTCACTTCTTAATCCAGATCGTTTAAATTCGACCGATAGAAATTAGATCCGAAAGCCAATATTCTCTAAATTTTTATCTACTTTAAATCGGTCATTATTTGATTTTATGAATTGACCTAATTCCGCCTTCTAGGGTTTCTCTATCTGATATGGAGATATGTAACTTTTAACTTCCCTCACATGGCCGCACATATAGGGACTTACATATCCATATGTTATGCACTAAGAATTCACCATCTTTTAGTTCTGGAATGTTTACCTTAACAAGCTGGAAGCTATCTTCAGTAGGCATTCCAACCGGACGTTGTATTCTTCTACCAGGCGATGTCAAGTCTCCGGTTGATTTAACACTATTTCAAAAATTGTTAAGATTCGATTTACAAGAGTTTATCTCAGATAAGGACATAAATACTCCGTAAAAAGTGGGGTATTTATTGACATCTGCATCTGTCGCGTTCAGGCTTCAGTGCATATGATAGTAGTCCGGCCCCAAAAAAATCAGGCCTTTGACGAAGCATTAGACAGCTACCTCATCAGCCAGCGCGAAAAAGTCATGCGCAGTTTGAAAAAGATAACACCAATACTACCTGGATACCAGATCTATCATAACTTCATTAGAGAGAATCAGGGGATTGCTAATTTGACACCCGCTGAGAAATGCGGAATTAGAATCGAAGGTGAAAACAAATGGATGACGTTGATACAGAATACAATGAAAATCAACTAAAGTCCTAAATAGTGGTATCTTGTGTACGATAGCATGGATTGCATACGTCTGATATTCATTACGTCTAATTGCATTGGAAAACAGACGTGATAGATTTCGTATTAGTAGTACACAATTATCTATACCCCGGGCAACACATTAGCACCAAGTCTTGCTCTCACCGAAGGAGATCAGACGGATTCAGACGGTGATGGGATACTTGATACTGATGATAATTGTCCTTCAGTACCAAATCAAGATCAGCAAGATTCCAATGATAACAATGTCGGAGACGTTTGTGACGAAAATGTAGTATTACCAGAAGGTAATCTCGCTGTAGACGAAGGAGTTGCAGAAGCACAGGATCAGGATCAACAAGACGATGCGGAAGCAAATGGAGAGACTGATGGTGATGAAGATACAACAAACCCAGAAGAACCAGAACAAGAACTAGAAGGAGGAGACGGAGAAGATAGTGGTGAAGAAGGAGACGCTTGAGAACGATTGAAGATGACTTTGGATATAATTAGTCCATAAGAGATAATTTAATGCATCCAGTTAAATAGACATTAAGAACATAACTACAGTTAGCATGCAATACCTGTAATCTCTGCTACAGTTATTTTGCGTGTGGCTGCAGCACCTAAATCTATATGATCTGAACCTATTCCGGCAGTCAAGATCAACTTGAGGTTAGGTGCTTGCGAAATTCTTTCCTTTG
>Ga0190270_10000841_pt1 | contig 13819 bp, 14 predicted proteins | sample Popmic320T_FD_133748 | JGI IMG/M metagenome (GOLD analysis project Ga0190270, IMG submission 133748) | Populus adjacent soil microbial communities from riparian zone of Weber River, Utah, USA - 320 T | ecosystem: Environmental > Terrestrial > Soil > Riparian zone | place: USA: Utah | collected... | reverse complement strand
GCCATTTCTGCGAATTGCATTCGACCGAGCCTTCTCCAGGTAGCCCGCCAACTCTCGAGTAGACGCCGTCAGACGCATTGAAGCTCTGGCCGATCCAATCGCCATCAGCGCAAATGAAGTTACGACGGCGACCAACGCCAAAGTGATCAGGACCTGCACAACAGTGAAGCCACCTTGCTTCGGTAAGCGCTGCAGACTGACAAATGCTCTTCGTTGTGACTGGATTTTCATTACGTCTCCGCGGAGGGCTAAAGATTGGCAAGGTCAATGGACCTTTGCGACGTCCTGCTGAGCAATAGACATGCCAGCTTGTATCTCTCGGTATAAGAGAGGATTTCCCCAACAGACCTACCTTGGCTAGCTAAGGTCGTCACGTTAAGTGACGGCACTGGAAGGACGCTTCCTACAACTAAAAGGGATTCGGAGAGCAGTAAAGGGACTATCTACGCGGTGGGTTCTGCGGAATCGCGAAGTGGTTTGCAGTTTATTGGAAGGAGAACTTCCAGAATCGTCCGCTGTGCGTGAGGTGCCGCACGCCGCATGCGCAGTTGGACGGTAAAAGCGCCCCGTCGACATACCGACGGCGGGGCGCTTTACTCATGCCTAACGTCGGTTTAAGGCATGCTAACAGGCGTCTTTAAGTTTGGCTCGAATTCGCTGCTGGCGGATCCCGAGACGCTCTGAGTGTCAGCAAGTTTCATTGTTAAGGCCACAGGCTTGTAGTTGAAAGGCTTCGGCCCGCCGCGGCTATTCTGAACTTGCATGACCAGGTAATCCTGGTTCTGACGAAATCTCAAAACACTTCCACGCTGATTAAATATGACGAAGAGCAGTGTTTCGCCTTTCGCAGTTCTCATCTGACCAACTAGTGAACTCGCGCCAGCATCGGTCCTTATCAGCGTACCCGTCTTGGCAATCACGCTGCCTTGCCAGGCCGGCCCAGTGAATCGATCTTCAAGAGTGCCTGGATCAACTCCTGCAACTGGCATGATGTCAGCGGGTGACAGCTTGTGCTTTTGAAGTTCAGTACGCAGCGCTCTAAAGATTTTCATCATTGCCCGAGGGGTGACCCGATTGACCCCCAAGCCGCTTAACGAAGCCAACTGAACTTCTTCTGAAGGAATACCCAGGCTTATGAGCTGCCGCGTCACTGATTGCCTTCCACCGAGACTGTCTCCGATTCGCTCCGCCATGAAATTATTTGAGTAACACAGAAGCACCTTGAGTATGTTTGTCAGGTTGCTCGACTTATGCGTGATCAGTAGCCTTGCTCCCTGAGCTACCGCGCCAACCTGGATGTCGCCCATGACTGCAACAGTCGGAAGGGTTTGCAAGCTCGACTGGTCGCCCAACGTCGTGCGTTCGTAGATCCAGGAACGAGTCGCTTGTGCGGATCTCAAAGTGGAATCAAGCGTGTCGTAGAGCAATTCGCCGGAACGGCCCGGTGAGGAGCTAAAGTTCATTGTAAAGCCCGGCGAGATCACCAGATCTCCGGTCACAGAGCGGATCCCCATCTTATTCAAATCACGCGCGATCGTAACGGCATGTTCGTAGTGAAACGAAGGATCGCGCCCGGTGACGTACAAATTTCCCTGAATCTGCCCGCTTGCTTTATCAAATGATCCGTTGGTCCAAAACCCGGTCGTAAAGCGATGCTGGGGGCCAAAATTCTTTAGCGCTACCAAAGCGGTCGCGAGCTTGATAGCCGAGGCTGGGTTAAGCGGCTGGTCGACGGACTGCGACGTCACTATCCTTCCATCGAGCGTCTCTATTAACACACCCTGGAGGCCATACACCGTTGGCAATTCGTTTTGCGCAGGCGATGGAGTCGGTTGCGGTGTTACGCTGGAAGGCTGTTGCCAGATCGCTTGAGTCGACGGCTCTCTTGTTTGAGCCGTCAAATGCCCGGGCGCCAACGCCAAGAGAAGCGCCGCGCTAAAAATAGTTGATGTCCACGCTCTGTTTTGCATACCTGATCCTGATCGTCGTTTAACTAACGCTCGACGATGTGATGATAACATGTCGATGAACCGCATTCTTGAGGAGAGTTTTGTTTGATGCTTTTTCGCTCGTGGAAGATGTCGCCCACTCATCGCTCAGTCACCGAGTGCGCGAAGGCCAATTTCGTTGACAATGCAAGAACCGCAAACCTAGAATCTGGACATTGACATTCGGTGAAACGCAATCACGAGCCTGTAGTCCTGGACAATCTTCGCGCCGTACACAAGGCACGTAAGCAAGAGATTCGAAAACGGCTGGCTGAGTTTGGCGAGGTCGGCCGCGACGCATCCGATGCGAGACTTTGGGAAGAACTTGTCTTCTGCATTTTTACGGCCGGTGCTTCTGCTCGCATGGGCTTTCGCGCAATCGACGCGACGCGCTCACTTCTGCAAGATGGTGAGCGCGAAGATATGACGTTTGCATTGAAGGAAGCCGGTGCCCATCGCTTCCCAGTCGAGCGTCCAGGCTATATCGTGGTCACACGAAATTACTTGCGCGACCATTGCGGCATGGCTTTAAGGAAGAAGCTGTCGAGCTTTGCGGATCCGATTGAACGGCGAGATTGGTTGGCGCGGGAAAAGCAGATCAAAGGGTTGGGATACAAAGAATCGAGTCATTTTCTGCGGAACATCGGATTCAAGGGTTACGCCATACTCGACAAGCACGTAATGAGTTGCCTGATGGATTTGAAAGTGGTGGAAACAAAGAAACCACCGAACACCAGGGCCCGGTATTTAGAGACAGAAGAGCGACTCAATGCATTTGCCCGCGAGATTAAGATCGACTTTGAAGAGCTTGATTTGGTTCTCTGGTCAATGAAAACCGGAGAAGTTTTGAAGTAGTTTGGTTGCCTTCGTTTGCGAGCATTAGTCGTATGAAGTTCCTAAAAAGAAACAACAGGCTTGGACTATTTGGTCTCGCGCTCCTAACTGTGGTCATGTTTGGGCTGGCCGCGCCTGAGTCAGCGTTTTCGTCAAACGCGGGAGATGGGAAGACTCGGCGCCGTGCTGATAAGGCCTTGCGCGAAGGCGAATATGAGACAGCCGCGCAACTGTTTCGAGAGCTCTTGGCGGACGACGTTCACGATCACCAAGCCCGCCTTGGGCTAAGCTTTGCCCTTCTCAAACAAAGACTTCTGCGCGACGCTTACGATCATGCCGCAAGAGTTATCATGGCGGATCCACTCTCTGCGCGCGCGCACGCATTACTCGGTGCAACGATTCTTGCCGGCGGCGATTTCCGCGACTCAGTTGAAGAATTCAAGACCGCACTTAGCATCCAGGAAAACGAATCGCTGGCCATTGCGGGTCTGGCGATGGTCGATTTTTATGAGAACCGTCTTGAGTCGTCGATCAGAGGTTTACGTCGCGCCGTCGAACTCGACTCATCAGAACCTGATTACATTTTTAACCTGGGCCAGGCGACGGCCCGCAGCGAAAAGTATAAGGAAGCAGCCGATGCTTACGAGAGATTTCTGGCAATTGCGCCTAAAACCGACAGCGATCGTCGCGCCCGTATTCGCGGGCTGATCGACTTTCTTCGTTACCTCGGAAAGCAAAGCGCACTTTACGTTCTTACTGGAAAGAACAAGACCGACGTGATTTTTGAGTCAGCTGATGGGCGGCCAGTCCTTAATGTGCGCATTAACGGCGGTAAGGAAAACTTGAAGTTTGTATTGGACACAGGATCCGGAATGTCTGTGGTGTCGGAGGTGACGGCTCGGAAACTGGGTTTGCGTCCGGTGGCCCGCGGCGGACTTGCGCGCGCTGTTGGTGGTGGTGGCAAGTTTGAAATTGTCTACGGCTTCCTTTCTTCGTTGGAGCTCGGTGACGTAAAGGTCGACAGTGTTCCTGTTTACATTCGGCATTTTTATGACGGCACAACGCCGGTCGACGGCTATCTTGGCCTGTCTGTGATCTCGCGCTTTATTGCCGCTCTCGACTACAGCAATAGTTCCTTTAGTTTGCGTCGCGGTGTCGAGGTCCCGCTAACGCGCCCCCATGTGGCAGGACGCGCTCCGACTTCTTTACCCGACGTCATTGAGATACCGGTACGAACTACTTCGAGTGGATTTATTAGTGGAGAGGTTCGCGTCGACGGAATTGAGAAGCCGCTAAATTTCATCATCGACACCGGGGCGTCGATTTCTGTGGTCTCTGAAAAGCTTGCTGAGCAGGAGGATCTCGCAAACTTCCTCCAGCCAACTCGAATGCGCGTGTTCGGTGCAGCCGGCATTGCCGAGGACGTCAAAATGGTCTTATTGCCAAGAGTGATGCTCGGCACATTTGTGCGTGAAAACGTCGGTGCTGCCGTGCTCGATCTGGAGCCTTTGAACGAGACTGCCGGCTTCACGCAAAACGGAATACTCGGAGCAAACTTCCTGCGCCATTTCCGTGTCTCGTTTGATTTTCAGAGAGGTTTGATTCGACTGGAACCGCTGAAGAGCAGACTCGGTAGTGAAAACACTTCCTCAAGCACTTACGTTGCGCCGACACAATGAAGCAAAGTCTCTATCTGGAAACATCGGTCATCGGCGCCTACCTGGACAACGGCGAACCCTTTCGTCGTGATCTGACGATCCGCTGGTGGGAACATGAAATGCCCGACTATCGCGCAGTGGTTTCTCCACTCGTTTCTCGTGAGCTTGAACGGCTCGCTGAGCCGCACCGTTCGTCTTATCTAAATCTGGTTTCTCCGCTTGAGCAGGTCGAGTTAACCGAAGAGGCAACTATTTTGGCGGATGGTTACGTTTCCAGAGGAATTTTTCATCGGAAGTACATTGCCGACGCTTTACACGTGGCCATCGCTTCTTATCACAAGGTTGACTACCTTGTGACCTGGAACTTCGGCCATCTGGCCAACGTTCGCAGGCAAGCACGTATTCGCCTATTCAATACCGCGGCGGGATTTTTTGTTCCCATGATCGTGACACCTGAATTTCTTGTTTCAGAAGCGACGGAAAAAATAGTGAATGAGCCGTCGGAGATCGAGAACTGAATGTATCGTCGTCCAAAATTCCTGGAAGTGTTGCACGCTATTCGCGAAGAAATGTCGCGAGAGGTAGATTATGACGTCGACCTGTTCGCGGAAATGGTACGTTCGGGTATTAGACCCGCCTACGGACCAGAAAGAATCATTCGGGGCATACGAACACGCGCAGCTCGTAACGACGACGAAGCAGAGGCAGTAGAGATCCAACCCAGACCGAGAAAACGAGCGGGCAAGCGATAACAGAAACGAACGGAAGTCCTCTCTCTAGGTGCGATGAACCCAACATTCGAAACCATTGGATTGGAAGTGCCCAGCGAAAAGGCTTTCAATTATCTTGCGGAGCAGGCCGGGGACCAGGGCGAAGCGACGCAACTCAATCGACAGGGCGCAGTGCTTCATGGCCGCTGCTGGAAATTAGGGGAAGGGCTGGAGGTCTGGACTGTTCTTTATGAGTCAGGCAGTGGGGACGTTTTTTATGCCGACTGCCGGCCAGGATTTCGCGCCCGGCACATCCAGACGATTAGCCCCTGGGCCCTCACGGAATATGATGAGGAAGGCGAAGCTGTGGTCCATGGTTACCGCGAGGGGACTGACTGTGAAGTGTTGTTTGAACTGCAGAACCTAACCGAGGTTGGCCCGGCCGGCTTTCGCGCACCGGCACTTCACGTTGGTCTTTGCGGTCTCGCATATCGTGCCCGCGTGCGTAACGTAGCGGCGAAAACAAGATGGATGCCGCTCGACAAAGCTGCGCCCTCGCGGGCGGCACATGAAAACGATTGGAGTCTTTCTGGCCGCGTAATCGCCTTCAAACCTTTGAAGAACCCACTTTCAGGCAGCGACCTCTATTGGATTAACGTCGATCTCGAAAAAATGAATCTGGAGATTCTGGTTAATCAACGCGCGTTGCGCGGCGATGCGCTGGCTCCGGGTGTCACGCTGGACGCTGAGATCTGGCTCCAGGGTCACGTGCTTGACGAGTTGGCTCTGCTCTCGAGATACGAAGGCGTGGACATGACGAGTTCCGTCGCAGCATTCTGGTCGCAACTAAGACGAAAAAACTGAGGTCTGTGGTTCAGAGTTCAGCGTTTAGGCTGCGCTGCGACGCAAGCTAAAGCTTGAACTCGTTTTGTTCATCTGTAGGGGCGTCCCTTCCGTGGGCGCCCCTCAACGCATAGAAAACGGGACGCCCACGGAGGTGACGCCCCTAAAATTTTGTCTCTGATGAAACGTCTGCTCGTCGTTGTCTTCGTTGTCCTCACCGTCGGAATAGCTGCCTATTTCTTCAATCATTATTGGATTCATCGTTACGATAGCCTGATCGCCAGGCAAGCCTCCGTGTACCGACTTGATCCGGATTTGGTTTGGAGCATCATCAATGAAGAAACGTATTTCCGGTCCTGGAAAATTGGTCAGGACGGCGAGATTGGGTTGATGCAAATCACGCCTACGGTGGGTCGCGAGTGGGCCGCCGAAACAGGAATGCGAGACTTGGAACGACAGATGGCCGAAGATCCGGCTGCGTTACTCAAAGATCCCGAGCGGAATATTCAAATAGGTTCGTGGTATCTCGAAAAAGTTCGCGAGCCATTCCGAGAGATGGCCGGGGCGGATGCGCGCATGATAGCCGCGTATAACGCGGGACCAAGTCGAGCAGCAGAGTGGAGTAAACCCACGGAAGCAGGGCGTGTGCTTTCTGAAGAGGAGTTCATCAATAAGATCAACATAGCTTCAACGCGTGCTTACGTTGTTTCTATCCTCGAGCGCTATCGCAAACTGAAAGGACCTGCACAGGTCGGTCATACGCCGGTCGTGTCGCCAACGAGAAAAGATTAGGTGTTTGGTCTTTGCCCCGACGGGGCTTTGCAGACGCAGCCCCGTTGCGACAACAGAGATAACAAGTAACGGGCTGACTACAAGACAATGACTACCCTCTATTGCGCCAGATGGGTTTTGCCTGTCACCTCCCCCGCTATCGCAGAGGGCGCGATTGCCGTGGAAGGCGACCGTATCGTCTCGGTCGGCACACGCGCTGAATTAGCGAACCAGTTTCCTCAATCAAACCTTCAGGATTTTGGCGAGGCGGCAATTATTCCCGGTCTCGTTAACGCTCATTCACATCTCGAGCTAACCGCCATGCGCGGTTTCCTTGAAAACGAAGAGACTGACTTCTTCGCCTGGTTAAGAAAACTAACCTTCGCGCGACTCGAGCGGATGACGGCCGAGGACCTTTACGTTTCGGCAGCGTGGGGCGCATGTGAGGCGATACGGGCCGGTGTTACGTGTGTTGCTGACGCCAGTGATTCCGCAGCCACCACCATGCAGGCACTAAATGACGCCGGTTTGGCGGGAGTCGTGTTTCAGGAATCGTTTGGCCCGGACCCACGTCTGGCGAAAGACAACTTTGAAAAGCTGAGGGCCAAAGTCGCAGAGCTTCGCGAACGTGAGACATCGCTGGTCAGGGCTGGCGTATCGCCGCATGCACCTTACACAGTGTGCGCGCCTCAGCTTGAAATGATTTCCAGGTTTGCGATTGACGAAGGGCTCCCGGTCATGATGCATGCTGCTGAAACTTCTATGGAGGTTTCACTGATTCGGGAAGGGAAGGGGCCTTTTGCTGAGGGACTCAGAAGCAGAAGCATTGACTGGCAAGCGCCCGGCATTTCCCCGATTAAATATCTAAGCGACCGCGGCATACTTAATACACGTCCGTTACTGGCCCATTGTATTCACGTGGACGACGCCGATATCGAAATCATGAAATCGTCGGGAACGAGCGTGGCACACTGTCCCAAGTCAAACGCCAAACTGGGCCACGGATTCGCGCCTTTGTTGAAGTTCGTCACGAACGAAATTGCTGTTGGTCTCGGCAGCGACTCGGTTGCCAGCAACAATACTTGTGACCTGCTCGAGGAAGCACGGTTCGGGTTATTAACCTCGCGCTTGCACGCTGAGGAGACAACTGGCCGCGTTTTTCTGGGGGCCGCGGATGCTTTGAGGATTGCGACTACTGGAGGCGCGGAGGCGGTAGGTTTGGAGACAGAGATGGGAGCGTTAAGACAGGGTGCTCGCGCGGACTTTGCTGTTGTCTCGCTCGGTAGTTCGCATCAAATTCCTTCTTACGAGGTCACGAACACGCTGATCTTTGCGTCTTCTGGACGTGATGTGATCCTGACGGCGATTGCTGGGCGGGAAGTTTATCGGGAAGGGCGAGTGACAACAGTCGATGAGGAAAGGCTGCGCGCGCGTATGAATGAAATTGCCGAAAAACTGTAACGCAAACTGTTAGTTTGTGGATTGCGCAAAGAGGCAACTGGCGCATCATCCGCAAACTAACAGTTGCGTTACGTTTTATCTGCGTTTCTGCTAACTCACTGACGCTGCAATCGCCGCGTCGAATATTTCCAGCGCCACGTCAACATTCTCCTTGGTCAGGATCAACGGTGGCGACCAGCGAATCGCGTTTGCTCCAGCGCCCAGAATAATCAAGCCACGTTCAAAGCATGCAACCTCGATGCGATCACGCAGTTCCGGCGCAGCCTTGTTTGAAGTCCGGTCTTCCACAAACTCCACGCCAATCATCATTCCCATTCCGCGCACGTCGCCGATACAGTCATACTTCTGCTGTAATCGTTCAAGTCCCGACTTCAGATATGCGCCAACGTTCGCGCTGTTCTCAACCAGGCCGCCTTCCAGCAGTTCAATTGTCTTCAAGGCAGCGGCGATGCAAACAGGATTTCCTCCAAACGTCGACGCATGTGCGCCAGGTTTCCAGTTCATCAAATCAGCGCGCGCCACGCAGGCGCCTATCGGCAAGCCCGAACCAATTCCTTTGGCGATGCAAACAATGTCCGCCTCCACTCCATAGTGCTCGCTCGCAAACATCTTTCCGGTCCGGCCCATTCCGGATTGGACCTCGTCGATGATCAGCAGGATTCCATGTTTGTCGCAGATGCGCCGCAAGCCCTGTAGAAAGCCCTTGGGAGAAGGAACATATCCGCCTTCACCCTGGACCGCTTCGACAACGATAGCCGCGACTTCTTCTGCTGGAGTCGTAGTTTTGAACAACCGCTCTTCAATCCAGTTGAGCGCTCCCTGGCCTGCGCCTCCGTCTCCGCAATCGGCGGAGCTGAAGGGATTGCGAAACTCATTCGGATAAGGAACATGGACCACATCCAGCGCCTGTCGTTTGAAGCCCAGTCGTTGTGCAGACCTGGAAGACGTCAGCGATAGCGAACCCAGCGTGCGTCCATGAAAACTGTTGAAGAAAGCAATGAACTTTTCGCGACCGGTTGCGTGCATTGCCAACTTCAGCGCCGTTTCAACCGCTTCCGTGCCGCTGTTAGCGAAGTGTGTTTTCGTGGGCGAGGGAACCGGTACTATCTCGTCAAGCTTCTTCGCCAGCTCCGGCATGTGGCGATAGTAGTAGTCGGTGCCGCACATATGAATAAGCTGCTCAGCCTGATCCTGAATCGCGCGCACCACTTCCGGGTGACAATGCCCCGTCGAACAAACGGCGACACCGGCGTTGCAATCGAGAAACACGTTACCGTCAACGTCTTCAACCCAAACACCCTGGGCGTGATCGGCAACCAACTTAAAAGAAGGTCTGGGATACGAAGGAGTCACATATTGCGCGTCGGCCGCAATGATTTCTTTACCCTTGGGACCAGGCAGGGCGGTTTTGATTTCGGGTCGCTTTGGCGGCGCCATGGTAGAAGTCGACATTTACACTCTCCTTTGATTGAAACCGCTGGTGAAGCCTTCGAGGCGAAAGTCTGAGACTCTCGTCAAACACGTGGCAAGTTTGAACGTGACAAAAGACTAGTCCGCAAAGAGATTCGAGCGGCTATCGAGGGGGCGATGATTTAATTCTTTCGGGCGAAACATATTGATTAACTGGCGGGATTTTATCACGCGGACTGAGAGACTAACCAGCGCATGGTAAAGCAAACTGTTAGTTTGCTGGATCATTGAATTCAAAGCTGCCTGGAAACACCCGCCAAGCAAACTAACAGTTTGCTTTACGTCGCTTCAGCGAGCTCAAACTCCTCCGGCAGTTCATGGGCGAAACTATCCCGAATACTTTCTTTTGCGGGTGGTTCGGACCAGATGGGAAGACGTTTGCCTAGCAAGTGAATGAGAACGCGCGACCGGAAATATTTCTCATGTTCCCATTCTACTTCGGCCATCGTTAGCAGGCAGTCGACAAATTCTTCGCGTCCGCAGTCACGCGCATACCGAGCTGCTGTTTCATACTCGCGAATGTTGTGACTCTCGAGTCTTCCGGCTCCATACATGGGCGCCAACCAGCCCGTGAGGTGGCAGAGAAAGCCAAGCGAGCGACCGATGATTAAAGCTCGTCTCTCGCGACGTTGGTTAGGTTGCGCTCCCAACTTCTGAAGCATCTCCCCGACCAGCCGGCGATGATGCCACTCTTCATTCTCGATCTGTTCGATGCGTGCGCGTTCTTCCGCATCACTAACGGAATGCCAGTGACCTCGATAGGCATAAGCCGCGGCCAGCTCACCGGAGTAAGCGAGTTGCAGGATGTTGATTAATTTGTTTGCGTCGTCACCATTCATCATAAATCTGTGTGGTTATTTTTCGACAACACGCTACGGTCCCGGAGGGACGTAATGTTTATAGATCAAAGATCCCACTGGATTCCCGCTCCAGAGGAGCGGAATGTAGAGGAGGTGCTGATGTCTGTTCGCGGAAACATTGCGCTCCGCTGGTGCGCTTCTCAGGTGACAGTTGTTGGTCTATAAACATCCGGCTCCTCCGGAGTAAGTGGTTAGCGGAACATCTCGCAGTAGAACGCATGTCGCGGGTTTGGTCCAAACTCACGTGTTTCTTGACTATCTCTCCGACAGACATATAAACTCGCCGTCTTTCAAATCCTAGCATTCTTAACTCTAAATACGCAGGAACCAACGGTTCAGATCTGTCTGTTTCCTGGCCTGAAAGGACAAAACAAATGGGTGCGCGAAATAAGATCACGGTGGTTGGCGCCGGTAACGTGGGCGCGACTGCCGCTCACTGGCTGGCAGCGAAAGAACTCGGCGACGTTATGCTGGTCGATATCGTCGACGGTGTACCGCAAGGCAAGGCATTAGACCTGGCCCAGGCGGCGCCAATTGAAGGGTTTGACGTTAGGCTAACCGGACTCAACGGCTACGACGGTACAGAAAACTCCGATGTCGTCATCATCACTGCCGGACTGCCACGCAAGCCTGGTATGAGCCGCGACGACTTGCTGAAGACCAACGCCGGCATTGTTTCTAATGTCGTCGATGAAGTAGTGAAACGCTCACCTGATACAATCCTAATCATCGTTTCCAATCCGCTCGACGCAATGTGCCAGGTGGCTTATCGCCGATCAGGTTTTCCAAAGCACCGTGTAATCGGCATGGCCGGTGTGCTCGATTCGGCGCGCATGCGTTGCTTTTTGGCCGAAGCTCTCGACGTGTCCGTCGAAAACGTTACTGCGTTCGTACTAGGCGGTCATGGCGACACGATGGTGCCGCTGCCACGCTTTTCCACATGCGCCGGCATTCCGATTCCTGAATTGCTGCCGAAAGACAAAATCGACGCCATCGTGAAGCGAACAGCAAACGGCGGCGCAGAGATTGTGAGTCTTTTGAAAACGGGTTCGGCCTACTACGCACCTTCCGCCGCCGCAGTCGAAATGACGGAGTCAATTCTTAAGGACAAGAAAAAGATTCTGCCGTGTGCGGCTTACCTCGAAGGCGAGTATGGAATCAACGGGCTATATGTTGGTGTGCCATGCAAACTGGGCGCGCGCGGCCTCGAGCAGATCATCGAAATCAATTTGCTGGCGGAAGAACGGATTGCCCTGCAGAAGAGCGCTGCCGCTGTTCAGGAACTCGTGAACGTCCTCGGCATCTGAAAACGGGCAGGGCAATCTTTTATTACATACGTTTAGAGTGGGCACTTGTGCCCGCGCTGGGGCGGACAAGTCCGCACTCTAAACGGACGCTGGAAGTGGCGAACAAGGTCCGCGCCTAAACGGACGCGAGAAGTTCGGTCATGAACCTACGAGAACTTGGAAATGGGCGAGGGGCTGCCTAAAAGAAAAAGCGATAGAGATAGACAACGAAAACAACGCAAATCGCTTCTTTGAGGCCCCGACTAATTGAAGGTGATTATTGCAGCGGACCATCCTTAGGCGGCGAGGGTGAACTCGATTACAGGTACTGAAACCGTGGAAGCGTGTGGAGGTTGATCCTGCATCAGTCGATCCATTTCGCGGACGACCTTCGCCGAAAAGTATCGCTCACCGCATCGCGGACATACTTGAGCCGGTACATGCTCGAAAATGAAATGGGAGGCGCCGCGATGGCGGTAGACTGTTACGAGTTTCTCGCGACCGTTCAATATCGCATCGCAATACTCGCAAGGCTCCAACTCTATTGTTTTAGTCTTGGACGACATACGCGGTGATTATACGCAGAACCGCCGACGGTAGAAACCTGCAAACGATTTCGATTTCAGGTCCCTCTTTGGCTGGAAGTCCTCGAATGACGAAGCGCAAGCCTCGTGAATCGCCTGTCAGCTTTGCCACTACCTTGCCTTGCTGGACGGCTTGCGACACATCGGAATCAGACAATTGATCATCGTCCTTTCCTCGAGGGCGTGAACAGAATATACGTAATGACCCTCCCGAAACGCTCGCCTGATGCGTCGAATGCCCACAAGTGCTCTCCCAACAGAAGAGTCATTACTAACTCTTCAACCAGCCAAAAAGCCCGTGAACAATCGTCTCGCGATTTTCTTCGTAGATTGCGCGTGTGAGTGGGATGCCCATCGGGCAGGCTTTAACGCAGTTTTGTGCGTTGCCGCAATTAGTGATGCCGTCTTCACCCATGATGCCTTCGATGCGCTCTTCGCGGTTCATCTTGCCGGTCGGATGCATGTTGAAGAGACGCACCTGGGCAATCGCCTGCGGCCCAATGTAGTTATCTTCGTCATATTGCGGACAGGCTTCGAGGCAACAACCGCACGTCATGCAACGTGAGTATGCGTAACGTTCCTGAACGTCGTCCTGGTCCATACGTGGGCCCGGCCCGAGATCGTGTGTTCCATCCAATTCAATCCAGGCATGAACGCGTTTGAGGTGGTCGAACATCTGCGAACGATCGACTACCAGGTCGCGGATGTTGGGAAACTTCGCCATGGGCTCCAGCTTGATCGGCTGATCGAAGTTATCGACCAGGGCCGAACACGATTGCCGCGCACGCCCGTTGATGATCATCGTGCAAATGCCGCAAACCTGTTCGAGACAATTCATCTGCCAGACCGGCGGCGTTGTGGGCTTGCCTTCCTTCGTGACCGGATTCTTTTGAATCTCCATCAGGCAGGAAATGATATTGAGGTTTGGACGGTAGGGAATCTCAAACTGCTCCCAGTATTGGCTCGAATCAGGATTCGCGCGCCGCTTAATGTGGATCTCAACACTCTTCGGCGGCACGCGATTCGTCTTTGGTGTTTGTACGTGTGCTGACATTTGTAATCCTACCGTTGCGGGCGAGCGCCCGCGATCCCAGCCAGTGCTACGCTTTCGCGGTTTCCTTCTTTGCCTTGCTGTAATCCCGCTTCCTGGGCGCTATCAGGGAAACGTCCACAGGTTCATAGGAGATGACAGGCCCTTCGCCGGAGTATTCGGCAATAGTCGTCTTCAGGAAATTCTCGTCGTCGCGATCGGGAAAGTCGGGTTTGTAATGCGCGCCCCGCGATTCATTCCGATTGAGCGCGCCGAGCGTAATGACGCGAGCGAGTTCGAGCATATTGTCCAGGTGGCGCGCAT
>Ga0190270_10000840_pt1 | contig 13826 bp, 9 predicted proteins | sample Popmic320T_FD_133748 | JGI IMG/M metagenome (GOLD analysis project Ga0190270, IMG submission 133748) | Populus adjacent soil microbial communities from riparian zone of Weber River, Utah, USA - 320 T | ecosystem: Environmental > Terrestrial > Soil > Riparian zone | place: USA: Utah | collected... | reverse complement strand
CGAGCCCATCCGCATGTTCCTTTGCGGCGACGTGATGACGGGGAGGGGCATTGATCAGGTCTTGCCTCATCCCGGCGACCCGGCGCTGTACGAGTCGTATGTCCGCAACGCTCGTGAATACGCGCAACTCGCCGAGTTCGCTCACGGCCCGATCTCACGGCCTGTAGACTTCGACTACATCTGGGGCGACGCGCTCTTAGAGATGAAGCCACCCCGGACGGACGTGAGGATCATCAACCTGGAGACCGCCATCACCGAGAGCGAGGACTACTGGCCCGGCAAGCCTGTGCTCTACCGCATGCATCCTCGGAACATCGGCTGCTTGACTGTGGCCCAGATCTCCTGCTGCGCTCTTGCCAACAATCACCTGCTTGACTGGGGGGGCGAAGGACTTCAGGAGACGCTTCGGACGTTGGACGCGGCGGGCATAGCCCGCGCCGGGGCGGGGCGTGACGTGTCGGAGGCCGGTCGGGGCGCCGCGCTAGACGTAGCGGGCAAAGGGCGCGCGCTGGTCTTCTCGCTCGGTTCGCCCACAAGCGGCGTCCCTGGGGCGTGGGCAGCGACCGTGGATCGGCCTGGCGTCAACCTGCTGGAGGATTTGTCGGAGGAAACGGCGCGTCGCGTCGCAAACGGGATGCTGAAGGGAGCGCGGCCCGGCGATGTGATTGTGGCTTCGATCCATTGGGGCGGCAATTGGGGCTACCACGTCCCGGATGAGCAGATAAGCTTCGCCCATCGGTTGATCGATGAGGGCGTCTCGATCGTTCACGGTCACTCCTCACATCACGTGAAAACCGTCGAAGTCTACCGTGGGAAATTGATCCTGTACGGTTGCGGGGATTTCCTGAGCGACTACGAGGGCATCAGCGGCTATGAACAATTCCGCGGCGACCTGACGCTCATGTACCTGGTAGAAATAGACCCGCGGCAGGGCCGATTGCTTAAAGCGCGACTGGTCCCCATGCAAGTCCGCAGGTTCCGGCTGAACCGCGCCTCGGCCGAAGACTCGCAATGGCTCTGCGATCTTCTGAACCGGCTCGGCGCGCCCTTCGAGACGCGGGCGCAATTGGAGGATGACAACAGCCTGACTCTCCAATGGCGATGAGATACTTCTCGCAGAAATCACTGGAATGACATTTGCCCTTTATGCTCATGGGGCCTCGAGGACTTGTAAGACACGTAAGTCCCGCAGGTCCCATAAATCCCATAGGTCCCATATCTAAGGAGAATACTATGAGATCACAAATTACCGGCTTGCGAGTGGCGAGCGTTGTGTTCGGTCTGATAGCCATCGCGCAGTTAATTCGGCTGGTGACGCGCCCCGAAGTGTTGGTGGCCGGTTCTCCCATGCCCCTGTGGCCGAGTTTTCTGGGCTTCATCATTATGGGCGCTCTAAGCCTTTGGATGTGGAATCTCACTCACAGGCCGATTAGATGAACGAATAAGGATTTCAGCCAGCCCTGGAATTCGCGGAAACGCGCGAACGAAGGCATTTTCGTGAAACCTGGTCAACCCGCAATCCCGCGCCAGTCCATGTTCCGAGCGACTTAAAGCGCAAAGGAATAACTCCTACAATCACGAGGATCGAGGATCGAGGATCGCGTCATCTCGCATAAGGTGATTCTCGATCTTCTATCCTCGATCTTCTATCCTCTATCCCCGCTGCCCCAGTGGTTTGTCCACCCATCTGCTGCGAGACTTTGCGCGCGGCCTCCTTAACCAGTTCGGCGACTTTCGGCAGGTGGTCGGCGTCGTTCTGTGTGGTAGTGCCGCTGACCCCGACGCTGGCAACCACGTGGTTGAGGCTGTCGAAGATCGGCGCGGCGACGCAGCGCACGCCGTAATTGTTCTCCTCATCGTCCACGGCGTAGCCCTGCTCGCGGACGCGCGCCAGTTCCTGCAAATATCGACCGCATATGACGATGGTCTTTGAAGTCCGCCTCCGCATCCCATGCTCTTTTAGCAGGGCTTTGACCTCGACCTCCGGCAACCACGCGACCAGCGCCTTCCCGACGCTGGTGCAATGGATCGGCATATGGCGGCCCACCCATGTGTTCATCTTCACGAAGCCCGGCGCCTCCACCTTCTCCACGTAGACAGCCTCGCCGTGGTCCAGGACGGCAAGGTGAGATGTCAGGTGGCTGCGCTCCATCAGTCGCCGCATCTGGGGCAGCGCAACCCTCCTGATGTCCAGTCCGTCGAGCGCCCCTCGGCTGAGGCTGAGCGTTTTCAACCCAAGCCGGTATTTGTTCGTCTCGCCGTCGCGGCGCAGGTAGCCGCGCCGTTCGAGCGCCCGCAAAATGTAGCTTGCCGAACTTTTGGGGATCTCTAGCCGCCGGCTGATTTCGGCGTTGGTCATCCCGTTGTCACGCTCGGCGAGCGCCTCCAATATCGTCAGCGCCCGCTCGACGGCCTTTGCGGAATTGTCGTCCATTATTCACCTCCCGAATGAGACTTATATGACTAATGGGACTTTCATGACCTATAAGTCCCATTAGTCATATAAGGCCTATTGATGACGCTCATCTTAAATCCTCCGTTCAACATTGTGAACGCAAATTCGCCGCGCTGCGGATTTATGTTCGATATGCTGAACGCTAAGATTGACGCGGAGGCGAATGATGCTACGATGCGCCATCCCAAAGCCTGATTGAGGAGGTTTTTATGACGCCCGTTAAAACGTTGAACTGTTCAAAATACCGAACACATAGTTTCATCGCGGAGATGTTCGGAGGCGAAGAGAAAATTACCTCCGTCGCCCGGATGAACTGCGCGCCGCGAAACTTCAACCCCGCCCTGGAATTGCCCAAGGGCTTCATGGATTTTCTGGCGCCGCTGCATGAGGTCTTCACTCCGCGACAGCAGGCGCTGGTGGCCGAACGGACCGAAGCGCTCAGCCGATCGCACCAGGGGCGATTGCCCGATTACGTGGCGCCCTCCGAGGCCACGACAGGCGATTGGATGATCGAATTGCCAGGCTGGGTTCAGGACCAGCGAAACCAGATGACCGGCCCCGCAGACGACGCTGAACTGGTGGTCAAAATGCTGAACAGCGGCGCGCCGGGCGTGATGCTCGACCTGGAAGATTCAATGGCCAATTACTGGCCCAACCTGACGCGCGGCGTTCACAACATAATCGAGGCGCTCAAAGGCGAACTCTGCTACGACGATCAGAAGCGCAACCGCAAGGTCGCAATAGAGGAAAGCCGCGCGATCATTTTCACGCGCGCGCGGGGGCTGCATTTGAATCAGGTGGGCGTATTGCCCGACGAGCTTATTTCAGCTTCGCTTTTCGACGTGGCGCTGATCGCCTATCAGGTCTCGCCGGCGTGGTTGAAACACCCTCTCGCCTTCTATATCCCGAAATCGGAATCGGCGGAAGAAGCCTTGTGGTGGCGCGATTTGTTCACGGAGATCGAGCGAGCCAGGGGGTGGTCGCCGGGCTGGATCAAATGCATGGCGCTGGTCGAATCGCACCCGCTGGCTTATCAAATGGAGGAGTTCGTCTACAACCTGCGCGAGCATATCGTCGGGCTGAACCTGGGGCGGTGGGATTACATGGCGAGCATCATTCATTTCAATCTGCCCGACCCCGGATGGGCGCTGCCAGACCGCAACACGATTCCGCACGACACGCCCTTCTTCCAAAACCTGCGCCATCTACTGCCTGAGGTCTGTCACCGGCGCGGCATCCTGGCCATCGGCGGGATGACGGCCCTTTACCCCAGTCGCGAGGACGCCGAATTGAACGCCCGCGCGCTCGCCGCGCTTGAAGGAGACAAGCGGAACGAGGCGCGCTGCCTGATGGACGGCGCGTGGACCGGCCATCCGGATCAAAACGAGATCGCCGTCGCGCAATTCCCGTGGCCTAATCAATTGCGCGCCCGCCGGCCCGACGCCGAACGACGCCCCGATTTACGCCCCGCGCCGAATGGCGTCGGGCAATTGACGGTCGCCGGCACGCGCGCGGCGGCGCGAGCGATCATCCGCTATCGCGCCAATTACCTCCGTGGCAAAGGCGCAAGCCTGCTCGACGGTTATATGGAAGACCTGGCCACCGACCGCATTTATCGGCTGATGATCGCGCAGCGCATGCTGCACCAAGACTCCGTGACGATCACCGACGAGTCCGGGCGGCCGGTCAAGCACACTCCCGAATTCGTGAGCGCATTATTCGACGAAGAGTTGGAGAGGATTCTGAGCGAAGCGCCGTTAGACCCGCTCTGGGAAGACCACGACAATTATTGGCTGGCGCGGTTCCTGAGCGAGCAGATGATCACGGACGGCGAATTCGATCCGGAATAACATAGTACTTATGCGGTTTATAAGTCCTATAGGTCCTATAAGTCCTATTCAGCAGGAGCGACAATGAACAACAACAACCGAAACGAAATCGCTGAACTCGAACGCCGGTGGAAGACCGATCCGAGGTGGGTAGGCGTGACGCGGCCCTATTCCGCGGCCGACGTAGTCCGGCTGCGCGGTTCGATGCCGATCGAATATACGCTTGCGAAGCGGGGCGCGGCGAGGCTCTGGCGGTTGCTGGGCTCGGAGCCCTACGTCGCCGCGCTCGGCGCGCTGACCGGCAATCAGGCGGCGCAGATGGCGCAGGCCGGATTGAAGGCGGTCTACGTGAGCGGCTGGCAGGTGGCCGCGGACGCCAACAACGCGGGCCAGACCTATCCCGACCAGAGCCTCTACCCGGCCGACAGCGCGCCCTCCCTCGTGCGCCGCATCAATCAGGCCTTCGCCCGCGCCGACCAGATTTGCCACTACGAGGGCCGCAGCGACATTCAATGGTTCGCGCCGATCGTCGCCGACGGGGAAGCCGGATTCGGCGGGTCGCTGAACGCCTTCGAACTGATGAAGGCGATGATCGATGCGGGCGCGGCCGCCGTCCACTTCGAAGACCAACTGTCGTCAGCGAAGAAGTGCGGGCACATGGGCGGCAAGGTGTTGGCGCCGACGGAGGAATTTATTCAAAAGCTGACGGCGGCGCGGCTGGCGGCCGACGTGATGGGCGCGCCGACGATCCTGATCGCCCGCACCGACGCCAATTCCGCCACCCTGCTGACAAGTGACGTCGACGAGCGCGACCGCGCTTTCCTCACCGGCGATCGCACAGTCGAAGGCTTCTACAGCGTGACGGGCGGCCTGAATCAAGCCATCGCGCGTGGTCTGGCTTACGCGCCATACTCCGACATGGTTTGGTGTGAAACCTCCGAGCCTGACCTCGGCGAGGCGCGCGAGTTCGCCGAGGCGATCCACGCGGAATTTCCGGGCAAGCTCCTGGCTTACAACTGCTCGCCCTCGTTCAACTGGAATAAGAAACTGGACCCCGAGACCATCGCGCGCTTCCAGGCCGAACTGGGGCGGATGGGCTACAAATTCCAGTTCGTCACGCTGGCCGGTTTCCACACGCTCAACTTCAGCATATTCGATCTGGCGCGGGATTACCGCGAAAACGGCATGGCCGCATACGCGCGCCTGCAGGAGGCGGAATTCGCCGCCGAAGCCGAGCACGGCTACCGCGGCGTCAAGCATCAGGCCTTCGTCGGCGCGGGATATTTCGACGCCATCGCGCAGACGATCGCCGGCGGCGCTTCATCCACAACTGCGTTGACCGGTTCGACCGAGGAAGCGCAATTTTCGCGCTAATGGGGCAGGCAAAGTCGTTTGAGGCGGTTTTAGATCGGATTTTCAATTGATTATGCGGCAATAGGCGCTTGCGGCAAAGAACGTATCAATAGAACGCGGATGACGCGGATACGGCGGATCATCGCTGATAAACCCAAAAAAGATCAGCGTCAATCTGCGCTATCAGCGTCATCCGCGTTCTATTAACCCGTATACCGATATGCTTTAGGCTTATTGGAAAATGCAAGACGAGGCTACTCCAATTTCCATGGCTTGCGGTAAGGCCGCGACAACATCCGGCTGGCCTCCTTATCGCCTACGAAATCTTCCTTCTCGCCGTCCCATTTAAACGATCGCTGAAGCCGCGTGGCGATGTTGCCGAGGTGACACATAACCGCCGTCAGGTGGCCCTCTTCGACATCGGCGACGGGGCGCTGGCGGCTCTTGACGCAATCGAGGAAGTTGCGGATGTGTAGGGCCTGGGCTTCGTTGCCGTTGCCTTTCATCTGCATCGGCTCCATCTCCGGGGTCTCTTTCTTGCGCCAGGTTTCGGGGGCGATTGTGAATCCGTTGCGCATGATGCTGAGCGTACCCTTAGCGCCGTGGAAGACCAGGTATTCGTCGCGGGTGCGGTTGACTTCGCGGCCCGACCACGAGACGACGCAGCCGTTAAAGTCGTAGAGCACTTCCTGCACGTCCGGCGTCTGGCCGCCGTCTTTGATCTCGTAGCGTCCGCCGAAGGCGGAGACGGCCCTCGGAGATTTCTCGTTCAAAGCCCAGCGCGCGATGTCAAGGTTGTGCGCGCCCCAATTGGTCATCTGCCCGCCGGAGTAATCCCAGAACCAGCGGAAATGATAATGGCAGCGGAAGGGATCGTAAGGGACGTAAGGCGCGGGCCCGAGCCACATGTCCCAGTTGAGCTCTTTCGGCAGCTCTTTGGTGAGTATCTCTTCGTGCTTGAAGCCTGGCATGGCGTTGCGCGTGTACCCTGCGCTGATCTTATGAACCGGGCCGATGGCGCCTTCGCGGATCAGTTTGACGGCATGTTGATAATGCGGGCCTGACCGCTGCTGGCTGCCGGTTTGCACGACGCGGTCGTGTTTGCGCGCGGCTTCGACCATCTTGCGGCCCTCGACGACGGTCAGCGAGAGAGGCTTCTCGCAATAAACATCCTTCCCGGCCTGGCATGCCATGATCGTCGGCAGCGCATGCCAATGATCGGGCGTGGAGACTATGACCGCGTCGATCTCCTTGATCTCCAACAGCCGGCGGAAATCTTCATGCGTCGTGACCTTGACCTGGCAGGCCGCCGCGGCCCTGTTCAAATAAGGTTGATAAACATCGCAGACCGCGACCGGCGCGACGTCTGAATGCTTCAGAAAGATCGGCCAGGTCTGCATTGCCCGGTCGCCGCAGCCGATGGCGCCGATGTTGACGCGGTCGTTCGCGCCCAAAATACGCATTCTGCTCAAGGCCGTTCCGGCGCCAGCCGCAACAGTGGTTCTGGTGAAATCTCTTCTGCTTATTTGTTTCATCGGTCTTCCTTCTTGATTGAATTTGAATACAGTTAACTACATGAAGTGGCGTCACCGCCTTGATTTTGAATCTGTGTTCTTTGACGGCCCGTGCGGGCGCCTGGTTTCAACTCGCGGTCGGCAGGTCTTGCTTTGCCCGGGTCAACTGGACGGACCCGCTTGGCGCCTTTTATGTTCTTCTTTACTTTTTTGTGGTCAAAAAGATTGATCCCGAAGGGCGCTTCGGCTATATTGTCTCAAGTTTAGACAATAGCCTTCAATGAGACTGTGTTTGCTATTGCGGGCGAGGCGCTGTGGCCGAAGCGATACAACTCTTGGCGCCCTTCTGGTAAGGGGCGCGACAGGTCGTTAAAATTCGCCGTCGCGCCGCGCCCGCTAATTTCGGCGCCTGATGAGATGATCAAACACTGAGCATGGCAAAGGTCCTTTCGCTAGACGCCGGAGACGCCGGGCGACGAGATTCATATTTGTCGTAATGAGAGACAAAAGTTGATTTATGCGCAAAATCAACCCCAATAACTTTCAGGTGGCGACGCGGGGGACGTCGCGGGAGATCAACCGGCAGATCGCGTTAAATTTGGTGCGGGCGCATCAGCCCATCTCGAGGGCCGACCTGGCGCGGATCATGGGGTTGAGGCGCGGCGCGGTGAGCTTGATCGTCAACGACCTGTTGGCCGAGGGGCTTGTCTTCGAAGGGGCCACGGGTGAGAGCCATCGAGGGCGCAAGCCCACGTTTCTTTACATCGATTCGCGGGAGCGGTGCGTCGTGGCCGTGGACATCCGCGTGACGCGCACATTCCTGATGGTGACCGACCTTCTGGGCCGTCAACTGGTCGGCGTTATCAGTTTTCCCACCGAGCGGGAGCCTAAGCGTCTGGTGGCAGAACTGGGCAAGCGCATCAAGAAGGTCTTGGCTGAGCATAAAGAGGCCGGCGCATGCAAGGGCGTGGGCGTGGTCGTTCCCGGAATGGTCGACCGCAAGACGAGGCGAATCATCCACGCCCCGACGCTGGGTTGGCGCGACGTCGAGATTCGCGAGTCGCTGGCCGCCGCCACAGGGCTGCAGGTTCATATCGAGAATTCGGGCAAGGCGTGCGCGCTGGCTCAGATGTGGGCGGCGCGCGAGGAAACGGCGGCCGTGGGCGACCTGGTCTTCGTCAGCGTCTCCGACGGCATCGGTGTGGGCGTCGTCGTCAACGGCGAGGTGCTGCGAGGCCATCACAACATCGCCGGGGAATTCGGCCACGTCCCTCTGAGCATTGACGGCCCGCGGTGTCCGTGCGGCGCGACGGGCTGCTGGGAGGCTTACATCTCCAACCTGGCGACGCTCTCGCGCTACTTCGGGCGGAACCTGCGCGAGTCGAAGCCCGTCCCGGCGGAGGTCGCGGCCTTCACGGTCGAAGATTTAATCATCAGGGCGCGGGCCGGGGACGCAAAAGCGATCGCCGCGCTGGAATCGACGGCGCGCTACCTGGGACTCGGGCTGGCCTCGATCGTCAACGCCGTAGACCCGGCCCGCATATACATCGGCGGCGAAATAGTCGCGGCCTGGGACCTGATCGAACCCGCGGTCCGGGCCGGGTTGTCCGAACGCGCCCTTTCGCCGGACGCGGCCAAGACCGAAATCCGAATCGTCACGCTGGACGAGCATCCGCGATTGCGCGGCGCAGCAACGCTGGTGGCCGCGCCCGCATTCGCCGCGCCCCCAATCGCTTGAGCGGCGGACTTGGATGAATAGCCATAGAGGTTACAGAGAACAACGAGAAATCATTTGTCTCTCTTTCTTTCTCTATGCTCTGCGGTGGTCTCTGTGGCTAATAGTCTTCATACAATTGAAAACCGATTTAAAAGGCGCCTTGTGAACCTGAATACAAAAACATCAGTGAATCATTGGGACTGGGACAGTGTCCCCGTTGAAGATCTCGGCGGTGGAGTGAGCCGCCAGATGATAGTGGGCGAACGACTGATGGTCTGCCGCCTTCGCTTCGCGCCGAACGTCGTCACGACGGCGCACGACCACCCGCACGAGCAGATCACGCTGGTCGAGCGTGGGCGCGTGCGCTTCATCATCGGAACTGAAGAGCGGATCGCGCAGGCGGGCGACGTGCTCCATTTTCCCTCCGGGTGCTGGCACGGCGCGACCATGCTCGATGAGGAAGTCGTGCTGATAGACATCTTCACGCCTTTGCGCGAGGACTTTCTCAAATCGGCCGGTCTGAACGGGGGGAATTTGTGAGAAGCCTTCATGTCGCGCTACGACGCCTTGAAACGATGAAAACGCAGCGCGCCATGTACCGTAGGTTGTCCAACCTGCGGAGGCTTGATTATTGAAGCATTTAGTCATCATCAAGCGGCTTGATTACGAAGCCCTCCGCAGGTTGTCCAACCTGCGGAGCATTTTTCTAAGGGGATTTGTGACGGGGAGAAAGAGAGGAAATTCGATGGCGCGTATTCTGTCGCTAGTTTTCGCGCTGGCGGCGGCGCTTCCTCTTTCCGTCACAAAGGCCGGCGGCCAGGACTCAACCACTCTTCTCTACTGGCCGCCGGTCACAAGACAAACCAAGCCCTGGACGCGGTGGTGGTGGCAGGGCAGCGCGGTCAACGAGCGCGATCTGACGGCCGAGATGGAGAAATATCAAAAGGCGGGGCTGGGCGGTCTGGAGATAACGCCGATTTACGGCGTCAGAGGCGCCGAAGACCGCTTCATTGATTTCCTCTCTCCGGCCTGGATGGGGATGTTGGAGCGCACGTTGAAAGAAGCCGACAGGCTTGGGATGGGCGTTGACATGGCGACCGGCACAGGCTGGCCTTTCGGCGGGCCGTGGGTCGGGGCGGAAGACGCGTGCAAGAATTTCGCCTATCAAATCCACATGTTGAAGGGCGGCGGGCGACTTGAAACGCCGATCATCTACGCGCAGAAGCCGCTCGCGCGGGCCGTCGGGCGCCGCGTCAGCGTCGCCGAATTGAAAAATCCCGTCAGCTCCAACCCGAACCTGCAGGAATTGGCGCTCGACCAGGTTCGGTTCGAAACGCGATTACCCCTCGTGGCGCTTGTCGCCTATTCGGATCGCGGCGAGACACTCGACCTCACCGCCAGGGTCGGACAGGATGGCAAGCTGGATTGGGTCGCGCCCGCGGGCGAATGGACGCTATACGCGATCTTTCAGGGCTGGCACGGAAAGATGGTCGAACGCGCCGCTCCTGGCGGCGAAGGGAACGTGGTCGATCATTTCTCGTCGACGGCCCTGAAAAATTACCTGGGCAAATTCGATCAGGCGTTCGCCGGGCGTGACCTGAAGTCGCTCCGGGCGTTCTTCAACGACTCTTACGAAGTCGACGACGCCGAAGGCGAATCGAACTGGACCCCGAACCTCTTCGCCGAATTCGAGCGGCGTCGCGGATACGACCTCCGCAAGCATCTGCCGGCGCTGCTCGGCAAGGATTCGCCGGAGAAGAACGCGCGCGTCCTGTGCGATTTCCGCGAGACGGTCTCCGACCTGTTGCTCGATGAATTCACTTCGACGTGGCGGCGTTGGGCGGCGGGCAAAGGCAAGATCGTCCGAAACCAGGCGCACGGCGCGCCGGCCAACATCCTCGACCTCTACGCCGCGGGCGACATTCCCGAGACCGAAGGGCAGGAGATTCTGCGGATGAAGTTCGCCGCCTCGGCGGCGCACGTCACGGGCAAGCCGCTCGCTTCGGCCGAGGCGGCGACCTGGCTCAACGAGCACACGCTGGCGACGCTCGGCGAGGTAAAGCAGGCGGCGGACAAATTCTTTCTGGGCGGCGTCAATCACATCGTCTATCACGGTACGCCCTTCTCGCCGGAGAGCGAACCCTGGCCAGGACGGCTGTTTTACGCCGCCGTGCATTTCGGCCCGACCAACTCGTTCTGGAACGACTTCGAGGCGTTGAACCGCTACGTCGCGCGCTGCCAGTCATTCCTGCAAGCGGGCAAGCCCGACAACGACGTGTTGCTCTATTACCCGATCTATGACAGTTGGTCGCAGACGCCACAGACCCCGCGCGGGATGTTGCCGCATTACGGCGGCGGCATCGAGAGCGCGCTCGGACAGGCCGACGGACAGACGCTGCAGGACGCCGGATATTCCTATGATCTCATTTCGGATCGCCAGCTCCGGTCGGTCAAGTTCGCCGGCGGCGAACTGCAAACGGGCGGCGCGTCGTACAAGGCCGTCGTCCTGCCGGAGACGCGTTTCATTCCGCACGAGACCTTCGAGCGCATGGTCATGCTGGCGAGCGCAGGCGCGACTATCATCGCGGGTCACAGCCTGCCGTCGGACACGCCGGGCTGGGGCGGCCTCGACCGGCGTCGCGCCAGTCTCAAGGCTCTGATCGGGCGCCTGCGCTTCGAGAAGATGGACGGTTCGGACGCGCAGGTCGCAAAGGTCGGCAAAGGCAGATTTTTGTTGGGGGGCGACCTGAAGCGGTCGCTTGCGCTGGCCGGAATCAAACCTGAGCCGATGGCCGGCCGAGGGCTGCGGTTCATCCGGCGCAAGGATGGAGGCAGCCGGTATTACTTCGTCGTCAATCAGGGCGCCGGCGCTGTTGACGGTTGGATGGCGTTGCGAGACGCCGCGAAATCCGTCGCCGTCTTCGATCCGATGCGTGAAGAGAAGGGAATTGCGACGACGCGCCGAACCGGCGCCGGCGACACGGAGATCTATTTGCAACTTGCCCCCGGCGAATCATGCGCGTTGAAGACGGTTGACGCGACGGTTGAAGGGGAGTCGTTCCCCTATTTCAAAACGGCGGGCGAGGCGCAGCCGCTCAACGGCAAATGGTCGCTGCGCTTCGTCGCGGGCGGACCCGAACTGCCCGCCGCGGTCGAGATCGACAGGCTCGGTTCATGGACCGATCTCGAAGGCGAGGCCGTGAAGCGTTTCTCCGGGACGGCCGTCTATACCATCTCTTTCGCCAGGCCTGAGCAGGGCGACTGCGCGCTAGACCTTGGCCGGGTCGCCGAGAGCGCGCGCGTAAAGCTTAACGGCAATGAGCTGGGCGCGCTGATCAACGCGCCTTATCGAATCCGTATTCCGAAAGAATCACTCAAGGAACAGAACACCTTGGAAGTCGCCGTGTCGAACCTGATGACCAATCGCATCATTGATATGGATAGGCGCGGCGTGAATTGGAAGAAGTTTTACAACACGAATATGCCCGCCCGCAGACGCGAGAACGCCGGGCCGGACGGGCTGTTTACGGCGGCGCGCTGGACGCCGCGCGAGTCGGGATTGATCGGGCCTGTCGCGCTGATACCGATGGAGCGTTTTTCTCCCGGACAAAATCATCCACAAAGTCACACGAAGAGTCACTAAGGATCGATTTCATCTTCGTGATCCTTTGTGTGACTTTGTGGATGATTTTCTCAGGAGTCACATATGAACTCCAAACATTTTTCTGTTCTCGTCTTCATCTTGACAATGTTCGCGTCCCTGGTCGGTGCGCAGAAGGCTCCTGTGCGGCGCGCGAACTATCTGTTCGCCTATTTCAAAAACAACGGCGAGGACGGGTTGCATCTGGCCTACAGCCGAGACGGGCTGAAGTGGAAGGCGCTGAATGAAGACAAGCCTTACCTGACGCCGGCGGTCGGCGGCGAGAAATTGATGCGCGACCCATGCGTCATTCAGGGGCCGGACGGGGTCTTCCACATGGTCTGGACTACGGGTTGGCGCGGCCGCGAGATCGGCGTCGCGCACTCGAAAGACTTGATCCGGTGGTCTGAGCAGAAGGCCGTTCCCGTGATGGCCGACGAGCCGGAGGCTATGAACTGTTGGGCGCCGGAGATTTTTTACGACGACCGGCAGAAGCAATATCTGATCTACTGGGCGACGACCATCCCCGGTCGTTTCCCCGCCACGGAATCTTCCGGAGATAGTGGTGGCGACAACAGATGGAACCACCGCATCTACTACGTCACGACGAAGGATTTCAAGAATTACAGCAAGGCCGCGCTCCTTTACGACGGCGGCTTCAATGTAATTGACGCGACGATCGTCAAGAGCGGGACCAGCGATCTTCGAAGAGGATACGTGATGATCCTCAAGGACGAGACCAGGAATCCGGTTAAGAAAAACCTGCGCATCGCCGTGAGCGCCAAGGCCACGGGGCCTTACGGCGCCGCCTCCCCGCCCTTCAGCCCGGACTGGGTTGAAGGGCCGACTGCGGCGAGGGTCAATAACGAATGGGTCGTCTATTTCGACGTGTACCGTGACAAGCGTTACGGCGCGGTCAAATCCGCGGACCTGAAGAACTGGGAGACGGTCACGGACAAACTCTCGATGCCCGCGGGCGCGCGCCACGGGACGGTCTTCACGGTCTCCGACGCGGTTCTGGCGCGGCTGCTCGTCGCCTGGAGGGATTGCCTCAAGCAGAAACCCGAATGGTACGCGGGCGACGAAGCCAGGCGCGTCGCCGACAACGTGCTGCTCTACCAGCGCGAGAGCGGCGGCTGGCCCAAGAACATCGACATGGCCGTCGTCCTGAGCGGGCGGGTGAAGGCCGAGATCGCCAAAGAGAAGGGCGCGGACGATTCACTGATCGATAACGGCGCGACCTACACGCAGATGGATTATCTGGCCCGGGTCTTCAACGCGACCGGAGATCCAATCCGGAAAGAGAGCTTCAAAGAGG
>Ga0190270_10000839_pt1 | contig 13844 bp, 12 predicted proteins | sample Popmic320T_FD_133748 | JGI IMG/M metagenome (GOLD analysis project Ga0190270, IMG submission 133748) | Populus adjacent soil microbial communities from riparian zone of Weber River, Utah, USA - 320 T | ecosystem: Environmental > Terrestrial > Soil > Riparian zone | place: USA: Utah | collected... | reverse complement strand
GGCCAACCCGGCGATGCAGCCGATGCTGTTCGATCCCGACAACGTCCAGGTGCAGGGCGTCGTGGTTGGCGTGATGCGGCGGTATTGATGTAGGGGCCGGCTTCAGGCGGCCCAGGGCCGGCTAAAGCCGGCCCCCCGACTACGGGGGATACTATCGGCTATGTCCGATCAGCCTCCCGCCCGCAAACAGATCAACTTCTCGATCGTGCCCGACGAGCAGCCCGGCGAGCCGCGCACCTACGCCAACTTCTGCTCCATCGCCCACACGCCCTTCGACTTCACCCTCACCTTCTGCGAGGTGATGCCGCTCTCGGAGCGCGAGCTGAAGGAAGCGGAACAAGACCACGTCGTGCGTGCGCCGGTCCGCACCCGCGTCGTGGTGCCGGTGCAGTTCGTGCCCAATCTGATCGCGGCGCTGCAGGAGCACATGCGGGTCTTCTCCGACAGCTACTCCAACGTCGGCTGGACGAAGGCAGACCCGATTCACTGACCGCGGATGAAATCGCCCTCGACCACCCGGCGGATCATCGAGACGCTGGCTGCGCTCTACCCGGGCGCCGACACCGAGCTGCACCATCGGAACGCCTTCGAGCTGCTGGTGGCGACGATGCTCTCCGCGCAGTCCACCGACGCCCGGGTCAACCTGGTGACGCCGGCGCTGTTCGCGCGCTATCCCGACGCGCGCGCACTCGCCGCGGCGACCCCGGCGGAATTGGAGCCGCAGATTCTGTCCACTGGCTTCTTCCGCCAGAAGTCGAAGGCGCTCGTAACCATGGCGCAGATCCTGGTGCGCGATCATCGCGGTCAGGTGCCGGCCGACATGGAGGCGCTGACGAACCTGCCGGGCGTCGGCCGCAAGACCGCCAATGTCGTCCTGGGGCACGCGCTGGGCGTGCCAGGCCTGCCGGTGGATCGCCACGTGCTGCGCGTGGCCAACCGCATCGGCATCGCCGAGAGCGACGATCCGGTCGCGGTAGAAACCCAACTCTGCGGGCGGCTGCCCCCCTCGTTGTGGACGCTGGCCTCCGATGTGCAGATTCTCCACGGCCGCCGCATGTGCCGGCCGACGAAGCCGCTCTGCGGCCAGTGCCCGGTGGCCGACGACTGCCTGTACTTCGCGGCGCTGTCGCGCGAGACCCGCGGGGCGCCGGCGGCGCGGCCGAAGCCGACGACCGCCCGCAGGCAGGGACCCAAGGCAGCCGTCACCAGGGCGAAGACCCCGGTTGCGGCGCCGGGCCGGCGCCGCAGGTAAACCGGGCATGACGCGCGCCGCGTTCGAGCGCCTCGTGACCGAGGCCATCACGCTCATTCCCCGCCGGTTCCGCGCGGAGATGCGGAACATCGCCATCGTCGTCGAGGACGAGCCGAGCGCCGACACGCTGGCGGCGCTGGAGATCGAACCGCCGGATTCACTCTACGGCCTCTACGAAGGCACGCCGCTGCCCGAGCGCCAATGGGCCTTCGGCAACCACCTGCCCGATCGCGTCACCATCTTCCAGCGGCCGATCGAGGAAGACTGCGACGACGAGGACGACGTGCGGGCCGTAATCGGCGAGACGCTGATCCACGAGATCGGCCACTACTTCGGCCTCAGCGAAGAGGAGATCGAAGAGATCGAGGAGCGCTACTGGCGCGGCGAGACACTGGGCCCGGACGAGGACGACGAACCGTGAGCCGCGCCGCGGGGCGTCCGGTCCCGCCCGCGGCGCCGCACCGCGCGCGCAAGCGCTTCGGTCAGCACTTCCTCGAGCCGGCCTGGGTCGAGAAAGTGATCGCCGCCGTCGATCCGCAGCCCGGCGACACTTTCCTCGAGATCGGGCCGGGGCGCGGAGCGCTCACGATCCGCCTGGCGCCGCGGGTCGCGCGCGTGATCGCGGTGGAGATCGATCGCGACCTGGCCGCGGCGCTGCCCGGCGCGGTGCCCGCGCCGCTGCATGTGGTCGAGGGCGACGTGCTCGACGCCGACCTGGCGGCGCTGCTCGAGAGCGAGCCAGCCCCGGTGCGGGTGGTCGGCAACCTGCCGTACAACGTGGCCACGCCGATCGTGTTCCGGCTGCTGGCGGCCGCCGGTGGAGGACGACGGCTGAGCGACGCCACGGTGATGCTGCAGAAGGAGGTCGCCGACCGCGTGGTGGCGCGGCCGGGGTCGCGCGACTACGGGTCGCTGGCGGTGCACGTGTCGCTCGACGCCGACGCGGAGCTGGTGCTCACCTTGCCCCCCGGGGCCTTCCGCCCGCCGCCCAAGGTCACGTCGGCGGTCGTGCGCCTGCGGTTCCGCCCTCCGGCCGTCGACGTCGGCGACCGGGCGGTGTTCGAACGGCTGGTCCGCGGCGCCTTCCAGCAGCGCCGCAAGACCCTGCTCAACGCGCTCGGCCCGGTGGCCGGAACGCTGGGACGGACCGCGGCGGATCTCATTGAACGGGCGGGAGTTGCCCCCGAGATCCGCCCGGGCGAGGTGCCGCTGGCGGGGTTCGCCGCCCTGTCGCGGGCTGTGCTATAGTTTTTCACCCGAAGTCGTTGAGCCCTCCAGGTTTTTGGGCGCTCCCAGCTGCCCAGATCGGGTGTCCGCCACGGTGGCGGCCGCCCGTTGCCGGACGTCGTGCTCGCCAGAGCACGCCAATGGCATGAAGTGCACGGCCCGCGAGACCGAAAAGACGCTCACGGTTCCGGAGCCTCGTGGCCAGGCCTGACGACCTGCGCCATGACGGTCCGGCCGGAGGTCGTGGTGCCTCGCAGGTTCTGCCGAATCGGCTGATCGCCGGTCCATCTACCGGACCGGCTCGGCGCCGGTTGTTAGGTGTGCTGGGAATCGGATGAATCAGGCAGCTTCGTCAGTCGTGACGCCGGCGACGCTCGAGGTCGTCCCCCTGGGGGGCCTCGGCGAGTTCGGCATGAACATGATGGCCGTGTCATGGGAGGACACGACCGTCCTCATCGACGCCGGCGTGATGTTCCCGGACCCCGACCAGCTCGGCGTGGACCTGATCATTCCGGACTTCACCTACCTCGAATCCCGCCGTGATCGGGTGAAAGCGCTGGTGCTCACCCACGGCCACGAGGATCACATCGGCGCCGTGCCGCACGTGATGCCGCTCTTCGACGGGCCGGTGTACGGCACCGCCATGACCCTGGCACTCGTCGAGCCCAAGCTCGAAGAGCACGGCCTCGACCCCGGCGGCCGTCTGACGACGGTGACCCCGCGCCAGACCGTGACCGTCGGTCCTCTGTCCATCGAGTTCATCCGTGTCACGCACAGCATGCCCGACTGCGTGGCCGTCGCCATCACCTGCCCGGTCGGCGTGGTGCTCTTCACCGGCGACTTCAAGATCGACCAGACGCCGATCGACGGCCAGCACTTCGACCTGCACCGCTTCGCCGAGCTCGGGGCCCAGGGCGTGCTGGCCCTCTTCTCCGACAGCACCAACGTCGATCGCAAGGGCTTCACTGGACCCGAGATCGACGTCATCCAGGCCTTCGAGGAGATTTTCACCAGCACCGAGGGCAAGCTGGTGGTCGCCACCTTCTCGTCGAGCATCTACCGCATGCAGGTGCTGGTGGACCTCGCAGTGCAGTTCGAGCGGCGCGTCGCGTTCGTCGGCCGCAGCATGGAGAAGACCACCGAGATCGCGCAGCGCCTCGGCTTCCTGCGGGTGCCATCGGGCGTACAGCTCCGCGACAGCGACGTGCCCAACTACCCGGCGCAGGACGTGCTTGTCGTCGCGACCGGCTCGCAGGGCGAGCCGCAGGCGGCTCTGTCGCGCATTGCCATCGACGATCACCGCTTCGTGCGCCTGGGGCCCGACGACACGGTGGTGTTATCGGCGCGGTCGATTCCAGGCAACGAGAAGGCGATCGCGCGCACCATGAGCCACGTGGCCCGGCGCGGCGCGCACGTCATCACCGACGGCATGAAACACGTGCACGTGTCCGGCCACGGCTCCGAGGAAGAGCTCAAGCTGGTCCTGTCGCTGGTCCGCCCGCGCTACTTCGTGCCGGTGCACGGCGAATACCGGCAGCTGGCGCAGCACGCCCGCGTCGCGCAGCGCGTGCTGGCCGGGTCCGGACGGTCCGTACAGGTGCTGCTGGCGCAGGACGGAGACATCATCCAGTTCGACCGGGCCGGCGCCCGCATCGCCGACAAGGCTCCCACCGGCCGCGTCCTCATCGACGTCACGCGCGTGGGCGAGATCGGCGACGAGGTGCTGCGCGACCGCCGGCATCTCGCCGGTGACGGCATCATCGTCGCCGTCGTCGCGATCAGCCGGCTCACGGGCGCGCTGGTGGGCGAACCCGAGCTCGTCGCCCGCGGCTTCGTTTCGGGCGACGACCACGACAAGCTGTTCAACGATGCGGCCGGTGCGATTGCCGAATGCATCGAGTCCTCGAGCGTGGACGAACGGACGGACCAGGGCTTGATGACCGAGAAGCTCCGCGCGGAGCTGCGCCGGTTCTTCAAGAAACGATCGGGCCGGCGACCGCTGGTGCTGCCCGTGCTGATGGAGATTTGACGTTGGCTGCTTCGAGCATTCCCCGCCGGATCAGCGAGTTCCTGGGCGTCGCGCTCTTCGCGCTCGCGCTCATCTGGCTGATCGCCCTCGTCACCTACGAGCCGACCGATCCGGTCTGGTTCTTCACCACGACGGTGCCGCATCCGCCGGCGAATTTCGTCGGCCGTGTCGGCGCATTCCTCGCCGAGCTGTCGTTTCAGCTCTTCGGCTACGGCGCCTATTTCCTGCCGGGCGCGATCGGCATCGTCGGCTGGCACTACTTCTGGTGCCAGACGCCGGATGCCGCCTACACCAAGGCCTTCGGCGGCGTGGTGCTGCTCGTGTGCGCCAGCGCGTTCTTCAGCCTCGTCCTCGACAGCACGGACCTGGCCGCCAAGACGTTCGACGCCGGCGGCACCGTCGGCGCCGGGCTCGGACTCGCGCTCGCCGAATACCTGAACCGGACCGGCTCGATCATCGTGCTGCTCACCGCGATGATGCTCTCGGTGATCCTGGCGACCCAGTTCTCGTTCGGCCGCATGTTTGCCACCGCCACGGTCGGCTCGCGGGACCTGTCGGCGCGCGGGGTCGGCGCGCTCCGCGGCTGGTTCGACGAGCGGCGCCGCGAGCGGGCACGGCGCGAAGTCATCGCTAAACACACCAAGAAGACCGGCGTGCCGCCGCCGGTGATCAAGCCGCCCGCGCCTGAAGGCGCGACGCAGGCGCCGAAGCCGCTCCCGAAGCCCGCGCCCGAGGCCGCATCCGCGCGGTCGGCGCCGGTCATCAAGCCGTCCAGGCCGGAAACGCCGTCGCTCCTGCCCGATCCCGAGCCGCCGAAGGCCCCGGCGCAGCGGAAGAACGGGACCTACGCCCTGCCGCCGCACTCGCTGCTGGACGCGGCCCGGGCCGAGCGCAAGATCGACGAGCGCGAGCTGATGGAGCTGGCGCGCCAGCTGGAGGAAAAATGCCGCGAGTTCGCGGTGGAAGGCCAGGTGGCGCAGATCCATCCAGGCCCGGTGGTCACCACCTTCGAGTTCAAGCCAGACGCCGGCGTGAAGTACAGCAAGGTGACCGGGCTCGCCGACGACCTGTGCCTGGCGATGCAGGCCGAGTCGGTGCTGATCGACCGCATCCCGGGCAAGTCCACCGTCGGCATCCAGATTCCAAACCCCCACCGCGAGGCGATCTCGCTGCGTGAGCTGCTCGAGTCCGACGGGTACCAGCGCTCCACCTCGAAGCTCACGTTCGCGCTCGGCAAGACGATCCACGGCGAGCCCTTCTTCGCCGACCTCGCCACGATGCCGCATCTGCTCATCGCCGGCTCCACCGGCCAGGGCAAGTCGGTCGGCCTGAACGCGATGCTCACCAGCATCCTCTACCGTGCGACGCCCGACGACGTCCGGCTGATCATGATCGACCCCAAGCGGCTCGAGCTCGGAATGTACGAGGAAATTCCCCACCTGCTCACCCCGGTCGTCGTCGACCCGAAGAAGGCCGCCAACGCGCTGCGCTGGGCGGTGCGCGAGATGGAAGAGCGCTACAAGACGCTGGCGGCCGAGGGCGTCCGGAACATCGAGCAGTACAACCGCAACATCCGGCTGGCGCTGCAGGAGCGTGGTCCGGCGGCGGCCACCGATCCCGAGGCGCCCAAGCCCCTGCCCTTCATCGTCGTCGTCATCGACGAGCTCGCCGACCTGATGATGGTCGCGAGCAACGAGGTCGAGGAATCGATCTGCCGTCTGGCACAGATGGCTCGCGCCGTGGGCATTCACCTGATTCTCGCGACGCAGCGCCCGTCGGTCGACGTCATCACCGGCTTGATCAAGGCCAACCTGCCGTCGCGCATCTCCTTCCGCGTGTCCTCGAAGACCGACTCGCGCACCATTCTCGACGGCAACGGCGCCGAGCAGCTCCTCGGCAAGGGCGACATGCTGTTCATGCCGCCGGCGTCGTCGCGGTGCATCCGCCTCCACGGGCCCTACATCTCCGAGCAGGAGAGCGCCCGGCTGGCCAGCTTTCTCCGCAAGCAGGGCAAGCCGGTGTTCGACGACACGATCACCGCCGAAGACGAAGAGAAGAGCGGACCCGGCAACCTGGAGTTCGAGAAGGACGAGCTGTTTGACGAGGCCGCGCGCATCGTCGTGACCAGCGGCCAGGTGTCGATCTCGTACCTGCAGCGCAAGCTGCGGGTCGGGTTCAGCCGCGCCGCCCGGCTCGTCGACATGATGGAGGCCGACGGCCTGGTTTCCGCCGGCGCCGCCGGCAAGGCCCGCGAAGTGCTGGTCGATCGCAACTACTTCGACGAGATCGATGCACATCCGCGCTAGTGTTGCCGTCGCCGCCGTCCTGGCCGCCCTGCTCGGCGCCGCCGGCGCTGCGGCGGCGCCCCCGCAGCCCGCGGACCAGGCTGCCCTGTTCAAGGAAGCGGCGGCGCGCGAAGCGGCGGCGCGGCGCGAACTGGCTGCCGCACGCCCGGGCACCGCAGCCGCGATCCAGCCGCGGGTGCGCCGGCTCGTCGGTGCTTTCGAAGATCTGGCGCGGCTCTTTCCGGCGAGCGGCCAGGCCGACAAGGCGCTGTGGCAGGGCGCCAATCTCTCGGCCGACCTCTTCCTGCAGTTCGGCGACGAGCTGGATCGCGATCGGGCGCTGCGCCTGCTCGCGTCGTTGTCGGAGAGTTTCCCCGGAAGTACCTACGCCCGTCAGGCCGCGCCGCTCGAGCACCGGCTGCAGGAGGCCCGGCCGGCGCCGGCCACGGCACCAGCCGCGGCGCCCGCTCCCCTCGCCACCGGCGGCGCGGCCGCCCCTCGGACGGCCCCGGCCGCGATGGACGCCAGTGCACGCCAGACCCGTGCGGCGGCGGTGTCTCGCGCTCCAGCGGTCGCCCCCGGCGCGCCGCGCGAGCCGCCGCTCGTCACGCTGGCCGCCGTGCGGCACGAGCGCCTGCCCGACGCGGTTCGCGTGACGATCGAGCTCGATCGCGAGGTGCCCTACTACAGCGAGCGGATTCCCGGTCCCGATCGCGTGTTCGTGGATCTGCCCCGCACCCGCGCCGTTCCCACGCTCACGGCCGCGGTGCTGCCCTTTCCCGACGACGTCGTGCGCCGGGTACGCGTCGGCGCGCAGCCGGGCCTGGCCACCCGGGTCGTGCTCGATCTCGACGACAGCGGCCGGCACAGCGTCTATACGCTCTACAACCCGTATCGCATCGTCATCGACGTCGAGCGCGTACGCGCCGATGCGCGCCGTGCGCCGCCGCCCGCCGCGCGACCCGCAGCCAAACCCGCGCTCGCGGCGATCGCAGCGCCGGTGCCCGCCGCGCCGATCGCCGCGGCGCCCGTGTTGTCTCCTTCCGCGCCGGTGCCGGCGCCGGCCGCGGCGATTGCCGCAGACTCGCCCGTGCCGTCAGGACCGTTGGTCGCGGTGGCCGAGCCACCACCGCCCACACCGCCGGCCCGCGTCCGGGCCGCCGCGTCGCGTCCGGTTCCCGACCGAGCCGTCGCGGCACGGGCCGCGGCCGCGGCGGCAATCCTCGCGGCTCCATCGTCACCGGCACCCAACGCGCCGCCGCCGGCGGTGCCTGCGCTGAATACGCGTGGCGGATTCTCGTTGGCGCGCCAGCTCGGTCTCGGGGTCGCCCGGGTCGTGATCGACGCGGGGCACGGTGGCCACGACCCGGGCGCTCGCGGGAAGGGCCTCAGCGAAGCCGACCTGACTCTCGACATCGCCCTCCGCCTCGAGAAGCTCCTCCTGCGGCAGCCCGGCGTCGAGGTCGTCCAGACGCGGCGCACCAACGCCTACGTGGCGCTCGAGGAACGCACCGACATCGCCAACCGGTCGGGGGCCGACATCTTCCTGTCGATTCACGCCAACGCGAGCGCCGACCGGCGCGCGCGTGGCGTGGAGACCTATTTCCTGAGTTTTGCGCCCAATGCCGAGGCCGAGGCGATCGCCGCGCGCGAGAACGCCGGATCGGCGCGGCCGATGCGACAACTGCCCGACCTGCTCCGCGCCATCGCCCTTAACAACAAGCTGGACGAGTCGCGCGACCTTGCCGGAATGGTGCAGCAGGCGCTCTACGCCCAGGTGCGCAAGTCGGACAAGCGCGCGCGGAATCTCGGCGTGAAACAGGCGCCCTTCATGGTGCTGGTCGGTGCCACCATGCCGAGCGTGCTCACCGAGATCTCGTTCGTCACCAACCAGCAGGACGCGGGGCTGCTGGCCACCGAGAAGTACCGGCAGCAGATCGCCGAGGCTCTGCTCGCCGGCATCACCAGCTATCAGCAGTCGCTCAAGAAGGGCGTCGCGGTCGCGGCGCAGTAGCGCAACGTAAGGCAGGTGGCGCGGGTGGGTCAGATCCGGAGCTGCGTGTGGGTCGGTTCGGAGCCGCGTTCTCCGCGCCACTTCTTGTAAAGTACGATCCCGCCGGCCACGAGCGCGCTTCCGACCACAAGGGCCAGCAGGAACGCTCCGGCCAGCGCGAAGATGCCGAGGACGGCGTCGATGCTGGCGTCGCGCGTCGGCGGCGGCTGCTTCGCCACCTCCACCACGATCGGGTTCTGCTGCAGCCACGACATCGTCAGCCCGCCGTATCCGCCCATGCGGGAACGCCGATGGCCAGTTCGACGAGCGTGCGCACGCCGACGCCGGTCGCGCCCTTCGGCTGGTACGGCTTGGCCTCTTCGGCCCACGCCGTGCCGGCGATGTCGAGGTGGACCCATGGCAGCTCGCCGGCAAATTCCTTGATGAAGAGTGCGCCGGTGATGGCTCCGCCGGGCCGTCCGCCCGTGTTCGTGAAGTCCGCGATCTCGCTCTTGAGCTGTTCCTTGTAGTCGTCGAAGATCGGCATCGGCCACGAGCGATCGCCGGCGCGGCGGGTGGCCTCGAGCACCCGGTCCACCCACACCTGCGGCCGGCCGAACAGACCGCTGGTCGTCTTGCCGAGGGCCACGACGCACGCGCCGGTGAGCGTGGCGAGATCGACCAGGTGGGTGGCGCCCAACTGACGCGCATACCAGAGGGCGTCGCCGAGCACGAGACGTCCCTCGGCATCGGTGTTCAGGATCTCGACCGTCTTGCCTTCGGCGCTCGTGACCACGTCGCCCGGCTTGATCGCGCGGCCCCCGGGCATGTTCTCCGTCATCGGCACGAGGCCGAGGCAGCGCACCGGCACCTTGAGCCGCGCGATCGCCGCCATCGCGGCAATCACCGCGGCGCCGCCCGACATGTCGTCCTTCATCTTGTCCATGTTCTCGGCCGGCTTGATCGAGATGCCGCCGGTGTCGAACGTAATGCCCTTCCCGACCAGGCCCAGCGTCACATTGGACACCGCGCCGGGCGGATCGTGCCGCAGCACCAGGAAGCGCGGAGGCTCCTGGCTGCCTTGCGCGATGCTCAGCAACAGCCCCATCTTGAGCCCGGCGATCCGGGTCTCGTCGAGCACTTCGACGCCGAGCCCGGCCGCGGCCGCCAACGCCGCGCCGCGTTCGGCGAAGAGCCGCGGCGTCAGGCGGTTGCCGGGTTCGTTCGCCAGCTCACGCGCCTGGTTGGTGGCCTCTCCGAGAATCACGCCGCGCGCGATCGCCGCCTCGACGCCGGGGCCGGCACCGAGACCCGCAATCGACACGTCGTCGAGCCACCGCGGGTCGTGATCGGCGGTCTTCAACGACGCCCCGTCATAGTTGGCCAGCAGCGCGCCCTCGGCAAGCGCCTGCGCGGCCAGGTCGTGCGGCACGCTCGTCCACGGCCGCATGAGGATGGCGATCCGCCCGAGCCGGTGCCCACGGGCCGTGAGTCCAGCGGCCGTGGCCAACCGCCGCAGCGTGTCCGCCGAGCAGGACGCCGAAGCGCCGACACCGACGAGCGCCACGCGCGGCGCCTGCCATCCCGTGCCCTGCGTGGTGAGCACGAGCGTTTCGAAGGCCTTCCCGGAAAACGCGCCGCGGGCCCGCGCGGCCAGCGCCTCCCCCCCGGCGACCTGTGCCAACCCAGGCACATCAGCGAAGTCATCGCCGTCGCACACGGGCACAATGACCAGGTCGGCGTCGAGTTCAAGGGCGGTGCGGCGTTCCAGGCGTACACGTGGGGTTCGGTGCGTCATCGGCATGGGTCTGATCGCGTACAATCACGACAGCCTGCCTCCCCTCGGAGGCCCCTTCGGATGGCTGCCAACTTTCGCTCTGTCGCACTGGTCCGGCTGATCGCCGTGCTCGCCGGCGTGTGTGTGGCGGGGACGATGGCCGTGACGCGCGTGGCCGCTGATCAGAAAGACGATCAGAAGGCCGATCAGAAGGTAGCGCAGAAAGCCGACGACGACAAACGGCCATCCCTGGCGCTCAAAGCCACCCCGCCGCTCGGCTTCTCGCCGCTCCGCGTCCACGCCAGCGTGGACGTCCGCGGCGGCCCCGACGACGCCGTCGACTTCTACTGCCCGGCCGTCGAATGGGACTGGGGGGACGGCACCAAGTCCGAGAACTCCCAGGACTGCGACCCATACGAGGAAGGCACCAGTACGATCCGGCGCCGGTTCTCCGCCGATCACACGTTCCAGCAGGGCGGCGCCTACCGGCTCACCTTCCGCCTGAAGCAGAAGGCGCGCGTGGTCGCGTCGGCGAGCACCAACGTGCAGGTGCGCCCGGGCGTTCGCGACGATTTTGGCCGCTGACGTCTCGGTGGACGCCGTGATGGCGGACGTACAGGGTCGCGTGCGCGAACGCCTGCGCCTCCACCTCGTACGACACGGCGCCGCGGCCTTCGAAGACCCCGTGCTCTTCGCCGAAGTCGAACACCTGCTCCGGACCTCGATCGACGCCGGCGACTCGCACGCGCTCATCCTGCCCGAGCTGCTCGGCGAACCCGCCTCGTGGCGGCTCGAGACGGCGATGCGCTGGGACTCGCACCGCCCGAAAGCCTCGGCCGGGGCAGTGCTGTTCGTCAAACGCCGCCTGTTGATGCCGCTCTTCCGGTGGCTGTTCGAGTACAGCCGCGACAACTTCGAACGGCAGCGCCGGGTGAACCAGGTGCTGTTCGCCTGCGTGCAGGAGCTCGCGCTCGAGAACGCCCGCCTCCGCCACGACCTGGAGCGCCGGGAACCGTCTTGACCCGCCTGCGCCCGCACGGCGTGCGGGCAGAAGATGCTGCCGCGCGCGATGCGACGCCGCATGCCCCACTGCGGGCGGAGCCTCGCGAGCCGTGAAGCTCGCCTGCGTGGTCCAGCGTTACGGCGCCGGCGTCGCCGGCGGGTCCGAGCGGCACTGCCGCGAGCTGGCGCTGCGGCTCGCCGCCCGGCACGATGTCACCGTCCTCACCACCTGCGCCGCCGACTACGTCACCTGGGACAACGAGTTCCCGGCCGGCGAGTCGGTGGACGGCCCGCTGCGCGTGCGCCGCTTCCCCGTGAGCCGTTCGCGCCGCCTGAAGCGTTTCGCCGAGCTCAGCGACGAGGTCTTCGACGGCCGCGCCTCGGAGGCGCAGCAGGCGGACTGGTTCCGCGAGAACGGCCCCGACTGCCCCGCCCTGCTCGATTACTTGCGTGCCGAAGGCGCGCATTTCGACCTGGTACTGTTCTGGACCTTCCGCTACGCGCCGTCGTTCTTCGGCCTGCCGCTCGTGCATGATCGGGCGGTGCTGCTGCCCACGGCCGAGGAAGATCGCGCCGTGGACCTCGGCATCCTCGAAGGCTTCTTCCAGATGCCGGCCGCCTACCTCTTTCTCACGCCGGAGGAGGAGACGCTGGTGTCCACGCGCGCGGGACGACCGCTGCAGCCGTCGGCAGTGATCGGGATGGGTCTCGACGCGGCGCCGCCGGCGGTGACGCCGGCTCCACTGCGCGACCCGTATCTGCTGTACGTCGGGCGCGTCGATCGCAACAAGGGCTGCGACACCCTGCTCGAGTACTTCACCGAGTACGCCGCGGTCCACGAGGGGCCGTCGCTGGTACTGGCCGGGCCGGCCAAGATGCAGGTGCCGGCGCATCCGCGCGTGCGCGCGCTCGGCCGCGTCAGCGATGACGAGCGGGACGCGCTGCTGCAGTCGGCGCTGGCGCTCGTGGTGCCGTCGCCGTTCGAGAGCCTGAGCATCGTGCTGCTCGAAGGATGGAATCGCGCCGTGCCGGCGATCGTCAACGCGCGGTGCGCCGTGCTCAAGGGGCAGGTGCGCCGGGCCAACGGCGGCTTGTATTACCGCTCGGCCGCCGAGTTTGCCGAAGCCGTGGAGACGCTCCGCGCGTCGGACCCCGAGCGCCGGGCGTTGGGCGCGCAGGGGCTTGCCTACGTCGAGCGCGAGTATCGCTGGCCGACCGTGATGGAGCGGGTTGAACGGCTCCTCGACGACGCGCTGGCCGTGCGGCGTGCCGGGCCGCGCGCGTAACCGTCGCGGCCTCTCACCCGTCCCACCAGTCCTGCCAGTCCCACCGCTCCCTCTTACGCCGTCGCCGGTCTCACCGGCGGCGTCGGCGGCGGCACGGCCGACGTGGCGGCCGGACCGTTCCAGCGCGCCATCAGCGTGGCGCACGCCGCGCCGATGCCCATCGTCCAGACCACGTACTCGATCACGATGCCGATCGCGCTGAGGCTCCACACCGCCGGGCCGCCCCAGGACGAGCCGAACGAGAAGAGATGCGCCGACAGCGACACCGCCGACACCACGACGACACCCAGCGTCACGTCCACGAAGAGCGCGTTGGACGCCTCCACCGTAGTGCCACGGAGCCTCGCACCGATGCGCGCGGCGACGGCGGTGAAGCCGGCGGTGCCCGCCACCCCGGCCGCAGCCACCAGGAAGGGCACGAGGCCAATGAGCGGGATGCCGACCACGGTGACGGCGAGCGTGACGATGAGGATGATGAGCGCCGGGATGAAACCGACCTGGCATGCCAGGCCGATCGCGGCCGACGACGCCGGTCTGTCAGCGGCGCGCCACGAAATGTGCCGCACCAAGGCCGGCGCAATCAGCGTGAGGGCCGCGGCCACGAGGAACACAGTCAGGAGGCGGAGAATGGTCGCAGCCAGCGCGATACTCGCGAGCACGGTCTCCGGCATCGGATCCCAGCCCCCGTCGATGTCGGGGAACCGGATCACGTTCGTGCTCACCTCGCCGTAGATGCGAGCCTTCGGATCGATGATCGCGTTACCGCCCACCGCGATCAGGTCGCCGTCGACGACCGCCTCCGGCCCGACACGCACCGAACCCCCGAGCACCACCACGTCGTCGGCGGCGTGGCCGTCGATGCGGGCCGCGCCGCCCATCACGACGATGGGGCCGTTGGCGGTCTCGCTGGTGTCGAGGTGGTAGTCGCGCAAGACCAGGATGCGCGCGCCGTCGCCGCGGTGGCGATGCTGATCCACGTCCCAGTCGCCCGAT
>Ga0190270_10000838_pt1 | contig 13844 bp, 9 predicted proteins | sample Popmic320T_FD_133748 | JGI IMG/M metagenome (GOLD analysis project Ga0190270, IMG submission 133748) | Populus adjacent soil microbial communities from riparian zone of Weber River, Utah, USA - 320 T | ecosystem: Environmental > Terrestrial > Soil > Riparian zone | place: USA: Utah | collected... | reverse complement strand
CGGGGTGATTTTCAATTTACAGCGGTTATCAGATTAGTGTACAGGTTCATAGAACGCGGATGACGCGGCAATCGAAAAACGATCTAATTGCCGGGAGCGCGCTAGCGTATGGAGTGCGGCGAGTCCTCGCCGCTTTTCTTTCTTGAAACGGAAAGCGGCGAGGACTCGCCGCACTCCATACGCTCCGCGATTTCGGTCACGGCCTGATAACCGATCTAAAGGATGAAGGGCCGTTCCAAACCGATCAACGCGCGCGTCAACCGCAGATACGCCCAGGCGAGCGCCGCCGTCAACAGCGCGCTGCTGACGGCCAGCGCGATTGCGCCCGGCCGCGCCGCCAAATTCACGTCCAGATAACGTTGCTGCGCAACCACGGACAACATCGCCGGGTAAGGCCGCCCCAAAATGAACGGCGTTTCAAATGCGCCGAAGATAAAAGCGAACACGATCAACGAAGAAGACACGACCGCGGGCGCGACCAGCGGCAAGGTCACATGTCGAAACCGTTGCCAGGCGGAAGCGCCGAGCACACGCGCCGCTTGTTCGTATTCGTCGCCGAGCCTTGCCAGCAGCGCCAGCGTCATCAGCGCGATGAACGGCGTTTCTTTCAAAACATAAGCCAGCAGAATGCCGGCTCCGTATCGATCGTTGATGAGCGCGGGAAAATCAGCGGGCTGCCGGATCAAACCGATGACGTAAGCCGCCCGCGCCAGCAACCCACTCGGGGCGATCACTGTTATCAACGCGCCCGCCATAGCCAGATGCGGCACTGACAGCGGAATCTGCAACAGCATGTTGACCGCCCGGCTGCGGCGCGCGAATTCGCGCAGGCCCAGCGCCAGCGCTAGCGCGCAGATCGCCGAAATCACCGTTGCCAGCGTCGCTAGTTTCAGCGTCAGCCAGAGCGAAGCATAAACCTCGCGATCATCGCTCAGCGCGGCATAGTGACGCAGCGTGAAGGCGTTTTCGCCGGTCGGCGCGAAATAGCCGAAGCTTTGCGCCGCCGCCAGCGCCAACCCGCCGACAAACAACACTCCGATCACCCCCAACGCCGGCGATAACATCAACCAGCGGCGTGCGGCCGGCTTCATCGGGATTCGTAATTTCATTTGCTGAACCTTTGAATTGCGCGAAACCGCTAGCTAGCGGTTTCGCCGTATTTAGTACGGTAAAGCCATCTGAATTTCAAATGCCGAGCGGCTCAAACGACATAATACACACAAGCGGGACGAACAAATGAATAATCAAGGGAAACATTTTTCCATCGATTCCACTCTCTTTTTCTTTTCTGCACGCCTTATGATTGTCCGAGTGCTGTCGCCGGTAGCGACAAAAATATGAAGGTCTGATTTCGTGAGACGTCCTTGAGAAACGTATTGGCATGATAGACTCCAGCAGCATTGCATTCACATCGCGCTGGCCGTGTCGCATGCGCTGAAATATCCGTATTGCATAGATTCCTACACTTCCACGCCGCACAAAATGAGCGTGAGCGAGGCGCAGATGAGCGAGGCCGTCCAGGTCGCCAGCGCCATGGCGGCTGGCATCGCGAGGGTTCACAGCGCGCAGATGATGAACAAGCTCGACCAGCTTGAAGCGCATCACGAGAACGGCGCGAGCGCCGGCGTGGGAACGAGACGTTGAGCCACGACATAGGTCGAGGCTTGGCCGATCGTTGTTAGATAGAAGCGGCGGAGCGCCGTGGCGCGATACATGGAGCGGTAGCGACTCGATAGACGCGGAAGGCTTACATTCCAGGAGCGCCGAGTCGCTACCGCTCCCCAAGCCGTACCGCGGTCCAAAGCCGAAATTCAAAACTCTAAAAATAAACATTCGAGAAGGAACCTATGACAAAACGACTTGTGTCGGGTGTCGTGTGTTTAATAACCGCGTTGATTTCAGGCGGCGTCGCCGCGTACGGGCAGCAATCTTACGGCGCCCTGCTGGGGCAAATTTCCGATCAACAAGGGGCAAGCGTCCCGGGAGCGAAAATAACCGTCACGTCGGAGGAAACGGGGCTTGCGCGCACAGTCGCCACCGACGGCGGCGGGAATTATCGCGTGGGGCTGCTGGCCGCAGGAAATTACTCGATCAAAGTTGAAGCGTCCGGCTTTGGCGCCAGCGAGCAGAAAGGGTTGGCGCTGCGGGTCGGAGATGAACGTCGCGTGGACGTCAGGCTCAGACTGGGAGAAGTCAGCGCATCCGTCACAATCGAAGCGCCGATTACGGACAGCGCGACATCGACACTTTCGACCGTGGTTCCCGCGGAGCGCGTCAACGCGCTGCCGCTCAACGGCCGCCAGTTGCAGGAATTGTCGCTGACCGCGCCCGGGGTGACCGCTTCCGGCGGATTACGCTCTTCGGCCTTCAATCAATTCGGCCTGGCGACGCCGACGGACGGCAACGCCGGGGCTTTCAACGTCAACGGCGCGCCGTCGCGCGCAAACGGCTTTTTCCTGGACGGCGTGGACATCAACGTTCCTGAACAGGGCGTGATCGCCTTCCCCCCGCTCATCGAAGCCACACGAGAATTTCAGGTTCAGACCAGTCTATTTAACGCCGAATACGGGCGGTTTTCCGGCTCCATCGTCAATTTCGTGACCAAAAGCGGAACGAATCAATGGCACGGTTCGGCGTACGAATACTTCCGCAACGACGCGCTGGATGCGAATGACTTTTTTAACAGCGCCAACGGCTTGCCGCGCACAGTCCTGAAACTGAATCAATTCGGCGTGTCCGTTGGCGGGCCGATTCGGCGAAACAGCCATTTCGTTTTCGGCAACTGGGAAGCCAACAAGCTGCGGCAAGGCACAGGGCCGTTCGCCAGCAACGTGCCAACCGCCGCGCAACGTTCCGGCTTGCTGAATTACAACACCTTCACCGATACCAATGGCAATGGGCGGTTTGACGCGGGCGAACCAACAGCGCCGGCTACGCTCAACCTGGCCGGCAGCGTCGCGCCAATCTCGCACGCTGTCCTGGACGGGTTCATCCCATTGCCGAACGCCAACATCGTCGGGGCGAACTACATCGCCAACGGCATTCAAAAGATGGATGAAGACGCCTTTGCTATTCGCACGGACCATAGCCTGACCAGTAAAGATCAGGTTTCCGTGCGTTACGCCTACGACGATCAGCGCCAGTTCTATCCTTTCGACATCTTCTTTACTTCCGCTTCGCTGCCCGCATTCCCCTTTCCAAACCCCGAGCGCCGCCAGTCGGTGGCCGTCGCGCACACGCATATTTTTGGCTCCAGCGTCACGAATGAATTCCGTTTTGGCCTTAATCGCCAGCGCAACCCAATTCCGAACGGGACGGAGATTGACCCGGCGGACATCGGATTGCCGAACGGCGTGGTCCAGAACGAATTCGGACGCGCGCTGCCCATCATTCGGGTGACGGGCTTTGGCGGCACTGGTGGCCAGCCGTTCACGGATAATCTGGGGGCCTCGACCACTTACCGCACAATGTTCCAGTTCATCGACAATCTGGTTGTGAATTACAAGCAGCACAGCTTCAAATTCGGCGGCGAAATCCGCCGCTCGCACACCAATCAAAGCCAGTATCGCCCCTTGCGCGGCGCTCTCAATTTCAGCGGGGCGCGCAACGGCCAGATCAATCAAACCGTGCCCGGCAACGCCGCCGTGGCCGCGTTCGCGGACTTCCTGCTCGGATTGCCCGCGCAAATCACCATCAGTTCAGCCAATCCGACGCGCGGTTTCCGCACGAGGGCTTACATCGGTTACGCGCAGGACGAATGGCGCGTGAACCGTCGTTTGGTCTTGAACCTGGGCTTGCGATACGAGATTGACACGCCGATTACTGAAGTGAACGGCTTGTTGTCCAACCTGCTGCCGGGACGCGGCAACTTCGTCGTCGGCTCGGACGAACTGCCGCGCTTGCACAACATTGACAAGAATAACTTCGCGCCGCGCGTCGGCTTCGCTTACCGGGCGACGGACGACGGCAAATGGACGGTGCGCGGCGGCGCGGGCGTTTATTACGACAACGGAACGTTTCAAGACCGGTTCCGCACGGCCAGATCGAATGCGCCTTTCGCCATCACGAACATCGTGAATCAGACCGGCGGCGCCCGCACAAGTCTGGATTTCCCACTCGACAATACGGCGGCGCAAACCTTCCTCTCATTGATCGGCGGCGGCGCGGCGACGGGAGCGAGCGCGGTGGACGTCAATTACCGGACGCCTTACGCAATTCAGTACAACCTCAACGTTCAGCATGAACTTGATAACAACCTGCTTGCCGAAGTCGCTTATGTCGGGCGGCGCGGGCTGAATGCGTCGCGCGTCGTCAACATCAATCAGATTGCCGCGGTGAACAGCCTGGCGGTAACGCAACTCGGACTTGCAGTCGGTTCGCGCCCATTCAACAACGCCAGCCTGCCCGCCGGCGCGCGTTTCGCTAACGACGTCATCAGCCAGCAATTCAACGGACAGGCGACCTATCATTCGTTGCAGACGCGTCTGGAACGCCGGCTGAGCAGCGGCGCATCATTCCTTGCGTCCTACACCTGGTCGAAGTCCATCGATAACGTCAGCGGCATTGGGACCGGGGCCGACGATTTGGCGCAGGATTCCTACAATCTGGCGGCGCAGCGCGCGGCGTCGAACTTCGACGTCCCGCACAAGTTCGTGTTCAGTTCGACCTGGGCGCTGCCCATCGGGCGCAACCGGCGCTTTCTCAAGGACCCCGGCGCTGTCGTCTCAGCGCTGGTCAGCGATTGGCAGATCAACGGTATTCTGACGTATCAATCGGGCCAGCCCTTCACCGCCACGGTCGGCGCATTCGACGCCGGCACAGGGATATCGAATCGCCGTCCCAATCAAATCAGCGACCCCAAAGAGAATGTCCCGTCCGGTTTTGCTTTCAACCCGGCGGCATTCGTCGCGCCGCCTGCGGGGCAGCTCGGTTCGGTCGGACGCAATACGCTGCGCGCCGACAATTACTTCAACGCGGATTTCGCCGCGCTCAGAAATTTCCGGTTTTCGCCGCTCGGCGAAGCCGGCGCGATCGAATTCCGCGCGGAGTTCTTCAACCTTTTCAACAACCACAGTTTCACGCTGCCGGTGAGTTCGCTGAGCAACGCGGCTTTCGGCCGTTACGTCAGCAACTCGACCGCGCCGCGCGTGATTCAGTTCGTGGCTAAGATTAAGTTCTGATTGGGCACAGTACCGCGCGCCTAAGCAAGCGGCCGGCTGATCAGGTCGGTTGTTAAATGCGTGTACGGATCAGTACCGCGAGCGGTAGCGAGCGCGACTATAAGTAAAGCGCGCTCGCTACCGCTCGCGGTACTGATCCAGCGAGTCCTCCCGTACACGCAATCGCAAAACCGATATAGACTCATCGCTTGCTCACGCGGGCGGCGCTGTTGCCGACGTCCTTTACGCAATGACTGGAAAAAGAAATGGAATCGCTCTATTACGTCGCAACGTTTTTATGTCACCGCACCTGTCATCACTGCTACGAAGACCGCTTTCGGCCTTACTACGGCGCGGAGCGGGATCGCGTGGTCGGGGAGAGCGTCGCAAATCATGCGCGCATCATCGAGAACTTCCCCGACCGGATGACCTACCTCGATCTCAATGATTGCGATCCTGACACGGGCCGGCCGCGAGAGAAGATCGGGCGGGTCATACTGGCGGGAGGCGAGATCCTGCTGGAGCCCGTGCGCGAGCGCGTGCTCTATTCCGCCCTCGACCTTCTACATCAAAAATACGGCGCCGAAGTCAAGCTCATCGTCCAGACGACGGGCGACCTTGTAACCGAGAAGATCGTGGAGGAACTGCTGGCGCATCACGTCTGGCAGATTTCGGTATCCGGCATCGATCACCATCACGACGGGCTGGAGACCAGAGAGGCGCAGGAAAAACTGGTCGGCAAGCTGACGCGGATCTTCGAGTCACGCGGGATGGAGTTCAAACCGCTGGTAGCCGAAAGCGCCGGACAGGCGGAAGCCGAAGGCCGTTATTTCTCGTTCTTCGGCGCGACCGAAGAAGCATGGATCGGCCCCTTGTGGCCGCGCGGGCGCGCCCAACAAAACGAAATCTCGAAGGCGACGCTGCGCGACAATTTCTGCAACCGCTGGTCGGGCGCGCTAAATTTTTTGCAGTACCGGTATCAAGGCTCGGAAGTATCCGTCGAGCCAAACGGTAATGTCTTCCCTTGCTGCATCAAGACAAAGGCGCCGATCGGCAATCTGCTCGAAGAAAAACTGGAAGCGATTCTGGAGCGCCACGTCGGCAACCCTGTTTACGAAGCCCTCTCGATGGGGCATCCCGAGCGAATGGGAATTACGCGCGGATGGACGGTGGAAAAGTTCATTGAAGCCTCGACCGTCAAACTGCCGTCGGGCAAGCTCTATCAAAATCTTTGCGTCGGCTGCGACAAATTCCACGAAGAAGTGTTGATCCCAATATCAAAGGGGAAATAGTCATTGGCTCTTCCATTGCTGACTTGTAAATCATGCTCAAAAAACTGATCCGCCCATTCCTTCACTACTATTCTTCGGGGGCCCATACGGCAATCTTCAATATGTCCAGCGCAAAGATTATCTGGGTTTCAAAGAAAGAAGCATGATCATGGTTTTGCGGAGCGGACCGACGCCGAAAGTCTCCCCCGATATGTGAACCAGCTTGAATGTAGCGGAGATGGATTCAGGGGCGCCGCCTGGGATGACGGGGTCACACCCTGAATACGCCTTCTATGGATTGGGCGCTCTTGCGCTGCTTGGCATCGGCCACAGTTAGATCTTTTTTGAAAGCTGACTGTATTTCTTCTGCGCGGCCTGCAATGCGTTACTGAGTACGGGATTCCAGCCTTTATGTAGGTCCGGGAGATCCTCCGGCGCAATATACAGCCTGCCTCTGGTCTCGTATTCAATGTTGAATGGTTGCTCTCTAAACAGGGTGCAAATATAAAGAAGAATCTGGGCAGTATCGGGATAGCGCGATGGGGCGCGTTGAAAGAGCTGTTTAACCAGAATACTGCCAGCCTCGATGAAATTTGTCGCTTCGACAGCGGCCTCTTCATTCAACTCGCGCCTTAGAGCTTCCAGTGGGTTCTCGCCTTCCTCAATATGGCCGCCAGGTATATCGATTCCCCTGCTCTCGTGCTGAATCACCAAAAGCCGCTCCTGTTTGAAACAAAAGCAATGTACCGACGTTACAGGTATTCCGGGCGCTGCATTATCGCAATATTTAATTGTGCAAACGGCCGCCGGCCAGTCTACAGTACATTCATTTTCCACTTCGTGTTACTCCATTGTACTGGCCGCATAACGATGCGTAGGAACGGGCCGTCCAGGACGAAAGCTTTGCGTCTGGCGGAAACCGACCTGCGCCTCGCGGGCTTCCCCCGCCTTGAGAACCGCATCTCGCACAAGGGTCTCGAGGATGGCCGGGTCCGTTGCGACTCTGGCGTTGACGATCAGGTCCGCTTCACGAACGCGACTATGAGATGGAAGCGACAACTCAGGCTCGCTGTCACGACTCACCAGATTGGCCACGCCGAAAAATCCCTCCCACAGCCCGATGACCTTTAAATGCGCGGTCTCGTATTTTTTCGCGCCGAGCCGCTCGCGAAGGGAACGCACGATCTCGAGAAGCAAATCATCCAGTTCGAATTCTTTGGAAGCGGACATTGTTAAGCTGCTATTGAGCCACCCCAATTCGGCCTCGCCTTCGGCGTAAATGTCGTAATCGAGATCCAGAATCCGGCGGCCGAAGTTCCCCTCCTGCGCCAACAACTGTTCGAGCGCGTCGAATCCCTGCCCCGTCTTCGCTGAGATGCGTAAGATCGGGACCTCTCCGTTCACCTCTTTAACGAGCGCGGCCAGTTCGTCGGTTTCTTCTGGACTTAGCTCATCGATTCGATTGAGCAGAATGGCGTCGGCCTCTTCGAGCTGTTTGCGGAAGATGTAGGCCGCTTTGGATGAAAAGCCGGCGTCCTCCTCGTTGCGAAGAATGCGCAGGCCGTGACTGGGTTTTAAGATCACAGCGTAGGGACCCGTTTGAAATCGGTCGGGATAAAGATGCTTGATCGGCTGCACGACGGTCGCGACCAGGTCGGTGCAACTGCCGACAGGTTCGGCCAAAATCACATCAGGCGTTTCAGATTGCTCAAGACGGCCGATGGTCGAGAGCAGATCATCGAACTTACAACAGAAGCAGGCGCCGGGGACTTCTTCGACGTCGAAGCCTCGCTGCCGCAGTGTGTGGGTGTCGACCAGATCCGTCGCCTGATCATTGGTCACAATCCCAACTCGAAGCCCTTTCTCAATATAACTGCTCGCCAAACGACCGAGGGTCGTCGTTTTGCCCGCCCCCAGAAAACCCCCGACCATCAAAAAACGCATTTTGCTCATTGAATCGCCCCTTTGATGTTAGTAAAACGGTTGAAAAATGTAGTGTGAATTTTTTTGGTATGATGTGATACGCGCATACGTTTTACAAGGTTTCTATAGCGAGGTTCTAAAAATCGCATGTCTACATCAAACGACCCCACACTGCCCGCGATTCTCGGCGGAAAACCCATTCGCCCTGAAGGGCCGCCCGCGTGGCCGCCCGCGTGGGAAGAAGTCTCGCGGGCGGTCAAACAGAGTTTGGACGAGGGCGGTTGGGGACTTTACCACGGCCCCAACTCTCGCCTGCTGACGGAGCGACTCTCTTCCTATCACGACGTCGAATTTGTCGAGCTTTGTTGCAGCGGGACTTTCGCGATCGAACTGGCGCTGAGGGCGCTACAGATCGGGCCCGGCGACGAAGTCATCCTGGCCGGCTATGATTTTATCGGAAATTTCAACGACGTCGTCGCCGTGGGCGCGCGCGCCGTCTTGATTGATCTTGATCCAGACAATTGGAATCTCAATCCGGAATTGATCCGCGAAGCGATCGGTCCGAGCGCCCGGGCCATCATCGTTTCGCATCTACACGGAGGAGTTGTTCCGATGAAGCGTGTCGTCGAGATAGCGCGTGAACACGGCCTCCGGGTGATCGAGGACGCCTGCCAGGCGCCGGGCGCCATGGTCGAAGGACGAAAGGCCGGGACCTGGGGCGACGCCGGCGTGATCAGTTTCGGCGGCAGCAAGCTTCTCAGCGCCGGACGGGGAGGCGCGCTGTTGACCTCGTCCCCGGAAATCAGACAGCGCGCTCAGGTCTATTGCAACCGCGGAAATCATGCCTATCCTCTCTCAGAGTTACAGGCGACGGTTCTTCTTCCTCAACTGGAGAGGCTTGATCAACGGAATCGGGAGCGCTCGATGAGCGTCTCGAAATTGGCGGAAGGCTTGAAATCCGTCTCCGGCCTCCGTTTTTTAGATAATCGCGGGTCCTCAGTTTTCCCCGGTTATTACAAGCTCGGATTTCAATACGACTCCGGCGAGTTCGATGGACTCTCGCGCGATTCGTTCGTGCGAGCCGCCCGGGCCGAGGGGATTGAATTCAACGCCGGCTTCCGCGCGTTTCACCTGTGCCGCTCTTCACGCCGGTTTCGTAAGGCTGGCGCCTTGGCAGTCGCTACAATGGCCGACTCCAACATGCTGGCGCTTCATCACCCGGCGCTCCTGGAGGGCGCCGAGTCGATTGATCAAGTTACGCGCGGCGTACACAGAATCCGAGCCTGGGCGAACTCTATCAAGAAGGCCTGCGAAATAGGCGTTTAGCGAGCCTCAACGTGTTTGGTAAATGGCAAGCGCGTAGAACTCAGTTCTTCAGAGCTTGCTCAATCGCCTGTACGACTTTTTCGCTTTCCGGTTCATCTTTGCTTGAAAAACGGGCGACGACCTTTCCGGCGCGATCGATAAGAAACTTATTGAAATTCCATGAAATGGAGCCGCTGAATTCCGGGTTCGTCTGTTTGCTTGTCAGGAATTTGTACAGGGGGTGAATCTTGTCTCCCTTGACGGAAATTTTTGCGAACATCGGGAAGGTCACGTTGTATTTCGTCGTGCAAAACGTCTTGATCTCCTCGTCCGTCCCCGGTTCCTGCCAGAAGAAGTTATTGGCCGGGAAGCCCATTACGACCAGGCCCTGCTCCTTATATTTCTTGTAGACGGACTCCAGGCCTCGATACTGCGGCGTATAGCCGCACTTGCTCGCGACATTGACCAGCATTAGGACTTTCCCGCTATAGCTGTCCAGCTTTACATCATCGCCATCGATGCTTTTCATAGTGAAGTCAAGCGCCGATTTTTCAGCCATCTTCTCACCATCTTTTAGAGGATCTCCTCCGTCCCAAGTCAGCGCGATTGTGACGGTGGCAATAATCAAAACTACAAGGGCCAGCAGCGCGATGTATTTCTTCATTCGTTTGCTCCGGAAATTAATTTTCTGAATGGTTGGTAGTGGGGCGCCGTAACGGGTCCACATTATATACGGAGTATTTCATCTCCCAGATTTATTCTGTTAACTATGTGTTGGGCGCGCCAAGATCTGGATTGAGGCGAAGAGTCAGTACCGCGAGCGGTAGCGAGCGGAGCCTTTGCTAACGGCCGCTCGCTACCGCTCGCGGTACTGATCCGGCGTGAGTCAACACCCAAATCTTTTGCGTTCCCAGAGCGCCGATTCTTCGTCGCCGCAGCGACGAAGAATAAATCCGTACGGTGAAACGCCTTCGCCGCCTCGCGTTGAAATTTGGGTAATGACAAGCATTAGAGACGCAGGTCTTTTCCGCGGCGCCTGCTTCTCCATTTATGCAACCAGACCAAATTGAATACGTCATTGTAAACAGGTTCGTTACGGAGACCTACGACCACGGAGAACAAAACAAAAGTCGCATGAGGATAGGAGAAAAAGGCAATGACATTGGCGGAAGTCTGTGTTCGGCGGCCGGTATTTACGACGATGCTGATAATGTTTCTAGTCGTGCTGGGCGTCTTCTCGTTCCTGGACCTCGGAGTAGACCTCTTTCCCAAGGCTGATCCGCCAATCGTCAGTGTGCGCATCCGGTTGCCGGGCGCCAGCCCTGACGAAATGACCAGCCAGGTGATCCTGCCCGTCGAAGAGCAGTTGAGCAGCGTAAGCGGTTTGGACGAACTGGAAATCATGGTGATGGACGGCAGCGCGCGCATCACCTGCCGCTTCGTGCTCGAGCGCAAGATGGAAGACGCCGCTCAGGACGTTCGCGAGAAGATGGCGCTGGCGATGGGCAAACTGCCGCCGAACGTCGAACCGCCCGTCATCACCAAGGCCGATCCTGAATCAGACCCGATCCTTACGCTGGTCGTCGGCGGCCCTCGCTCGCTGCGCGAGATCACCGAAATCTCGGATAAGCAGATCAAACGCACATTGCAAACCGTGGACGGCGTCGCGGCGATCGACATCGTCGGCGGCCGAGACCGTGAGATTCAGATCCTGCTCGACGCCGAAAAGCTCAACAGCCATCGCATCACCGTCAATCAGGTCGCCCGCGCGCTGGAAAACGAAAACATCGAAGCGCCCGGCGGCAGGCTCTTTCAGGGCACGGAAGAGCTGGCCGTGCGCACGATGGGTCGCTTCGACGTAGTGCGCGAGTTCAGCGATCTGATCGTTTCGAGCGCCGCCGGCGCGCCGATCAAGGTCTCCGACCTGGGGCGCGTCGAAGACACGTACAAAGAGCCGCGCAGCTTCGCCAGGCTCGACGGAAAGCCGGCGGTCACGCTGCAAATCCGGAGGCAGGCGGGGACTAACACGGTGAAAGTCGTGGACGCCGTGCGCGACAAACTGGAGAAATTGCGCCCGACCATCCCCGACGATCTGACGATAGATGTCGTCAGCGATCAATCGCTGTTCATTCGCGCGTCGATCGCCTCGCTGGAAGAACATTTGCTGTTGGGCAGTTTGCTGGCGAGCCTGGTCATTCTGCTCTTCATACGTAATTGGCGCGCGGTGCTGATCTCGTCGCTGGCGATTCCGGCCTCGATCATCGCAACGTTTACCCTGATGCGGATCGCGGGCTTCACGCTGAACAACATGACGTTGCTGGCTTTGACGCTGTCCGTCGGCATCGTTATTGACGACGCGATTGTCGTACTGGAAAACATCTTCCGCCATCTCGAAGAGTTTCGCCGCTCACCGATGCAGGCGGCGATCGAAGGAACGAAGGAAGTGGCGCTGGCCGTGACGGCCACGACGCTGTCACTCGTGGTGATCTTCGTGCCGATCGCTTTTATGACCGGCTACGCGCAACGGTATTTGAATTCCTTCGGCTGGACGATGACTTGCGCGATTCTGGTATCGCTGCTGGTGTCGTTCACGCTGACGCCGATGCTGGGCGCGCGATTTCTCCGCCGCGGCCCCGGCGACGTCAAGCTGTCGAAGCAGACGGCGTTCTTCACCTGGATCGAGCGTCGCTATGAGCGCATGCTCAACTGGTCGCTCAATCATCCGTGGGTCATCGTGGGTTTAAGCGTACTGGTTTTCGCCTCCACGTTTCCGCTCAATCGTCTGGTCGGGCGCGATTTCATTCCCAACGACGACCAGGGCGAATTCACCATCCATGTTGATCTTCCCGAAGGACTGTCACTCACCGGCTTGACCAAATTCGTGGACGATATCGAGCCGAGGCTGCAGAAATTGCCCGAACTCGATCATCTGTTGACGCAATCCAGCGACCGGCTCAATCACGTCCACTTCGTGCCCAACCTTGTGGAACTGGACAAACGCAAAATAAGTACGCAGGAAGCGGCGGCCGCCGCGCGAAAAATCTTCGAGCAGGTCCCGCAGGCGAGGCAAAAGATCGCATTCCCGTCGGCCCTGGGCGGCGGCGAATCGCTGGGCTTTCCGATTCAGGTGCAACTGTTCGGCCCCGAAATCGACAAACTTGGCGAACTGGCGCGCAAGGCGGGCGATGAAATCCGCGCGATCCCGGGCATCGTCAGTTCCGAACCGTCATTCTTTTTCGCCAACCCGGAATTGCGCGTCACGCTCGACCGCGCTCGCGCCGCGGAATTGGGCGTGCGCGCCTCCGACGTCGCCGGCGCCGTTCGCCTGATGATGAGCGGCGAAGACGAGATTTCCAACTACCGCGAAGCCGGCGAGCAATATCCGGTCAAAATTATGCTCGACGAAAAACAGCGCGGCGACCGCGAGATTCTTTCGCGTTTGATGGTTCCGTCGAGCAAGCTCGAACAGGTTCGCATTGACAACATCGCCGGGGTCAACCGCGGGCTGGGGCCCTCGCGCATCAGCCGATTCAATCGTCAGTACAACGTCCCGATCTACGCCGCCAACGCGCCCGACAAACCAATGAGCGAAGCGGTCAAGGACATCACGCAGGTCATGCAGAATCTCAATTTACCGCCGGGCTACAGGTTCTTTTTCGGCGGCAACGTTAAGGCGCTGGACGAGACGACGAATAATCTGATTATGGCGTTTCTGCTCGCCATCGTGTTTATGTACATGGTGCTGGCCGCGCAATTCGAGAGCTTCACGCATCCGTTCATCATCCTGCTGGCGCTGCCGCTCAGCGTGCCGTTCGCGCTGCTGTCGCTTTATCTAACCGGGCGCACGCTGAATCTGTGGAGTACGCTCGGCGTGTTGCTGCTGCTGGGCATCGTCAAGAAGAACGCGATTCTGCAAGTGGATTATACCAATCACCTGCGCGCGCAAGGCGTACCCTTGCGCGCGGCCATCCTGCAAGCCGACCGCGCGCGTTTGCGCCCGATCCTGATGACGACCTTTGCGATCATCGCGGGCTTGATCCCGACGGCGTTCGGACGCGGCGCGGGCAGCGCGCAACGCTCCGCCATCGCCGTCACGATCATCGGCGGGCAATTGTTCTGTCTGTTGCTGACGCTGTTGTTGACGCCGGTCGCATATGAGTTGCTGGACCGCTGGAGCCCGAAGGCG
>Ga0190270_10000837_pt1 | contig 13858 bp, 12 predicted proteins | sample Popmic320T_FD_133748 | JGI IMG/M metagenome (GOLD analysis project Ga0190270, IMG submission 133748) | Populus adjacent soil microbial communities from riparian zone of Weber River, Utah, USA - 320 T | ecosystem: Environmental > Terrestrial > Soil > Riparian zone | place: USA: Utah | collected... | reverse complement strand
GGTGATAGAGTTTTTCCGGAATGCCCGTGCGCTCGAGGAGCGCGTGAATTTCCTGCGTGTCCTCCCGCGAAGCGAAGAGCACGTCGCGGACGCAGCGCCAGAGATGGCGCCGGCCCGCACGCCCCATGACCACATTCTGAATGACCCGCAACCCGGGGATCAGCGCGAAACTCTGGTGCACAAAAGCAATGCGTGCCCGCAGCGAACGGAGCGGTGCCGGAGCGAGGTCCGCGATATTCTGCCCCAGCGCGGTGACGGTGCCCGCGTTGGCGCGCTGCATGCCGTTGAGCACGCGCAGCAGCGTGGTTTTTCCGGCCCCGCTCGGCCCGACGATGCCGACCCGCTCGCACTTTCGGATGTGCAGCGACACGCCGTCCAGCGCCTTCATCGCTCCGAACTGCACGGTCACGTCGTGCAGCGAAAAGGCATCAGGCGGCTCTCCCGGGGACACGTGAGCTTAATGATTTTTCGTCACCGTGCGCTCCACGGTAATCTCAAGCGGCGGCCGCACGCCGGCTTGCCTCTCCGGAAATCCCGGACAATTGCAGCCGGCAAGAAGGAGCCCCACGGGCAGGAGCAGGAACAAAAGCTTTGGGAACATGGCGGGATATCCCGGGGCCGGGCCTTGTCTGCAACCTCGAAGAACCGCCGGGGTCCTCAGGTCCGCAATTCCTGCGCGAGTTTGCACAGCTTCTCCAGTTGAGGCTTGGGCAGGTCGTCCACCTGGACGAGGTGATCATGATGGTCCTTCAGGCGGAACGTGGTGCCCATGATGCCTTCGCTCATCTGCACGCTCATGATGTCTTTCCACTGATAGTCCTCCACGCGACTGCCACCGAGCCCCTGCCGGTTGATGATGAGCCGCTCGTTGGTGATCACCACACAGTCCGGTTTGTGCTTGAGCATTTTTGGCTTCTGGTGCGCGATGTAATAAATTTGCTCGTGGCTGCTGATGATGCCATCCATCTGCTTGTAGATCTCCGCGATCATCACCGGGTCCTGACCCTCGTCCATGGAATGGGTCAGCGCCTCCTCCACTTCAAAAACCTGCTCCAGCGGCCGCCACTCTCCGTGGGATTCATGGTAAATGAGATCTGTCCGGGCGATCGTCCCTTCCTGGAGCATTTGCAGCAGATGCTCTTCGGTGTAGGGGCCTTGCTGCTCGTTGTCTTTGAAGATAAGGAATTCCATGGTGGCTGTGTGAGGTAGATGAGAAAGTCAGTAATTACATTGTCAATTTAGCGCAACTGCGGTGCGGCTGGCCAGAAAAACTTTGCCAGGGGAGGAAATTGAGTGCGGCACCCGGCTGGGAGCGCGATCCGTCCCGGTCGCCACATCAACCAAGGCAAATCAGGCTCCGCAAAATAAGAGCGACCGGGACGGATCGCGCTCCCGGGTGCCACCCCATCAACGTCTCCCGCTTCTAGTCTTCTTCAGAACATCACGGTAATCCACTCGCTTTGGCGGCGCCTTCGCTGTGGGAATGCCGCCGCTCTTCAATTCGCGGATCTGGTCGCGCAACAGGGCGGCCCGCTCGAATTCCAGAGCCTGACTGGCTTCCACCATTTCCTGCTGCAACTGGCGGATCACCGCCTCCACGTCTTCGTCCGCACCCTCGGCGAGACGCGACAGCGGCTCCGCGTCCGGCGAGACCAGCCGAAGTCCCTCCTGGACGCCGCGATGCACCGGCATGGGGACGACACCATGGAGTTCGTTATAGTCGTTCTGCATTCGCCGGTGGTATTCGGTCACTCCGATGAGCGACTGGATGCTCTTCGTGACGACATCGCAGAAGAGCACGACTTCGCCCTCCGTGTGACGGGCCGCGCGGCCGGCGGTTTGGATCAGGCTCGTTTCACTGCGAAGGTAGCCTTCCTTGTCCGCATCGAGAATGCACACCAGGGAAACCTCCGGCAGGTCGAGGCCTTCGCGAAGAAGATTGATGCCGACGAGAATGTCGAACTCCCCTGCCCTGAGCCCGCGCAGAATTTCCACGCGCTCGATGGCGTTGATGTCGCTGTGCACATAGCGGACGCGGAGGTTCAGCCCGCGCAGGTAATCGGTGAGATCCTCCGCGGTTCGTTTGGTCAGGGTGGTCACGAGGACCCGCTGCCCGCGCTCGACCCGCTGGCGGCAGAGTTCGATGGTTTCGTCGATTTGCCCCTTGAGCGGCTTGAGCGTGAGCTTCGGGTCCAGCAGTCCCGTGGGGCGGATGATCTGCTCGGCAATGAGCGGCTTGCCGGGAGTCGTGACATCGAAGCTTTCCACCGGCTCGCTCGTGGAGGAGATGCGCACGGTGCGCTCCGGCTTCGTTTCCGGCTCTCCGATTTTGGCGCGCTGGTGCGGGATGTAGCCGGTGTTGCCCACGACGCTGTTCTGGATCTCAAAGCCCGCCGGCGTGGCGCTGACGTAGAGGATCTGCCGCGTGCGCTTCATGAATTCCGGAAAGCGCAGCGGACGGTTGTCCAGCGCGCTGGGCAGCCGGAATCCGAAATCCACCAGCGTCGTCTTGCGCGTATGATCGCCCTCGTACATGCCGCCGATCTGCGGGATGCTGGCGTGGCTCTCATCCACGATGAGGAAGAAGTCGTCCGGAAAAAAATCCAGCAGCGTATAGGGCGTCGCCCCCGGCTCGCGACCGGTGAGGTGGCGGCTGTAGTTCTCAATGCCCTGACAAAATCCCATCTCGCGCATCATCTCCAAATCGTAATCCGTGCGCTGCCGGATGCGCTGCGCCTCGATGAGCTTGCCCTCCTTTTCAAACCACGCCACGCGCTCATCCACTTCCTCACGGATGCTGCGGAGCGCCCGCTGCAGCTTGTCCGCCGCGGTCACGAACTGCTTCGCCGGATAAAACGTGAAGGCGTCGAGCGTCTTGATGCTGTTGCCGGTGAGCGGCTCGAACATCGTGATGCGGTCGATCTCGTCGCCGAAGAACTCTACGCGCACCCCTTCATTCTCCAGCGACGCCGGCCACACTTCCACCACATCGCCGCGGGCCCGGAAACGCCCGCGTTCAAACGCGATGTCATTACGCTCATACATCACCTCCACGAGGCGGTGCAAAAAATGATCGCGGTCCATCATCATCCCGCGGCGCACGGGGAACATCGCCTGCGCATAGTCCTCGGGCGATCCCAATCCGTAAATGCACGACACGCTCGCCACCACGATGACATCCTTCCGCGTGAGCAGCGCGCTCATCGTGCTCAGGCGAAGCCGTTCGATCTCCTCATTGATGCTCGAGTCCTTCTCAATGTAAGTATCGCTGCGCGGGATGTAGGCCTCCGGCTGGTAGTAGTCGAAATAGCTCACGAAATACTCCACCGCATTCTCCGGAAAAAACTGCCGCAACTCTGAGTAAAGCTGCGCCGCGAGCGTCTTGTTGTGGGACATCACGAGCGTCGGCCTTTCGCCCGCCGCGACGACATTCGCCATCGTAAACGTCTTCCCCGACCCCGTCACCCCCAGCAGCGTCTGATGCTTGTTCCCCGCCCGCAACGATTTCACCAGCTTGCCAATCGCCTGCTGCTGATCGCCGCCGGGGGGGTAAGGCTGGTGGAGTTTGAAGAGGGACACAGTGCCCAGCATGGGCAGAAGCACCAAACTTCAAGCATCAAGCTCCAGGTTTCAGGAAAGCAACGATGTCGAAGGGGTTCAGGCCTTCAACGCACCGTCACGCGGCCAGTCGTTGTCAAGGCGATCCCAGCCAGCGGAACTGTGGCTGCGTGCTTCAATTACTGGCCCGCCGGAATTTTAGCGAGATCAGCCTCACCGATTCACCGGAGGCAAGCGAAGCGCAGCAAATGCCAAAGCGATTGTAAGGAGGGTGTGGACCGGCAACAGGATCACCCCGGAGAATCTCCACTCCGTTTAGCGAGCAAGTCAGGCTGCGGCGCTTGTATGATCCCTCCAAAGTGAACGTGCGGGGAAGTGCCATCGCAAGCGGCACGGCTCCGGCTGTCATTTCATCGTTCCGGGCGAATCCCGCATGAAAATGATTCGGGTCAGTTTGCCGTGTAATGCTGAAGCCCTGCCAGTTGTCGCTGTAACGTCCCCGGTATCCATAGGTCACAGCGAATCCCAGCGGGTGCATCGTCTGCGGTGGTCCGAGGAACATCCTGACCTGCGCGTTCTTATGCGGCGATACCGCGATCGCCCAATGTCACTGGCAGACGCCTGCCTCGTGCGCCTGTCGGAACTCCACAGTGGCGGCAGGATCTTCACGCTGGACGGCGATTTTCGCACCTGCCGCCGCCACGGCAACAAAGTCATTCCGCTACTCATCCCGGAGGAGTGAGGGGCCAAACATAGCTGGACATCGACGGCCGGCGCGGCAGAATCCGCCGCATGAGTGTCGCTGACGAAATCCAAAAACTGCAGTCGCTCCGCCAGTCCGGGGCGTTGAGTGAATCCGAGTTCGAGGCCGCCAAGGCACGTCTGTTGAGCGGAGGAGGCGCGCCGCCGCCAATGCCTCCGCAGGTTTTCACTCCGCCACCAGCAGCACCGCTCGCCGCGCCACCGGCGGCACCCGTGGATACCGAAGCCGCGACACGGCAGTGGGCCATGTTCGTACACCTCTCCATGCTGGCAAGCGTCATTGCACCGCCAACCGGACTCGTTGCGCCGATCGTGCTCTGGCAAATCAAAAAGAACGAACTGCCGGGCATTGATGTCCACGGTTGCAATGCCACGAACTGGATCATCACTGAGATTATTCTTGGCGTCATCTGTATCCCGCTGATTTTTGTTATCATCGGCATCCCGCTGCTGATCATCCTCGGGATTCTGGGCATCATCTTTCCCATCATCGCAGGCATTAAGGCCAGTAACGGGGAAGTCTGGCGCTATCCGATGTCGTTCACCTTCTTCCGCCCGCAGTCGCTGCCGGCATCGCAGGCGATCGCGCCGGAAGAGCGCAAGTGGTGAAACGGTTTTCCGTCAGGGAAGCAGCAGGAGCGATACCGCGCCGCTCGCGGCAACGAATGCTCCGGGCTCCAGCTTCGCGAGAGCATTGGCATGGCTGAGGCCGGCGATGGCGTGGGATTCCTGGGTGCCCGTGGGCTGAAACGTGCCGGCGGCGGCATCGTGATGGCCGCGGACGTAGTGCGTGCGGTCGCCTTTGTTGTGCAGGTCCGTTAGCGCACAGGCGGTCGTGAGGCATGGCGCAGCCTCCGCGGCTCCCGCCATCCGGCGCAGCGCTGGCAGGACGAAAAGAATGGCGGTGACGAAAGCGGACACCGGATTTCCCGGGAGTCCAAAGATGACTTGCCGGCCGCGGGTGCAAAAAAGGAATGGCTTGCCCGGCTTGACGCTGACCCGCCAGAAGTTTGGCACGATGCCGAGCTGCTGCAGGGCGGGCTTCACAAGATCGTGATCTCCCACTGACACACCGCCGGCGATGAGGAGCACGTCAGATTCTTCAAGCCGCTGCCGCAGACATTCCGTGAGCGCCTGCAAGTCATCGCGCACGGTATCCACGGCGACGGACAACGCGGTGCGCGAGGTTTCCATGAGCGCGGCGAGCATCGGCCCGTTGCTGTTATACAAACTGCCGGTGTATGGCAGCGGCAGGCCCGGCGCGATCAATTCCTCGCCGGTGCAGACGATCGCCGCGCGCGGCAATTTTCCACACCCCACGGAAGCGAAGCCCTGTGCGGCGAGAACGCCGATCCGCTGCGGCGTCAGCGGGGCGCCCTGCCTGACAAGAAGTTGCCCGGCGCAGACATCGCTGCCGGCGCGACGGATGAATTCGCCAGGCTGCGCGGCCTCGCGAACGATTACGGTGTTCCCGTCGCGTGCCGCGTCCTCCTGCATGACGACGGCCGCCGTTCCGGCAGGCAGCGGAGCGCCGGTGAAGATGCGTACGGACTCGCCGGCCTGAATAGTCAGGCCGCGATCCGCTCCGGCGGGCTGCTCGCCGGTAATTGTGAGGGGAACGCCGGCCTTCCCGCAATCCGCCGCGTGGAGCGCCCAGCCGTCCATCGAGGAATTGTCGAACGACGGCAAAGCCAGCGTCGCATGAATGTCCTGCGCGGCGGTGCGTCCGGCCGCGGCGGAGAGCGGCAGCAGTTCCGTCACCGGCGCCGGCACCGCGGCGAGAATGGCCGCGAGGGCTTCCTGTTCCGAAATCATGGACGTTCCGGCAACGGAGGCTCGACCAGCAAATTGCCAGGATCGTTCGCCGGTGAAAGCGCGGGCGTGAGCGATGGCGGTGCATCGCCAGGCTCATCGAGCGTGCTGCGCGGCAAGTCTTCCGGGCGGATCGCATTGGGATCGAGATTCAAAGTGCCCTCCGGCGCGCTGGTGCCAGGAAGCGAGTGCGCCACGATTGGCACGAGTTTCGGAGCCGGCTTGCCGCGGCCTTTCACGGGAACTACGGAATCTCCCTTCTGCGGCGTGCCGGAGACAATGTCCGCGGCGAAGAACATATTGCTCTTCCGTTCGGGCGTCACCTTCAGACGCGCCGCACCGGCGCCCTCGCAGAGCAATTCCTGTCCGTCGTCGAGCGTGATGCCATTGCGGCCCCGCAAAAGCACAAAGCCGCTGTCCGGGTTCACCATGATCACTTCACCCACCGCTTTCTCGCCCAAACGGCTGGAAGCCTCACTGACAGAGGCTTCGGTGAGTTTTTTCAATTCCGTTTCGCGATCCGACTTGCGGACTTTCACGCCACGTTTTTTCAGGTGGCCGCAAGCCGGCAACAGCAGGCAGAGAAGAAGAGCGAGGGGACGCATGGCACCGGAGTGTGGCGCAAAGCCGGGCCGCGCGCAATTCCGTTCATGGGTGGCCCGGGAGCGCCGCCGTCACGGGCGGAAGCGGTGCAGTGGTCACCCGCAATATGGCTTTGGTTGATGGGGCCGCACCGGGAGGGCGGCGCTCCCAGCGGCACCCTGCTTCTTCTCGCCGTCCTCGAGTTCGAAAAGCAAGTCGTCGCTGTTCAGCTTCGCGGAGCCCCCGAAGGCACGGCTCCATCAGCCGTTGGCTGTTCCCGCTCTGTCGATTCCGGATTCTCAGAGGCGGGTATATCTGAAGCAGGCTCTTCCGCGATGGGTGCCACGGTTTCTGGAGCGTCTTCCGGCGCCTCACCCACTGCGGCTTCCTCACCAGAGACAGCCTCCGCAACGGCCGCGACCTCACTTTCCGTTTCTTCCGCAACGGGCGGCGCGCTGCCTTGTGCCGCCGGCTTTTCCGGTCTCGGCGGACGCGGCTTTCTCTCGACGGGCGGCTGCGGCGGACGGCCGAGCACCCAAAGTTCGCCGTTCTGGAATTCGGTGACGTAGCCCTCCTGCACCAGCCAGTGGAGGTCCTGCAGGATGACGATTTCCTCCGGACTCAAATGCGGAGGGGGTGGAGCAGCAGGAGGAACCGCGGCAGGCGCCGGCTCAGCGGAAGGCGGCGTATCGGCCGCGGTCTCGACCGCGGCAGGCACTTCGGCGGTTTCGGCGCCCCCCGTCACAGATTCGACCGCCATTTCCGGCTGCGCCTCGCTGACCGTTGCTTCTTCCGCGGCGGCGACTCGCTCCTCAGCCAGCGTCTCTGCCGGCGAGGCCGGCTCTTCGCTAATCGACGCCGGCGCAGGTTCCGCGACCACAGGATTTTCCACGGCACTTTCAGGAGCGTCCGGCGCAACGCCGGTTGTCACGACCGGTTCCTCTTCAACTGCGGTCCCGGTTTCCGCCGCCGAAATTGCCTCTGCATCCGCTTTCACATCCGTCGTTTCAGGCGCCGGCTCAGGAGCAGCCGGTCTCGCCGCGGAGGCTGGAACAATGTCGGGCGCGAGCGTGCTGACGAGGCGGCTGTAGGTGATGCCAGGGTTGGCGCGCACCATTTCCACCATGACACGGATGCGGTCCGACAGCACGAGATCGTCCGGCAGAAAATGCGGACGGTTGCGGCAGACGAACGTGGTCTTCTTGTCGCGTTTGAAGAACCGCAAGCCCTGGGATTCCAAATCGCGGCACAGGTCCTGGACCAGTTGCATGGGGAACCGCTGCTGGCGCTCCACTTCCGTGCGCACCAATCCCAGCAGTGGCGCCGACAGAAGCTTCCCGGGAATATTCCCGGGCACGGTCGCTTTGGTGACCGCCACGGCAGCGTCAGCCGCGTGATGTTTCAAAAAGTGCGCCTCCATTTCCGCGACGCTCTTCAATGCCGCGGGCGGCTCCGCGTCCTCAGGCAGCGGCTCCGCGGTCAGCGGCACATATTGCGTGGCCGACGAGAGCGACTCCTGCCACTTCTGCAGCAACGCCTCGTCCTTCTCCGTCCGGATGCGCGATTTGAAGCGGTCCAGCGGCATATCGGAAAACCGTTCGCGATGGAGCCGCGCCACATTGCGTTGAAAATCGTGATGGTTCGGAGGACCCAGCAAGGTGCCGGAAAATCCGCACACCGCGACCGCATTCCAATTCCCCTTCGGAGCATCGATCGCAATCGTTTCGGCGCGATAGTATTTTGTCAGGGCCGGCGATTGCAGCAAGTGGCGGATCGCTTCATCGCGCGTCAGCCACAGCGAGCCATCGGCCTTGCACTGCACGAGTTCCTCCGGTCCCTGCGGGCTGCTCCCGGGCACCGGCCCGCCCTCGTTGCTTTTCGCCGGCGGCCCGTGCTGGCGGGAAAATCGCACCTGATAGCGATCCCGGCTTTGCATGAAGAGACGTCCCACATCGAACACCGAAAACGCGCGGCCCGAGGCTTTGATCTGTCGCGCGATGGCCTCCACCGAGCGGTGGTCCGGAATCAGTTGCACGTGCCAGCCCGGGAGCGGCGGCGGCATCTCGCGCTGGTCAGGCGGACCGCGAAAATCGCGCCGCTCTCCGCCGCGAAATGGCGGACGACCCTGCGGTCCGCGGTCATCCCGGCGGCCACCCGGAAAATCCCGGCGCTCCGGTCTTGGTCCCCGCTGGTCCGGCCCTCCCTCGCGGCGCTCACCACGCGGCGGACCTTGCGAATCACCCCGCGGCGGCGGCCGGCGATCACTCTGACCCGGAGGAGGTCCGCGAAAATCCGGGCGCGGCCCGCGGCGTTCCGGGCGCGCCCCCCGGTCATTGCGGTCAAATGGCCGGCCACCCTCACGCCTCGGTCCGCCACCAGGACGCGGACGTTCATCGCGATCGCGAGACGATCCGCCCGGCGCACGCCCCCACACCACTTCCCCGGCGGAAGCATCCGACTTCGCAAGATCCTCCGCCCACGACGGGCGGAACTGGAGGCTCTGCAAATTGGAGAGATCGATGGGATCGGACTCGCTCATGGGAAAATCAGGAAACTGCCAAACGGACTGTGCGCGGGTCGCTGCCGGGGGCAAAGGGGCGGCAGACTATAAGATGCCTCCCGCAAATCAATCTTATTGTTGGTGTCACGGATTTCTCCGTATGATGCACCTCCACTCACTATGCACTTCACCAATTCCATCCTTGCTGCGCTCGTCCTCATGGCGGGCTTCACCATCCTCCGCGCCGATCCTCCGCCTGCGCCTGACAAGGCTAAAGAGAAGCCGCTCTTCGACGGCAAGTCGCTCGATGGCTGGGAGGGGAACGAAAAGCTCTGGAGCGTTCAGGACGGCGCGCTCACCGGCGGATCGCTCACCACGATGGTCCCGCACAACGACTTCCTCGCGACGAAAGCGGACTACGGAAACTTCATCCTGCGGCTGAAAATCAAACTCACCGGCAGAGAAGGCTTCATCAATTCCGGCATTCAGATCCGCTCGACCCGCGTGCCCAACAATTCCGAAATGTCAGGCTACCAGTGCGACTTCGGAGACCCGACATGGTGGGGCAGCATTTACGACGAGAGCCGCCGCAACAAAGTGATGGCCCAGAGCGACATGAAGGCGCTCGGCCCGGTCATCAAACGCAACGACTGGAACGACTACGTCATCCGCGCCGACGGCCCGCGCATCACGACGTGGATCAACGGCGTGCAGGGCGTGGACTACATCGAGGCCGACCCGAAGATTGTGCAGTCGGGCAAAATCGGCATCCAGGTCCACGGCGGCGGCAAGGCGCTCGTGCAGGTGAAGGACATCACGATTGAAGAACTGCCCGCCACGGCAAAACGCGAAGGCGCGCCGGTGCCGAAGAAGCCTTAAGGATGCGTGCAGCCTGACAGGTCTGCATATGTTATCCTATCCAATTTGCCATCAGCCGAAGCCGCGTAAGAATCAGATCTTCCCGACCCGGTTCGGGGAGCAGTAATGGCAGGCTCTCCGCGAATGAATTGTCAGAAAGCCACGAGGCTGCTTTCGCTGCGAGTTCCCTGCGAAGTGCAGGCGGTGAGCGGTCCAAATCAACTTCAAATTCCCGCCGCCCGTCCAGAACGGCGATGATGTCCTGTGCGTCGTGGCTGGCATCGGCGCCGGAAAACTTTCCGCCTCCACGATCCGCAAAGGCTGAGAACTTCATGGCGAGAAAACCCGGCGCAGATACGCGCCAGACCCAGTCGTCCGTTTCCAGCCGGTGCGGCTCCGCTGTGGCTAGAGCGTCAGACAGATTCCCAAACCCGATGTTTGGATTCGAGGAGCAGTGCATGAAGTCCACCCGGTTCCCTTTCCACATCCACGCCACCGGCGGCCAGTTAGGATCGAGCGGCTGCGTGAAGCCCGCCTCGTGCAGCATCATGTCGAAGCCCATCTGGTCCCGGCGCGTCAGGATTTCCACGATCACGTCCACATCCTTGGTGAACTCGCGCGGGCGGGCCGCCGAATCGGTGATGAGCAAACTGAGCACCGCACCGCCGGCAAACACCGGCGTGCGCGGCGGGCGGACAGGCGGCGGCAGGGGTATGGAAAAAGGAAGTTCGCGCCTGCCCGGGTTCAGACTCTCCTCCAATACCCGGGCGAGTTCACCCATGAGTCTGCGGCAAGCGGCAGCGTCAAGCGGAGTCATGTTATTCGCGAAGCAGCATGGTCAGAGCGGAGACCGCCAGGCCCGCGAGGCGGTTGTCGCGCAACCGGAGCAGGTCGGTGAGGGCAAAAACTTCATGCACCAGCGGCAGTGCGGCGGCCACCGCCGGTATCGCCCTGTGGAGCGGCGCGATACTCTCCCCTCGCACATTACCTTTGGCATGGGGCCAAACCAGAGGTGAAGCGGGGGCAATGAGATTCAGCCGGATTTGCACCCACTCGACGCTATGCGCAGTGGGCATTCCCCGAGTGATGCCGCCGCGTTCCAATGGCCAGACATAAGCCGCCCCGTGGCTGAGAAATTCCGCCAGATTCGCCCGGATCACACTCCCCATTCCCGCCGCCTTGCTTGCGGGTCCAGTCAGAAATCCCGCCAGACGGGCGCGTCGCACTGCGGAATGGGCCTCGGACGGACTCAGCCCGCAGCGTTGCGCCAGCCCGGCATACGAAACCGTCCCGCCCTGCCGCTGAAGGGCAAGAATGGTCACCGTCACGAGCAAATCCTGCGGCTTGAGCATTTCGAAATCCCGGCATACTGTATTCGCGAATCGCGAATGTCGAACACAAAGTCAGCTTCCACGGATACCAATGGCGGGGAAACCAGCTTCCCCCGCCGCTGGGTTCCATTAGCTGAATGGGATTACTGGGGCGGCGGCGCCGGCTTCCTGCACGCGGGATCATGGCTTGATAGTCCCGCGGCAGATGGTCGAAAAGGCCCCCGCCCGCTGGAATCCTGCGGCGACACCAGGATGCGAGTGCTGCTCGGACGTCCAGGCGCCGGCAAGTCCACAGAACTGAGGCGGGTCGCGCGCGAGTCCGGTGCGGCGCTCATTGAGGCGACTGCAGTCTATGGCGGCGACATCCAGCGGCATCTCGACAGCGTGCTCCGCGGCAAATCCGGTGCCAGCCTCCTCCTTGATGGCCTGGATGAACTGTTCCTCGCCAATCCCAACGCCGTCGCGCAGATCAGAGACTGGCTGCAGCGGCATCCAGCATCAGTGCAACATCTGACCATCGCCACCCGCTGGGCCGACTGGCGCAGGGAGTCGCTGGAGGAAATGGCCAGCCGGCTCGACTGGCCCGCGCCGGAAGTGTTCGTCCTGTGCCCGCTGGAGGAAAGAGTCGCCTTTGCAGAAGCCGAACGAATTTTGGCAGGCGAATCACAGGCCAAAGCATTTTGGCACGCGCTGAAATCCGCCCACGCCGAACCGGTCGCTTGCTGGCCGCAGAGTTTTCAGGAGATGCTCGTGCAGTTCAAAGACGATGGCACTCTTGGAGGCTCGCCCACTGAGCTATTGGCAAGTACCGTTCGCCGCCGTTGCCGCTCGTCGGATAAGTGGCACGATCCGCGCAACAAAGACTTAGACCCCAACTGGACTTTCCACCTCGCAGGACGCCTGGCGGCCACCATGATCTTCACCGGTCGCCACGAGCTTTCACTGGAAGCGTCCGTTCCAGACAAGGAGTGCCTAACATCCGACGACCTCAGCGTTGCTCCCGAAACGTGGAACCATCAACGACGGGAAGTGCATTCCGCCGATTTGGAAAAACTCACCCGCACCCGGCTCCTGCGCCGGGGCAGTGGTGACGACCGTTTCGTCTTCGAGCATCAACTCTACGTGGAATGCCTCGCCGCTCACTGGCTCGCCGCTCAGGAGCTTTCCGCGGCCAAACTAGCCGCCCTAACCGGAATCGAAACGCCCGCCGGCTGGCGCTGCATTCCCCGCCATCAGCCGCTCGCCGCATGGCTCGCACGGGACAACACCGACTACCGCCAATGGCTGCTCGCCCATGATCCGCTAACCCTCCTGCGCCTTGATGCCGAGGAGCGCGTGCCCGCGGCGGACCGTGAGGCCGTCATCGAAGCCATCCTCCAGCGCACTGCGGAAATCAAAACTCTCGATCCTGCCTTCCGCCATTCCCATCTCCACTCGCTCAAACATCCCGATGTCGAAACCCAGCTAGGGCGATGGCTCCGTGACACCGCAGCACCGGATGCCGCGAAAGAACTCGCGCTCGAAATGGCCGAGGCCATGAACCTCACAAACTTGGGCGGAATCCTTTGGGAAATCTGGGGTGCCAGTTCGCCACACCTTCGCTGCGATGTTGCCGGTGCGATGCTGCGCCTCTGCCGCGAAAGCCACTTCGACCAGTGGGAAGCAATCCTCCGCGGCCACGGCCCGGAACTCGACCCTGACGGCAACCTCCTGGGCGCGGCCCTGGAGATCATGGTGCCGAAACGCATTCCGCTGCGGGAAGTGCTGCCTTGGATCATGCCGGAAAGGGACTTTGGCATCTACGCACTCTACACAGTTTGGACACGGGAAGCCGCGAAACATCTGCCTGATGGCCTCGCCGCCCATGATCTAACCGTGATCCTGCGACACCTTGGAGAGCACTTCGCCAACGGCTGTCCCGGCAATACTACCGCTGAGCGGCTCGCGGCCAAAGCTGTGCCACTGGCGTTCGAGCGCCTCCATGAACCGGACATCCTGTCGGCGCTGGTTGATTACTGGTACGGCTGCCGAAAACGCCACGCCTCACCGCTCGATTTTGTAGCGCAAGAGATAGACGACGACGGGAATGTATCTCAGCAGACCGATTGGGAAATCCCAAACCTTGCTATCCGTCAGCTGTTAATTCAGGCGCTTGTAGCGGACCAACGGTTCGAGCGGCATCACGGTCACTGGTTTATTGAACGGGAGGATGTCCCTCTTTGCGTCGGACTGCTGTCGTGGCTGCTGGAGCAGTTGTTAGCGTCTGAGGAGTCTCACCGCTGGCGCTGGGCCATTCTGGTACGCGCACGCCTGCATGAAGAGCAGGAGCGTGTCGCCGCCGGACATTTGCTCGACGACGTCGCCGCGACTTCCGCAGACCTGCGCAAGTTGCTCCCGGACATGCTCCCTGGAGAGAGCGTGGATGTGGCGATGCGGCGTTCAGATGAAGAGCATC
>Ga0190270_10000836_pt1 | contig 13874 bp, 16 predicted proteins | sample Popmic320T_FD_133748 | JGI IMG/M metagenome (GOLD analysis project Ga0190270, IMG submission 133748) | Populus adjacent soil microbial communities from riparian zone of Weber River, Utah, USA - 320 T | ecosystem: Environmental > Terrestrial > Soil > Riparian zone | place: USA: Utah | collected... | reverse complement strand
TGGCCCTCGACGAGTTCGGCTTGATCGAAGCCCAACTGCACCGACCACGAGGAGGGGTTGACGGCTGTGCGGTTCATGTCTGGGCTCCTTCGTTGCTGTAGACCGCGTTCTGGTCTTCGACGCTCTGGTGGTCGTCGGCGAGGATGCCTCCGTTGATCACCACCGTCTCGAGCGAGTGCTCGTGCAGGAAGGCCGCGAAGTCCGGTAGGTGGAAGGCATCGACAACTGCGGCGTTGATCTTCTGCAGCATCGTGCGCTTGGCGTCGAGACTGCCGCCATGCGGGACCTGCATGATGAACACGGGCCTGGCGGGTTCGGAGCCCAGGAGCCCATTCTGGCTCACGCTGTCGAGCGGCCACTCGCGCAGGAAGATCCGGTGGTCGTCCGGGAATGGGTAGACCTCGCGGAGTGCCTCGTACATGGCATTCACCGGCGTCTTCTTAGTATCGAGATCAGCACCTGCGGGGATGTCGAGATATCCGATAGGCATGCCGCGTGGAGCGACGTAGTCCCGAAGAATGCGGGCACCGGATGCCCAGTAGACACTTGCCTCGGCTGCTACGGCAATTCGACGGTGGCCTGCGCTGAGGAGAAAGTCCGCGTAGATCTGCCAGCCATGGGACTGCGCCGGAGCGAGGCGGGCGACCCATTCCGTCGGCTGTTCGGTGAGCGCGTCGAGAACCGCTGACGAGCAGAGGAACGGCAGACCGAGGGCGTTGGCCCTGGCGGCGGCGGCGCGAGCGACGACGCTGTGATACTCCCCCGCCAACGCTGCCACGCCCAGGCGAGCCAATTCGTCGACGGCCGCCACGGCCAGCTGTGGATCAGCCGCGCTGTCTCGTACCACCAGCTCGAGTGGTCTTCCGACGATCCCGCCGGTGTCATTGACTTCGCGAACGGCCAGCTCGAGTCCAGCGAGCAAGTGCCGGCCTGCCTCGACCCAGCCAGGCCGAGTCAGCGGAACGAGAGCGCCGATCTGGACGGATGACCCGTCCGCCCGCTGTGCTCCACTTGGCAGTGGTGGCGTACTCATGCGGCCGCTCCCGTGTGACGATGAGACGCCAGGAACGCATCCAGCAAACCGCTGCTGGCCCGCGTCAATGCTGCTGGAGGCTAACCGGTCGTGGCTGTGTTCGCGGGCTGGGCACCGGTGAGCGGGCTGGTGTCCAGGTACTTGACTTCGTCGACGCGTTCGGCGAACTTCCAGCCGTCCGGAGTACGCCGGTAGCGGTCATGGTATACGGAGTAGTTCAGGTGCGAGTTGCCCTCGCGCATCTGCCCGAAGGTCAAGACGTATGCCCGCCCAGACGCGGTGTCGCCGGCGACCTGGAGCGTACCCGGGTGGTTTGCCTGGAGAAGGTAGGCCCAGAGCCTGTCCAGCAGTTGTTGCACCCCGGCGCGGATCTCGTCCCGGCCGACGAACTCGACGTTGACGGCGGGGACGCGCCACACGGCGTCCTCGGTGAACAGCGATGCCAAGCGGTCGTAGTCACGCATCATGCCCGCGTCGGTGAACTCGCCGCGCAGCGCCTCGATCTCGACGCGGTCGGCGGTCGCTTGAAAGTCACTCATCGGCTTCTCTCTTTCGATCATTCGGTGGGTCGGCGAGTGCGGTTCGCCTCGCGCATGACCGTCCAGGCATCCGCCACCGGGCCTAGGTGCCGGAGCTTGTCGGGGTTCATGACCGTACGGATCGTCTGCACCTGCCCGTCGAGAATGTCGATCGTCCAGGTGTTGAGGACCTTGCCGTCACGGTCGCGGAAGATTGCCCCCGGCTGGCCGTTCACCTCGTGGGGCTCCACGACGACGCCGATCTGGGCGAACGAGGGGCTCAGCGTGGCGAGAACGTGGGTCACGTTCTCCACGCCGAAGATGCCCTCACCCCATTGCGGGGTCTTGCCGCCGCTGTCATTGACGAGCTGAACGTCGGCGGCGAGGAGCTCGCTCAGACCGTCGACGTCCCCGTCCTTGAAGGCATCGAGAAATCTCTCGGCGAGTTGCTCGCGCTGTCTGCGATCAGCCTCGAACCGGCGCCGGCCCGCGTCCATGTGGCGTCGCGCCCGGACCGCGAGCTGGCGGCAGGCCTCCTCCGAGCGTCCCACTGCCGAGGCGACCTCGGGGAAGCTGAACCCGAATACCTCGTGGAGTACGAAGGCGGCGCGCTCGAGCGGGGACAGCCGCTCGAGGAGCAACAGGGCCGCCATCGACACCGAGTCGGCCAGCTCCGCCGACCGCTCCGGGTCCTCGTAGGGGTCGGTGAGCAGCGGCTCGGGGAACCACCGTCCGACGTACTCCTCGCGCCGGGTGCGGGCCGAGCGCAGGACATCGATCGAGACTCGGGTCACCACGGCCGAGAGGTAGGCCTTGGTCGACGCGGGTTTGGTCGGCGAGGCCTCGTAGCGCAGCCAGGTCTCCTGGACCGCGTCCTCGGCCTCGCTCACGCTCCCCAAGATCCGGTAGGCGATCGCAAACAGTAGCGGTCGTAGATCCTCGAACTCCTCGGGCTCGGTCACGGCGGCCCACTCCCGTCCAATACGGCCTTGAAGCCCTGCCGCCACGACGGGTAGCGCAGCTCCCAGCCGAGCTGCCGTTTGGCCTTGGCGTTCGAGAACCCGCGCCCCTCGGTCATCATCGCCACAGCCACTTCTCCAGCCAGCGGCAGGGCATCCTCCGTCGAGATCTCCATCGGGGGCGCGGCGCCTGCGCATGCAGCCAGATGAGGCAGCCACTCGCTGACCGGCGCCGGCTCGTCGTCGACGATGTTGAACACGCCCGTCGCATGCTGCTCCAAGGCGAGGACGGTGGCGCTCGCCGCGTCGTCGAGATGCACCCACGAGGCGTAGCCGGCACCGCCCCCGATGACCGGGAAATACCCCTGGCGCACCGGTTCGACCAGGCCGTCGATGGCCCCCGGCCCGTAGAACCAGCCGAACCGCAGAGCCGCGCCACCCGCCTTGACGACTACGTCCTCGACGTAACCGGCCGCCGCCATAACTGAGTACGCGACCGTCCCCTCCCACAGGTCCGGCGGGTCCTCCTCGGTCTTCACCCAGCCGCCCTCACGGATGCCGTTCCAACTGCCGTAACTCTGCGCGACGAGGTTCGTGACGCCGGCCGCCTCGGCTGCGGCCAGCAGGTGGTCCGTCCCCTCGGTGCGCAGTCGGTTGGTGGTCGCGAACCACTGATCCATGTGGACCAGATCGATGTCGTTGCCGATTGCGGTCATCTGGTGTGCGATCGCGTCCGGCCGAGCCGTTGCCACCGCCTCACCGACCGACACCGCATCCAGCCCGTCCATCACAACGCCGTCAGCGCCCAGCTCCTCGAGCAAGCCCAGCTTGTCCGCACTCGTTGTCGTCGCCGTCACCTGGTGACCACGAGCCACAAGCTGGGGCACCAGTCGCCGCCCGACGGCCCCGGTCCCTCCTGCCACGAACACTCGCATGATCATCGCCTTCCTCAATCCAGAACTGACTCTTAGGCCCGAGACGAGATAGCCCCGACCATCCGTGACATGACGCGAACGTCCGATGCGATGTGTGGTCGAACACACACAGCGATCGTCCGGACCTGTCTGGCGCGATCGCGCCGCTCCGTGTTTGTGCGAGCAGTGCATCATGTGCGTCGGGGTTTATCACGTCGACCGCGCATCCCGAGAGGACGACCATGGGTCCCACCAGCACGATGACCGCGGAGGCAGTTGCCCTGCAGCACTTCCTCGACGTTCAGCGGGCCAATGCGCTTGCGATCGTCGACGGGCTCACCGAGGAGCAACTGCGGGCATCGGTCTTGCCGTCGGGTTGGACACCGCTCGGGCTGATCCAGCATCTGGGTCATGCGGAGCGCCACTGGTTCCAGACGGTGGCCTGCGGAACCGCGGTCGACCTGCCGTGGCCCGACAACGGTGGTGGGCAGGCGTTCACCTCCAGCCATCCGGTTGCGGAGGTCGTTGCCTTCTACCGGGACCAGTGCGAACGAGGCAATGCCGTGCTGGCCACCACGCCGCTGGACACAAAGCCGGTCGGGCGGCACGGCGGTTGGCTCGATGACGAAGTCACCGATCTGCGCCGGATCGTGCTGCACATGATCGAAGAGACCGCTCGTCACCTCGGCCATCTCGACGCCGCCCGCGAGCTCCTGGACGGCCGGACCGGCCTCGGCCCGCGGTAGGCGCGCCGCGGGAAGTGTCGATGCCTCGGCCTTGATACTGGCCAGGCCGGACGTAGATGATGCCTGCATGGCCCCCGGGACGCACTCGACCGCGAAACGCGGGGAAGACTGGGTCGTCATCGCCAGCTTCGACAGTCATCATCGCGGTGAGCGCATGCTCGCCAAGCTAGGACGGGGCTTTCGCGCGAAGGCTCGTGACGGTCGGGTGACTGCCATCGTCGTCACAGCAAACCCCGACGGGTCACTGAAGCTCACGCAGTCTCGGATGGTCACGCGCAGTGGCTATGTAGGCACTCTCATCCACCTCTCCTTGGTGTGGTGGATCGGATTTCTGGGTCTGCTCTCCGCCGTGAGAGGCGTGAGGGGTGGCATCCATGCCGCTGGGATGGCGTCAAGGGCACGTCGGGTCGGATGAACACCAGGCGCACCAGGTCCTCGACGACATCGGTCCGCGCTCGGCCATCGTGCTTGTTCAGAGCAACGATTCCGAGACCCGACAGGTTGTCGTCGCGGCGGCTGAAGCCAAGGCGCTACGTTTCTGGGACGGCCCGCTCACCGAGTTTCTGGCCGCGCTGGACCCCGGTCCACCTCATGATTGGGTCCGCACTGCTCTCGGCGAGCCGCCCCGCGACACCGATACTGCGTCGTGAGTGCGTGAGCGCTTGACGGCTGCACGGCGTTGAGCTCCTTACGGGTCATCGCTCCTGCGACGGTCCCGGCGTATCGAACGTCGCCAGACGTGGGCGCGGTCAACCCGGTTGGCCGGGTCGTCTTGGCCGCATGATGAGCGCGGCGACGTAGTAGACGCACGGCCGCTTGGACGGGTTCGCGTAACCGTGCGGGACATCGGCGGCGAAGTAGACCGAGTCGCCGGCGCGGAGGTCGACCACACGGTCGGCCAGCGACAACCGCAACCCGCCAGACTGCACGACGACGTATTCGTGCGAGCCCGGAGCGTAGGCCGGAAACGTCCCTGCGTCGCAGCCAGGCGGCAAGGTGGATCTGACCCACTCGAAGTTCACTCCGGGCACCACCGGCGAGAGGATCGTACGGGTCCAACCCCCGTCCTCCTCCACGGTCTCGTGGTCCTGGGTGTGGCGGATGACGATCCGACCGGCGTCCGAGCCGGTGAGCAGCGTGGTGAGCTCGACGCCCAGCCCTTCAGCGATGCGACCGAGAACGACGACGGTCGGCGCCTTCGCGCCATGCTCGACCGACGACAGCATGCTGATGCTCACGGCGGAGCGCTCGGCTAGGTCATGCAGGGTCAGGCCGCGCTCGACCCGGGCCGACTGGATCTGTGATCCCAGTAGCTGGAGGTCCACCATGTTCGCTATGATAACGGCAAGTTCCTCTATTGAGAACAAGGTGGTGGGTATGTCGACATCCGGAGTTCTCGTACGAGCGGCGACGCGGGACGACCTGGGCACCGTCGCGCGCATCTACCGGCACTACGTCGACTCGACCGTCGCCACGTTCGAGAACACGCCACCCGACCGCGGCGAGTGGGCTCGGCGTTACGCCGAGTCAGCCGACCACCGCCTGCCGTTCCTCGTCGCGGAGGCGCGGGAACTGATCGTGGGCTACGCCTACGCGACTCGATGGCGCAGCCGCGCGGCGTACCAACACACGGTCGAGGAGTCGGTCTATGTCGTCCCTTGGGCGGTCGGCAAGGGGGTTGGCGCGGCATTGCTCGACGAGCTTCTGCGGAGCTGTCAGCTCGCCAACGTACGAGAGGTCGTCGCCGTCATCGTCGATTCCGGCGACCTGGCGTCCGCCGAGCTGCATCGCCGCCGTGGGTTCGTCGAGGCAGGACGGCTGACTCGCGTCGGGCACAAGCACGACCGCTGGCTCGACACCGTCCTGATGCAACGCAGTCTCGTCGAGCCGCCCGCATCGATCGCAGGCTAGCGGCCCAGAGCACCGTCGTTGCCGATATTGGGCAGCCTCTCGACTCGCGGCTCAGAAACAATTAGTATTTAATTATATGCCGTCTAGACGAAGGCGCGACAAGATGACTAGGACCGTCTCGAATCGCACGCTGGCGACCACCGTGCTCCTGATGCTCGCCGTACTCATCGCTTCCGTCGGTGTGGCGGGGGTGCAAGCCCGCACCGATCGTGCGACGGGGACGGAACAAACCGAGGCCAACGGCGACTTGCCGGACCAGACTGCCGATGTGCGGCAGTTGTTCGCCGAGCTCACGAAGGAGTGGCCTAACAACCGGACAATCAACGTCGTCTTCCACGGCCACAGCGTCCCCGCCGGCTATCACCAGACCCCCAGGTCAAGCCCTTCGAGTCCTACCCCTTCATGGTGTATCAGGGTCTGAACACACGCTTCCCGACTGCGGTGATCAACTCCATCACCACGGCGATCGGCGGCGAGAACTCCATCCAGGGAGCAGCGCGCTTCCGTCGCGATGTCCTCAGTCTCCAGCCGGACCTGTTGTTCATCGACTACGCCATCAACGACCAGAACCTTCCGCTCGACATGGTTGAGAGCGCGTGGCGCGACATGATCACCATGGCGCGCAGGAACCATGTCCCTGTCGTACTCCTCACGCCAACCGGCACCGTGCCCAACGACCTGGGCAATCCGACCGACCCACTCAGCATCCGAGCTGACTTGATCCGCCGCCTGGGCCAGGAATACGACCTTCCCGTGGCCGACGTGAGCGCGCGCTGGCAGGAGACGGTGGACGCAGGGACGCCGAAGGAGTCTCTGCTCAGCCAGTACTACCACCCCAACGAGGCGGGTCACAGAATCGCGGCCACAGAGATCCTCAGCACCATCGACGAGATGCGCGCCGACACACGCCAGCCCGCTACATAACGTCCGGCCCAGCACTGGTCGATGTCTGCGACGTCACCTTCAGCGGCAGCGGCATCCGTTCCTACTGGGCGAATCGGGACCGCTGGGAGCCCAATGGGGCCGTCCGGCCCATCCGAACAGCCGCTGTCGCGAGATAGGGACATGTCGTGGGCTAATCGCATTCGTCCATGGGTGGTTACAGGCTCGCGGCGGTCGGTCGATTCCGTGAGATGAAGTCTTGGGCTGCAAGCACTCCTTCCCGTGACGCGCTAAGGAGCCGAGCATGAGCAACGCGATCATCAAGCAGGGCGCCGACTCCAGGGTGGCCGACAACGTCTGGGAGTTTCATATCCCGGAGAACTTCGACCTCGAGCCGCTGCTGCGCTGGCTCACCGAAGCCGGTGTGACGCCTGGCGACTTGGTGGAGCTAGCGCCCGAGCTCCTGAAATCCCTGGCCCCGGCGTCGACCAAGCCGCGGCCGGTTCTTCCGCTCGTCGCCGGGCTGGCGATGGCCGTCGGTGGCGCGGCCGCACTCAACGCCCGGCGTCAGCGCGCCGGCAGTGCGGTGCCTCGCGCGACAACACCGACGGATTGGCCGATCAACTTCGCGCATCGCGGCGGGTCTGGCATCGGCCCGGAGAACACCATCGAGGGGTTCCACATCGGGCTCGAGGCGGGGGGTGGCGTGATCGAGACGGACGTGCACACCACTGCCGACGGCCACGTCGTGGTGATCCACGATCCCGACACCGCGCGGACCACTGGCGAGAGCGTACGCGTATCCGAATCCACCCTGGCTCGGCTCCAGGAGCTGAACGCTGCGGCCACCTTCCAGCACGCCGACACGCACGAACCGTGGGACGGTCCTCCGGTCCGGATCCCGACGCTCGCGGACGTCTATCGCGAGTTCCCCGACCGTAAGGTCAACATCGAGATCAAGGGTGAGCGGCAGGAGACTGTGGAGGCGCTGTGGGGGGTGATCCAGGAGTGCGACGCGGTGGATCGCACCTTGGTCGTCGGAACCAGTACGGACAAGATGAAGTTGTTCCGCCAGGTCTCGGGCGGGGCAGTCCCGACCGGCGCCTCGACGCCGGAGATCTTCGGGTACTGGATCCGCCACATGCTGCACCTGCCTCAGCCGGGGGTCGCCTTCCAGGCACTTCAGGTCCCCAAGCGGTTCAAGAACACCCTGCCGGTGGTAACCACGCGCTTCACCGAGGAGGCACACGAGGGGGGACTGCGTGTCGACGTCTGGACCATCGACGAACCCGACGAGATGCGCGAGATGCTGGACGCCGGCGTCGACGGCGTAATGACCGACCGCCCCGATCTGCTCGCCAAGGTGCTGGCCTCCCGAACCTAGCCCGAGGACCGGTCCAGGACACCATGCTCAGACGAGGCCCAAATGACCACGTGTAGTGGTCGAGAAGGCTGGCGTCTCCAGCATTGACCTGGGGGAGGATTGATGCACGGGTAGACATCGCCAAGGCGCCAACGGTGCAACCCATAAAGAGCAGCCCGTCCTCTCCGTTGAATCGCGTCGGGGAGAGGGCGGCGTCTTTTGTGGGGTCAGGATCGGGCGATGGTCACCTCTGGGCTTCTGGGCTGTAAACCCTTTTGCTCGGCGTCGGTCAAGGGTGCCGGACGGCCCAGCAGCTGTGGCTATTCTGGAACCTCGTTCATCAGGCGTCGCCAGTTGGGGGGCGTGTCCGCCGTCGGTGTCTCGGTTGTCTTGGTGACGAAGTGCACCCCCGTCTTGCGTTGGACGAACCAGCCCTGGACGGCGTCTGAGGTACGGGGCAGGCTGGACGTGGTGGCGAAGTATTGCTGCGCCTCGCACTGGTCGTACCAGCCGTCCACGGCGTCTGCCGTCCGCGGCAGGGACGCCGGGTCGAACGAGCATGCGGCATCGTGGGCCGTGTGGCTCGTGCCGGCCGCTGGGTTGGCTGCCGCGAGGACCGCAACGGCGGCGGCTGCGAGGGAACCAGCGGCCAGCCGGCGGGACGTACGTGTGTTCGTAGTCATTTCTGTCTCCTTGAAGGTCGTCGGGACCGGGTGTCCCACACAGATGTCGGGACGGATGGCGCTGCGCAGATACATCCGGAGCAGAGATCAGCGGGGCGAGGGCAACCACGAAGGACTCGCACATGGCCATCAACAAGCCCGGTCGCGGCAGGCAAGGATCAGGGTTACGCTCATAGAGAAGACGGGAGCCGGAAACAGGCGGCGGATAGATGCGTACGCGCGGACGTGCTGCTCTGCAGCTCTGAAGAGTCACATGCGCGTCCGCTCGTAGCGGTATCTCCTCGAGGGGTCATGACACGTCTTGGTGTGCGAGCCGGCACGTCATGAAGATGGAGGAGAAATGACTGCGACTGAGGACCAGATCACCCCGCACGTCGTCCGGACCGAAATCGGCGGGCTGCCGTTCGCGTACCAAAGATCCGTTCTGCGCGCTGACCCAGATCTGCTCCGCGACACGCTTGCCGATATCGAAGCCATCCGGCAACGCCCGGAATCGAAACTGAAGGACCTGCAGCTCCAGCCCCATCCGCACAAGAAGCCCGGGTTCCTCGAACTGACCAGCCCGGTCGAGGTCGACGCGCTGGCCGTGCGCGACACGCTGCGTACTGAGGGCTTCACCGGTCGCCTTGAGGTCGAGCCCGCGTACCTCGCGGACGATCCCGATGGGCGGATCATGGGCATGCCGGTCAAGCATGGTCACGGCACCACGCGCACAGGCATTCAACTCGTCGGCTTCGCCCCACCCGGCCGGTCGGGCGCCGATCTCCTCGAGGCGGCGCGGCGGCCAGTCGTGGCCGTGCTCGACACCCCGGTCCGCGAGCATGACTGGCTCGGTGATGGCGATGGGGACGACGCGTTCTGGCGTGACGCCGGCCTGGTGGAGGACGGCTGGGCGCCCGACTTCGAGGTACCCGAGGAGAGTGCCGATGGGCAGCTCAGCCACGCCGGCCACGGCACCTTCATCGCCGGGATGGTGCGTCTGCTCGCGCCTGACGCCAACGTGCTCTCGGTGCCCGTTATGCACGGCAACGGCGTCGTGGAGGAGGAGCAAGTGCTCGACGCCCTCCGCTGGCTCCGCGACCGAGTGGCCGAGGCGGTCGACCACGGTCGGCCCGAACGGTTTGTTGACGTCGTCAACCTGTCCTTCGGCCGCTACCTAGACCCCGGTGAGGACGCGCCGTTCACAGAGGAGATGCGCACGGTGCTCGGCGAGCTCTCTCGATACGGCGTCCGGGTCGTGGCCTCCGCTGGGAACCGGGCCGTGAAGGACGACGTGTTCCCGGCCACTTTGGGCGAGGACAAGGACGTCCCGGGCCACACCGCGCTCGTCAGCGTGGGAGCTCGCGACCCCGACGGCACGCTGGCGGCTTACACGAGCATCGGGGATTGGGTCACCGTCACGGCACCCGGGACATCGGTGGTGAGCACACTGCCGAAGTTCGCCCAGACCGAGTTTCCACAGCCCGGAGACCTCGATGCGACCGGAGAGCCCACGCATCCCGACCCCAATTTCCAGGCCAGCGGCATCGGCCAATGGAGTGGCACGTCCTTCGCCGCTGCCTGGGTGTCGGCGTCGATCGCGGCGAAGCTGCTCGAGCAGACCACGCCGGGCAGCCTCATCGACAACAGTCCGGCCGCTACAGGCGCCCGCGCGACCTCCGCGTGGAAGGCAGTACAGGCGGACCTCAAACGCTGGGTCGCGGACCATGGCGTCGTCGACTGACCCGGCCACGACCACGCGGGCCGAGCGGCTCGCGGACTACCTCGTGCGCGCCCAGGCCGGCGAGGCGGGCGCAATCGACGCCATCGTCCGAGAGCTCAATCCACTGCTCTGGCACGTGGCGCGCTCCCAAGGCGTCCGTCCGTCCGACGTGTCCGACGTCGTCCAGAACACTTGGCTGGAGCTGGTCGCCCGCTTGGACGAGATCCGCAGCCCGCAGGCGTTGACCTCCTGGCTGGTGGTGACCACCAAGCGCGAGGCCTGGCGGATCAATCGGAGGCGACAAACCACCGAGCCCAGCGACACGCTCGTCGACGTCGCCGACGAGGCACCCGAGCTGGGGACCGATTTGATCACCAACGAGCGGGACCGAGTGCTGTGGCGCACCTTCCAGCTGCTCTCGCAGCCGTGCCGCGAGCTGCTGCGAATCGTGGCCATGGTCGACCGCCCCGACTATGCCGTCGTCGGGGATGCCCTGGGGATGCCGCACGGCAGCATCGGCCCTACCCGAGGTCGGTGCCTGGCCAAGCTTCGAGCGATGCTCCTGACCGACCCGCTGTGGGGGACATCGTGAACGGGCCCGACGGCACGCGCGACCCCGACGACCTCGAGGCGGCCGGAGAGCGCGACGGCATCGACGAGCTCGACGTTGAGATCCTGGACCGGATCGCCGGTCTGCACGGCCGGCTCGACGGCCCCCCAGATGGCTTCGACGAGGAGATGGTCTTCGCCGTGGCCGCCGCCGAGCTCGGCGCCGAGCTGGCGCGGCTCGAGGAGCAGGAGCTGGTAGCCGCCCGGGGCAGTGACGAGCGCACCCAGACGATGAGCTTCGAGGCGTCGAGCCTGACGATCCTGCTGACTGTCACCGATGTCGCGGGCAACCGGGTCCGGATCGACGGCTGGCTGGCTCCCGGCGCCGGCCACGACGTCCAGTTGCGAAGCCGTGAAGGCGACGCCGACCGGCGCACCGTCGCCGACGACGCCGGCCGTTTCGTCATCGACCGGGTGCGCCGCGGGCTGACACAGGTGGTGGTCAGGCTCGGCGGCGGGTCGTTGATCGTGACGCCAACGTTCGAGCTGTGACCGCCGCTGACTTCCGCGAACGCGCCGCGGCACTGCACACCGCGGGCATCGACGCCAATGCCGAGATGCGGCCACGCGTCGCGGTTCGGCGGTTGCGCGAGGCACTGGAGATCCTCGGCCGCCCTGATCCGGATGACGTCGCCACGAGCACGCTGCGCGGACAGATCCTGGTCAGCCTCGCCCTGTCCGAGTCCGAGCAGGGGCACATCCAGGCGGGTCTGGACCTGCTCGACGAGGCCGAGCCACTGCTGTCTCCGCCCGCGCGAGGCGCCCTGCACGGGCAGCGTGGCATCCTCCTGCGGCGCACCGGCCGGGATCGGCTCGCCGCCGATGCGTACGGCACCGCGCTCTCGTTGCTCGACCCGAAGCGCCAGGCAGAAGACGTCGCAGCGGTTCGGTTGAACCGATCAGTGATGCACCTGGCGGCCGTCCATCTCGGGCCGGCCCGCGAGGATCTCCGCGCCTGCCTGACCCTCGCCGAGGCCCGCGGGTTCTCGCTGCTGCGGGCCAAGGCACGGCACAACCTCGGTTACCTCGACTTCCTGGCCGGCGATCTGCCGGCCGCGTTACGGGCCTACAGCAACGTCGCCGTCGAGTACGCCGAGCTTGCGCCCGGCACGTTGGCCGTGCTGTCGCTGGACCGAGCCCGTGCGCTGCTGGCCGCCGGACTGTATACCGACGCGGACCGCGAGTTGCAGCACGTCGTGCGACAACTCGGCGGGCAGCGTTTGAGCCAGGACCTCGCCGAGGCCCACCTCGCCCGAGCCGAAGCCGCGTTGCTCGCGGACCGGCCCACCGCCGCTCGCCGGCATGCCGCTCGGGCTCGCGTAGGGTTCGAGCGACGCGACAACCCGCGCTGGGCCGCCCGGGCCGAGCTACTGGGGCTCCGGGCCGAGCAGCTCGCCGGCAAGCGGGCCTACGGCGTACGCGAAGAAGCTGACCGGGCACGCGATCGCCTCGAATCCCTCGGCCTCGCGGAGGACGCCAGGGTCGCGGCCACCGTCGCCGCCCGCGCGACGCTCGCGACCCAAGGGGTGGGCGTCGCCGATGAGGCGGCGGACCGCCTGCGCCGAGCCGTACCCCGCCGGGCCGACCGCCTCGACACTCGCCTGCTATGGCGGCTCGCGTCGGCCGAAGTAGCCGCGGCTCGCGGCGACGGAGCCGGCGCTCGTCGCCACCGGTCCAAGGGGCTTGCGGCCCTACAGGACCAACGGTCCCGCGTCGGTTCGGTGGATCTGCGGACCGGGACGACCGTGCACGGGCGGGCATTGGCGACCGCAGGTCTTGACAGCGCAATCCGATCGGGACGGATCTCGGAGATCTTCATGTGGAGCGAGCGCGCGCGGGCGCAGACGCTGCTGCTGCCGCCGATACGTCCCCCGGCGGACCCCGCGGTCGCGGCCTGGGTCGCCGAGCTGCGCGGGGTGCAGAGCGCCCTCGCCCAGCGCGAGATGGACGGAAGCCCGTTGGCCGCACTGCGCGCCCGCCGCGACAAGCTAGAACGCTCGCTGCGCGAGCACGCGTGGTTCACCACCGGACCCGCAGGTGCGGCGCGACGGATCGGCATCGGCCGGATCCGTGCTGAGCTGGGCGACGCAGCGATGGTTGTCCAGCTACCGGTCGGGCGACGGCTCGCCGTCCTCGTGCTTGCCGGAGGTCGTGCGTGCGTACTCGACCTAGGCGCCGCCGCGCCGATCCTGGCGGCGGTCCGGCGGCTGCGCGCCGACCTCGACGTCGGGGCCGGGCGACGGCTGCCGGCCCGAGTCGCGACGACCGTGGCAGAGGCGACCCGCCGAGACGCTGACACCGTCGCCCGCTGCCTGCTCGAACCCGTGCTCGCGATGGTGGGTGACCGCGACCTGGTCATGGTTCCGACCGGTGCCTTGGTCACCGTGCCGTGGCCAGTGCTGGCGCCGACCCGCGGACGCCCGCTGACTGTTGCCCTGTCGGCGACCAGCTGGAGCCTGGCGCGGTCGCGGGTGCTGCCGGGGCTCGACCCCAGCACCCGTGCGCTCCTCGCCGCTGGTCCGCGGATCGCGCGCGGTGACCAAGAAGTCGCCGC
>Ga0190270_10000835_pt1 | contig 13876 bp, 8 predicted proteins | sample Popmic320T_FD_133748 | JGI IMG/M metagenome (GOLD analysis project Ga0190270, IMG submission 133748) | Populus adjacent soil microbial communities from riparian zone of Weber River, Utah, USA - 320 T | ecosystem: Environmental > Terrestrial > Soil > Riparian zone | place: USA: Utah | collected... | reverse complement strand
TAGGCGACGTCCTCGGCCCGCCTCCCCCCCCCCCACCCCCGCCGCCGCCGCCGCAGCCGCCCCCGCCGCCGCCTCAGCCACCGCCACCGCCGCCGCCGCCTCCGCCTCCGCCACCGCCCGTCGATGACACGCCACCAGCGGTCAGCATCACGGACCCTGCCGAGGGGGCGACCATTTCGTCGGGCAACGTGAACGTCGTTGCAGACGCAACCGACGCCGGCTCCGGGATCCGCCAAGTCGAGTTCTATGTCGACGGAACGGCTCCCGCCATTGGGACGGACACTTCTGCGCCTTACCGCGTTCGGTGGCGGACTCGGAACTCGGGTAGCGGGCAGCACGTGCTCACCGCCGTCGCGACCGACGTGGCGGGAAACTCGGCGACGTCCGCACCGGTGACGGTAACCGTCAGATAGGTCGGCGCAGGGTCTCTTGCGCGCCCGTCAGCGTCCGGGAAACCGCGTTTACACTTCTGCGATGCCCAAGCGCTGGGCCACCGTCGCCGCGGCCCTTGTCGGCCTCGTCGCTCTCGCGTTTGCTGCAACGGCCGGTTCGAGTGATCTTCGGCCGAAGCGTCCGCGAAACGTTTCCAAACCACAGATCGCCGGACTTACGATGACGGCCCAGGTCCTTACTGCCCATCACGGTGCGTGGACGGGGAGTCCGACGAGGTACCGGTACATGTGGAAGCGTTGCAACAAGACGGGCCGGTCGTGCCGGAAGGCCAGGCGAGGAACGCGCTCGACATTTCGAATCTCGGCCCGAGAGGTCGGTTACCGAATCCGTGTCGTCGTCACCGCGTCGAATCGGGGTGGCTCCACGTCGGCTCATTCGCGGGCGACCGCGTCCGTGACGAGAAGCTCTGCGCCCACAAAGGTGCCGCCTCCGGTCGGCGGCTACTTCGACCTCCAGCCGGTGGGCACCTGGTCGCGCCTGCCGAGCGGGGCCGCGTGCGCCAGGCTCCTTCACCGCTCGACGCGGGAGCCTCGCCGCGACAACACGAAACGCAACCACATCGCGCCCAGCCCGACGGCCGTTCACCAAGCGTTCGCAGCGCGCCCGCTGGCGATCGACGACAACTACGACAAGCGATGGGACCGATGGCTCCTGCCCAGGGTCGATGGCCAGTTCACCGGCACGACCGATGAGATCTTTCAGTGGGGGGCCTGCAAATGGGGGCTGTCCGACAACATGCTGCGCGCAATTGCCGTCGAAGAATCGACGTGGTACCAGTACGAGACCTATCCCTCAGGCCGCTGCGTCCAGTACTACAGCTGTGGCGACTTCTTCGACTCAGCGAGCGCTGCCAGCGTTGTCTACTGCAACGCCATCGCCCGATACGGCTACGACTATCAGCGCGACTACGGGAGCGGCCTGTGTCCGCAGACGTTCTCGATCGTCGGGATCAAGTCGTGGCAGGCGCCGGCCTGGGGCAGGATGCCGGACAACCAGAATGGAACCTTCCCGTTCAGCCGCAACTCGACTGCTTTCGCCGTCGACTACATCGGCTCCTACCTTCGTGGCTGCTACGAGGGCTGGGAGCATTGGCTGCGCAGCGTTGGCCGCTATGCCGCCGGCGACATCTGGGGATGTGTTGGGTCTTGGTACTCGGGCGACTGGCATGACAGCGGGGCCGAGAAGTACTTGTCGCGCGTCCGGTCCGACTTGAACCGTCGCACGTGGCTCCAGGCTGATTGGCCAAGCGTGCGCCCGGACTGCAGCGCGAGGTACGGCTGCCCCGGGCCAGACGGCTTGTAGACCTTCGCCGCCGGACTCTTCGTTCTCCCTCCAGCGCCGACTAGGCGGCCGCGCAGGCGACCGAGACTCCGATTCGACGCCCGTTCGTGTCTAAGAACCTGCCTCTTCCTGCCGTAGTCTCGCCTTTGCGGCCCCCAACCGTCAGAAAGACCAGGAGTTCCGTAAACACCTTGATTTCCTGCCCTTCCAGGGTCACCCTTGCCGAAGGTCAATGTCCGGGCGACATCGGGGAAGAGGTGCAATGTTCAACAAGTGTGCGAAGCGCAGTTCGATCGTTGGGCGAAGAGGCAGGCGACGCGGCGTGGCGCCTACGATCCTGCTCGCCGTCCTTGTGGCCACTCTGTTTCCGTCGGCGGCCGTATCCGGCATCGTGACGACCACTCTCACGCCGACCGCGGACGCATATGTGAACCAAGCCACACCGTCGACCAATTACGGGACGTCGCCCGACTTGAAGGCCGGCACCGCACCGATCATGCGCAGCTATCTGAAATTCGTCGTGCCGCCGCTCTCCGGGCCGGTGACCAGCGCTACGCTCCGTCTCTTTGCCACCACGAGCTCCGCCACGGGATTCGACGTCCGTTCAGCTGGAAGTGGCTGGAACGAAGGGACGATCACCTACGCGTCGGGTCAACCGAGCCGCGGGGATGGGATCACGGCCACCTCCGGCCCAGTTACCGTTGGAACGTGGGTTTCACTCAACGTGACATCTCTCGTGAGTAGCAATTCGACACGGTCCTTCGCGCTCACCGGCTCAGCCCTGCCCGCCGTCGGACTTGCGAGCCGCGAGTCCGGGAACCAGCCAAAGCTCGTGATCAACGTGAACGACACGACCGCGCCGACCGTGACGCTGCCGACTCCGGCGAACAACGCGCGAGTAGCGCCGCTGGCCAAGTTCGCCGGCAAGGCAGGCAACGCGCCCGGGGACTTCCCGACTGTGACCGTGAAGGTGTACAGCGGCCCGACCCCCACCGGCGACCCGGTGCAGACTTTGACCGCGACCCGCGGGGCCAACAACAACTATTCCGTGACGGCGAGCACCGCGCTCGCCGCCGGCACGTACACCGCACGGGCCCAGCAGCAGGATCTGGCCGGCAACACCGGCTTCAGTCCTGCGAAGACCTTCAGGGTCGTGCCTGTGATCGTGACGCTGATGTTCGACGACGGTACCGAGAACCAGTACCAGGCCAGAGCGATGTTGGCGGCTCACGGCCGCATGGACGCGACGTTCTTCGTGAACAGCTCCGTGATCGGCAACAACCCGTTCTACATGACGTGGCAACAGCTCAACGACCTCTATGCAGACGGTAGTGAGATAGCCGGTCATACGATGTACCACGCCGATCTGGCCGCATCGGACTCGAACGAGGCGGCGCGCCAGGTCTGTTACGACCGGAACAACCTGCTTGCACACGGGTTCCCCGTCACCAACTTCGCGTACCCGTTCGGCTCGTATAACGAGAGCATCAAGGCGATGGCCAGAGACTGCGGCTACAACTCAGGTCGAGGTACCGAGTCGTTCGAGGGCCTCTGCGCGCCCCTGTGTGCCGAGTCGATTCCGCCGACCGACCCGTACGCGACGCGCGTCGCGGGGTATGGGCCCGACGGGCTCACGGCTCTCCAGAACAGGGTCCTCGATGCTGAGAGGAACGGGGGCGGCTGGGTTCAGCTGCTGTTCCACGGTCTCTGCACCTCGTGCGGCGTCAACGGAACACCGGCCACGACCTTCAATTCGTTCTTGAACTGGCTGCAGCCGCGCGCCGCGAGCGGCACCATCGCCAGGACCGTGCAGCAGGTGCTCGGTGGATCGGTGCAGCCGCCCGTCCCAGGGCCGGGGCTCCCGCCTGCGCCGAATGGAACGAACGTCATCAGGAACGCAAGCCTCGAGCTAGACGCCAATAACGACGGAGTTCCGGACTGCTACAGGATCAATTCGTGGGGGAATCACACGTTCACCTGGACGCGAACGACGGACGCACACTCGGGCACGTACGCAGAACGCGTCGACGTGAGCGCATTCGTGGACGGGGCCGATCGGTTGCAGACGTGGGACGACCTGGGCTACTGCACGCCCACGGTGATACCTGGACACCAGTACACGCTCAACGTCTGGTACAAGTCGACGGCGCCGGTCCGTTACTCGACCAATGCTCGCGACAGTCTGTTCTCGAGCCCGTTTCTCTTCTGGTCGGAGAGCCCGTCCTTCCCTGCGAGCTCCGACTGGGCACAGGCTACGTGGACTACGCCCCCGGTAGCCGCCGGAGTCAACGGGATGCTATTCGGGCTCATGATTACCAGTGACGGTTCGCTCACCGTCGACGATGTCTCGATCGTCGACGCGAACCCGTCACCGTGATTTCGATCCGAGAGTCGACTCAGACTTCGTAGCACTCACTACCCCGGCGCCCGCTCCTCAGGGCGGCGCCGGGGTGAGCTCCGTTCGTAGCGCTCGAGACGAGCACGGAGCCCGCCGGGGTCGGAGTCTCCCGTGACGTCCGAGACGTGACTCTCCTGCGTGTCGTCCGAAATCGACTTCAAGCGATCTCGCCGGGGTGCGTGGCCGCGGGCAAGTTAGCTGAGAGTACGCGAAGACCCGGAACGCATCGTCGTCCCGGTAGAGCTAGGCGCGCTTTCCGTCCAGGAACCGCTCGTAGATCTCGAGATAGCGTTCTTCCTGCCGGTCCCACGCGAACTCTTGCTCGATCCGATTGCGGCCAATTCCCCCCATCCGGCGCCGCTCGTCAGGCGAGTCGAGGAGTCGTGCGATCTCTCGAGCCATCTCGTCGGCATCGCCGACCTTCACATACCGAGCCGCTTCACCCGCGAGTAACCGCGTTTCGAGCAAGTCGAACGCGACTGTTGGGACGGCATACGCCATGTACTCCATTGCCTTGACCGGAGTGACTTCGGGCTGGAGATTCGTATCGAGGCCGAGATCGGCCGTGGCGATGTAAGTGAAACAAGAATCCTCGGCGAGCCAGCCTGTGAACCGTATGAAGTCTTCGATCTCCAGCTCTACGGCCATTTGGCGGAGAGCCGCCTCAGCTACGCCGTCACCCATGAAGACGAACAGGGCATCCCGCCGCCCGAGGTGATGCGTGTAATGCGAGATCGCCTGTAGCGCGAACTCCACGTGATCCTGCGGCCCCATGACACCGTGCCAGCAAACGAGGTGCCGAAAGCCTTCGCGCAGTTCCTCGTGCCCGCTTCGACGGGCCACGGCCGACAACAGCGGCCCGTTCTTGACGGCCGTGACGCGTTTTGGCGGTAGACCCCCTCTCTGGATTACGACCTGTACGAGCGAGTCGTTCACCGTGATGACATGGTCAGCTGTCCGCCATGATGCGCGCTCGAATGCGCGCAACATCCGTGCTAACGCCCCCTCGCTCTTTCCGAAGCGAGCCTCGTACACCTCAGGCGAGAGGTCCCGCTGGTCGACGATGAACCGGGTACCGAATAGCTTCGCCAGATACCCAGGTGCAAAGTAGATGTCCGGCGGCTGTCCAACCTGGATTGCGTGGACGGGCCCGTCTCTCAGCGCGCGAACCACGAGCAGGACGGCAGCAAGCACCGAGTACCCGTACTCGAAGACGAGCGCCGCCGTGCCGCCACGCTCAGGCGGTGCTGGGTACTCGTACAGATCGAGACCCGGCTGTCGGAAGCGTGCGTTGCCCTCATCGCTCCGACAGATGAGGCCGACTCGATACCCGCCCTCGAGCAAGGACTTGAGCTGCTTCTGAGCCCGGCGGTCGCGAGCGACCGAGATGTTCTCGATGATGAGCAGGACGCGCGGTGCGCCTTTGTGTGTACGCCGCGACCTGGGCCGGAATAGCGTCTTGATCAACCCGTGCGGGGCTCGTTGCTCGGCATCGTCCGCGCTGCTGCAGTAATCCCCAGTAGAGCAAACAGGAGGTCCGCGGATCCGCGATAGGTCAGGTGCGAATCAATGGTCATGAGGACACCGACGACGCTCAGGGCGACGATAACGGCGAGGGCCGCCGCCGCGGGAGCATCTGCGCGCGCCCGCAGGACGGCCAGAGCCTCGCGGGCGCCGGCCCACAGGAAGTAGAAGAACGACAGAAGCAGCGGTATCCCTCCAGCCCACAACAACCAGAGGTACCCACTCTCGATCCAGATGTAGCCCGTCGCGATCTTCTCCGTCGCCACCCGCGCGGCGGGGCGGACGCCAAGCACCCAGTGTGCATGGGAAAACAACTCGGGCAAGAAGTAGTTTTGGAGGTTGTCGAGTCGGCCCTGCCAGCTCACAGGTAGACCACTCGGTGACTGGAATCCCTCCAGACGCTTGTTGATCACAGGCCGAAGGGCGACGACAGCTACGACGAAGGAAGCCGGGAAAACGGCCAGGTACCGGATCCGGCCCGTCGTGACCACGATCGCACAAACTGCAACCACGAGCGCGATCACCCCTGAAAACTGGCCAGAGGCGAAGATGCCGATTGCAAACAGAGACATGAGCGCGATCAGCGGCCACCGCACACGCGACGACTTCAGCAGTCCAATCGCAATTGCGAGATTGAATGCCATGAGATCGGCGACGGCGATCGGAAGGCTCAGTGTCGACCCGCCGCGGTTGTTGCTCACCGCCGAGACGTCGCCGTACGGCGCGTAAAATCTCCCCAGGAAGGCCTCGACGCCGGGAGACCCGAGGGACTGTAGGACAGCGATTACTGCGACGAGGGCGGCTGAGGCCATGCAAAGCCACAGGCAGATCCGCGCTCGTGCCGACGATCGAATCGTGCTGCGAAAGATCAGGAAGACCGCGTAGTACTTCCAGATCATCAGTGAGTAGAGAACGTCATCGCTCTCGACCTTCAGTCCGCGCAGCCCGAGCCATGCCAGCGGGATGATCGAGCTCGTTACTGCGAGGAGCATGATCGCGACATCGAGTCGCTGAAAGCGAAGCTGTGGCCTCGAGGAGACGTTGAGTCGAAGAATCGCGCGACCGCAGAGCGCGACGATGGCGAGCAACATCAGCGCCTCGTTTGGTCGAAGCACCGGCATGACGGTGCCGCGATCGATTCCGGCGACGAGCGGTGTGATCGCGATCATGAGATACGCGGCCACCGCCGGTCGAAGCGCCATGATCCCCAAAAGCGTCAGGACGACCATCGCGAGGAGAGCCAGCTTGGGACCTGCGAAGGCGATGAGCGTCGCGAGCACGACGGCAGCTGCCGCGCCGGCCGTATAGACAGCCGTGTCGTTCGCGCCGTCGAGCGCTCGCGGAAGGCCTCGCCTGGCCGCCGGGTACCCCGCGAAGCCGAGTTCGTGGCGGTTCACGAACAGCGACATGGCCGGATCAAGAACCTTCGTGACGCGCCGGGATAACGCGTCCCACGCCACCCCGGATCATCCGGAGCTCCGGAGCTTTTAGCCATGCCTGAACCGCAAGGAAAGCAAGCGCTCCCAAGGATCCTGCGACGACAAGGCGTACGACGTCGCCGAGCTTCGACTCGGGCAACCCGCTCAATGCGATCCACGCGCAGGCCGCGGGTACGAGCATGACCACGGATGCGAGAGCCGTCCGCCCAAGCGAGCGAGCCACCGAGAAGTCCGTTCTTGGCAGGCCCCTCGTCACCCGGCGGCTCACGTAGACCGCTCCGATCAACGTCCCACCGGCGATTGCCAAGCCGATCAGCGCGAGCGAGCTTGCGCCCTCGGTCAGGACTGCGGGGATCATCAGGAGCAGCGTCGTGACGACGCGGACGACCATCCCGCGCAGAGGCACCGACACGTTCTGCTGTGAATAGAGGGCGTAGCTCCCGAGAGTGAACCACGCGTGCGTGATGACAGCCGGGCTCAACGCCAGGATCGAGACGGCTACGTAGGTCGTTCCGGGCTCGCCGTCGAGACGACCGAAGGCGATGATCTCGGCGATCACTGACGCCGAGAGGCCATAGGCAACAGCGATCGGAATCGACGCGAACGAGACGAGCCCGACGGCCTGGGAGAACTCGTCGCGGAACGCTCCCATGCGTTTCGTCTGGTGGAACGCCGCGAGTCGTGGCACGAGCGCCCGCGTCACGGGCCACGTGATGATGGCTGCAGGCAGATAGAAGAAGTTGAGCGCTAGTTGAAACGCGACCAGGCCACCCGCGATTCGATTGGCGACGACGATCGTCGCGAGCAACAGCAACGCCTCGAGCCCCGTGTACGTGAGAACGGCTTTGATGCGTCCCAGCAAAGCCCGAACTTCGGGATCACGCCAACCGGCACTCGCATACATGGAGATCTGACTGCGGCGTGCGCCGAACCACTGGAGCGCCGCATGGAGAAGGACGGCAGCGGTCGTCCCGATCCCGAGCAGCAAGACTTCGGAAGTCGTGACCGTCGAGATTCCGACACTCGTGCCGAAGACGGCCGCGCTGATCAGGAGCGTCAGGATGATGCCGAGGTTTTCCGCCGTCGGTGCTGCTGAAGCGAGGCCGAAGCGACCGAAGGCATTCATGACCGCGGCCCCCGTGCCGGCGATCACGTACAGCAGGATCTGCGGCGTGAAGAGAACGAGCAGCAACAGGCCGACCCGCCTCTGGTCGGCTGCTATTGCTTCGTTCGAGACCCCGAGCGAGAAGAGATGGAGAATCAGGGGTGACGCGACGAGAACGATGCAAACGGCGATCGAGGCCAGAGCGAGGAGCGAACCGAGGAAGCCGCGGACGAATTCATCCGCCCGGGCTCGATCGCCATTGCGAATGTGTGTGACGAGCGATGGCACGAGCAGCGAGATGAACAGCGATCCCGCCAGCAACTGGTAGTAGACAAGGCTCGGCAACGCGTAGATTCCCTGGTAGGTGTTGCCGAGAAACGTCGCTCCCAGAACCGCTCCGATGGCGACGACGCGCGCAAGGCCGGTTACGCGACTGACCAGCGTCCACGCGGAACCCGTCAATGAATTCCGCACGAGCGCCGAGTCGGTGTTCGCCAAGTCGGCATTCGTCTGGAATTGCTCTTCGTCGGGAGCTAGTGCGGCAGCCACGGCAGCCGCTTCGGCGGCACTCATGCTGCCTCTCGACCTAACAGCACCACTGGAATCGTCTTGAGCAGAAGCAACAGGCTTGGCAGCTGCGCATAGGCGCACCCACTACTGCAAGCCGCATTATCCCTCCCTCTTTACCCGACGAGAGACCGCGCGTGGAAGTCTCACCAGCTGCTCCACCCTCTCTTGAGTTGCGATTGCTGATCGGAAAGGTCCGCGACGTACTCTCTCTTGCGGGCCGAGCACCTCGATGAAGACACTGCCGAGCAACGTTGCTCGCACGCGCTCAAATTGTTCGCGTGACCGCGCAATGTCCGCGCGCATAGTCGTCGGCGTTGCGACCGCCAACACCCCGTCGCACGCTCGCGCGAGCGCGGCCGCGTCAGCATCTCCAAGAAGTGCCGGCGCGTCGACGAGCACGAAATCGACGGGTGCCGCGAGGTCCGCTATCAGTTGTGCTGTCCGCTCCGATCCGAGTGAGTGAGCAGGACCCTTGGACGAAACTGCCACGCCGCGAGGTCGATCCTCCGGCGCGCTTGCCACTCCGATCTCAATAACGTCGGTGAGGCCGCGTCGGCACAACAGCAGATTCTCGCTTTCGGTCTCGGCGAGCGCGTGTTGGAGCGGAATTGCCCCGTCGAGTGCATCGAGGAATCCAGGACCGGGCGGCGCTCCGAACGCCTCCTCGAGTGTCGGCCGACGCTGCGTCATCGACATGAGCACTACCCGCTTACCCGTAGCCGCGAGCACAGCTGCCAAATTCGCAATGAGCTCGGTCGGGGAATCGTTGTAATCGACACTCGTGACTGCAACCGATCTCGTTCCCGCATGACTGGCTGCAGCAACGAAGTTCGTACTGAGCCGACGGAAGGCATTCCCAGAGAGTGACGCCGGCGCGTCGATCGCCACCAACGTCGGCCGGACTGCGTGCGCCTCGTGGTCGTTCTTCGGAATGACACCAAGGACCGGGGCTGCCAACCGCGCATGCAGGTCGGTCGCACTTCGGACCCGATCGTCCTTGTACTCCGCAAGTGCAGCAATCGCGAATCCAAGCAAGAGTCCTCCGAGAAGGCCCAGGAACACGTTCAGCGGCAGGTTCGGCCGCGCCGGTGAACGCGGAAGGGGAGCCGATCCAAGCACCCTCACCGGAGAGAACGACGCGGTCTGGTCGTTCAGATTCGCCAGCTTCTGTTGCAGCGAAGCGATCTCCAGCGTCAAACCGTCGCGCTGATTGCCTAGGACGGTCTTCCTGGCGCCCTGCGCTCGCTCGAATTCCAGATTGAGCGTCGTCAACTGGTTCGTCATGAAGTGGATCTGCTCTGAGGTCGAAGTCGCGGAGGCGAGACGATCATCCTCGAACTGCCTTCGACGAATGCCGGCGTAAGCACGCGCGAACGCTTGAGCCCCCGCCTGTGCATCCTCCGGTCGCGGGCTCGCGTAGGTGAAGTTCACGACGTCGCTGTCTGCTGGGACGTGAATCGAAAGACGGCTGAGCAGCTGGGATCGTGATGAGTCCAGGCGAAGGTCACGGACGACAGCACGGGCAACCGCCGGGGAGCGTGCGACCTGCGCCTCGGTCGCCATGTTCGGTCCGCCGGATGCCGTCTGGCCTGGCGAAGCCTGAACCTCGGCAGCAGAAGTAGATTCGTAGATCTTCGTCTGGGACGCAGTGGCCACCACGGTCGCGAGGATGGCAACAGCGGTCGTCACGAAGACGAAGCGCTTCTTCCGACGCAGGATTGACATCACCAGCAACGGTTCGTCTCCGTCGACTGACGGCGCGGGCGGCGATGACGCCATGCGCACGTTGCCCGGATCAGCCGATCCGCCGGTCATCCGCCCTGCGTCGTTGAAACCAGCCGCCAGGCCCGGGCGACGACCGAAGCTCGCACGCTGCCGTGCTTCGGACGTGCCAACTTCTCGCCACTACGGCGTTGCCGCATTGCCCTCAATTCTTCTCCCTTCCTCCCGTCCGTACACCTATCAACCCCCGGGTCCGAGGTGAGAAAGGGAGCAAGTCCGCCTGTCCCTCATACTCAGGGTACGGTCGTGGAAAAGCCGCGCACAGAGGGCATTTGCCCGATCTTCGGGTGCTGGTTCCAGCTGACGTCGAACTCAGGCCCAGAGCTGCTCCGCGCCTTGTTTCTCGCTTGAAACTCTCAGGCAAATGCAGTAGATCTTGTAGAGGTCTCTCGAAAGGCAGGGAGCGAGGATGGCTGACATGAACCCGATTCTGCTCGTCGACGACGACCCGGCGATGCGGAATCTGCTTTCCAGCCTACTCGACCAGGCCGGTTTCCCGACCCGTCAGGCGGCGAGCGGCGAGGAGGCTCTGACCGCGGTGCGCCGCCGGCGGCCCTTGCTCGTCATTCTCGACATTCGCCTTCCCGGCGTGTCCGGCTACGAGGTACACCAGGAGCTCAGAAACAGATTCGGTGAGGAGCTGCCGATCATCTTTATCTCCGGCGAGAGAGTCGAGTCGCTCGACCGCACCGGGGGTCTGCTCCTCGGCGCCGACGACTACGTGGTCAAGCCCTTCGCTCCCGACGAGTTGGTCGCTCGGGTGCGCCGCCTCGTCGCGCGCTCCGCTCCGGCGCGGACCAGTACACACGGACCAAAGCTCACGGGGCGCGAAGGAGAGGTCCTGCGGCTACTCGCCGACGGTCTCGCACAGCCTGAGATCGCAAAGGAGCTCTTTATCAGCCCGAAGACGGTCGCGTCCCACATTCAGCACATCCTCACCAAGCTCGGGGTCCACAGCCGCGCGCAAGCGGTTGCCGTCGCGCACCGCGACGGGCTACTGCGCCAGTAGCATCGCGCCGTACGCGAGGGCCTGTGGCACTGGGAGGCACCCGCACCCGGATTGGTAGCCAAGCGAGCCGTGGGGCGAGGCGGTCTCGTCCTACGCGATCGCAGCACCTCGCCGGGGGTTAGAGGGGCGCTCGGCGCACCGCCGACCTGAACGCGCGCGCTGCCGCCGGCTCGGAGATCACGATGCCGACGAGGATCAGAACGCAACCGCTCCAGCCGACCGCTCCGAGACGGTCGCCGGCGAGCAGGTATCCGAAGAAGGCTGCGAAGACCGGCTCGGCTGCGAAGGCCAAGGCCGTGCGTGTCGCGCTCGTCCGTTTTTGGGCCCATGTCTGGATCACGAAGGCGAGCGCGCTCGCGAAGATCCCCGTTACGACCAGCGCGCTCCAGACGGTCCACCCGTGCGGCACGCTGAGCTCACTCCGGGCAATCGCGATCGCGGTGAAACCGAGGCAGGCCGCGACCATCTCCACGAGCGTGAAGGCGACAGGGTCGTAGTCGGGGGCAAAGCGCTCGAGGAGCACGATCTGCAGCGCGTAGGCTGCCGCGCCGCCGAGGACGAGAGCGTCGCCGACCGGCGAGCCCGCGTCGATCCCGGTGAGCATGGCCAGGCCCACCGTGGCGAGCGCGATGCCGATCCATGCGGCACGCGGGATCCGGTCGCGGAAGAGGACGAGGGCCGTCACCGGTGTGAGGACGACGCAGAGCCCGGTGATGAAGCCGGTGCTGGACACCGTCGTCCGGGCGAGTCCCGCGGTCTGCAGCCCGTAGCCGAGGGCGAGCAGGCCGCCGAGCGCGGCACCCGCCACGAGGCCCCGGCGATCAAGCTTGCGCAGTCGGCCGGCGCCGAACGGGGCGAGCGTCACGCTCGCGATCGCGAAGCGAACCGCGAGGAACGCGAATAAAGGGTAGATCTCAACCGCGTCCTTGACCTGGACGAAGGTGATCCCCCAGACCGCCGTTACGAGAATGAGCGCGAAGAGAGCCACTAGCGGCGTGCCGTTTCCTGGATCGCCCATAACCAGCGGCGTCGGATGAGCGCCGAGAAGGGGCCGATCGCGAGCCAGTAGAAGCGGAACGCGCGTCGGGCCCGATCGTCGACGGCCTTGACCCGGGTTTCGGTCGTCAGCCGCGACCCGCCCGGGATGCGCTCCGCGCGGAAGTCGACGGCGCCCTTGATCGTCCCGGGAATATTCGTGGCACGCCAGGCTTCGGCGTCGTCGAGCCGGACGAGGCCTCCGCGCGGCCGCCAGACCGCGCCGACCGCGCCGGCGACCCACTCGGTCGACGAACGGTCGAGAACGACGAAGCGGTGCGCTGCGAAGAAGCCCTCGATCGTCTCGTCTCGGCAACCATCCCGCGGGCCTTGATCAGGGCTCGAACGATCCGGTCCGGGGCCGCCGGCGTGCCCAGGGCGAGCTCGAGGGCGAGGTCCGGCTCGAGCGGCACCGCGACGTCGTGCAGCTCACCAACGTCGAACTCCGGCAGCCAGTCGTCGATCAGCGGCACCAGCCGAGCCTAAACGGCCATGCCCAGGTAGCAGCCACCAGGCCATGTCCGGTGTCTGACACCAGACATGGCTTGGCCGGACAGGCTCATTCACGAAGCAGAGCCAAGAAAGCCGTTGCGGCGATGTCCACTCGGGACACGGCTGGTGTCAGACACCCGACGTGTCCGGAACTGACCGGGTGGTTCGGCCTTCGGGGGCAACCCAGAACGTCGGTAATCTGGCGGAGTGGAGCCGCTCGTCGATTCCTGGGGCCGCGAGATCCGCAGCCTGCGTGTCTCCGTCACGGACAAGTGCAACTTCCGCTGCCGCTACTGCATGCCTGCGGAAGGGCTCGAGTGGCTCCCGCGCGAAGAGGTCCTGAGCTTCGAGGAGATCGCGCGGCTCGTGCGCGTCCTCTCGGCGATGGGCGTCGACGAGGTGCGGCTGACAGGCGGTGAGCCGCTCGTACGGCGCGACCTGCCCGTGCTCGTGTCGTTCCTTGCCGAGATCCCCGGCGTACGCGACCTCTCGCTGACGACGAACGGGGTCCTCCTCGACCGGCTCGCAGGCCCGCTCGTCGAAGCCGGTCTCCGGCGGCTGAACGTCTCGCTCGACTCGCTGTCGCACGTGCGCTTCGCCGAGATCACGCGCCGGGACGCGCTCGACAGGGTGCTCACCGGGCTCGAGGAGGCGGAGCGCTACCCGGAGCTGCGACCGATCAAGGTCAACTGCGTCGCGATGCGCGGCTTCACGGAGGAGGAGGTGCCCGCGCTCGCGGAGCTCGCCCGCCGTAAGCCGTACGTCGTGCGCTTCATCGAGTTCATGCC
>Ga0190270_10000834_pt1 | contig 13883 bp, 15 predicted proteins | sample Popmic320T_FD_133748 | JGI IMG/M metagenome (GOLD analysis project Ga0190270, IMG submission 133748) | Populus adjacent soil microbial communities from riparian zone of Weber River, Utah, USA - 320 T | ecosystem: Environmental > Terrestrial > Soil > Riparian zone | place: USA: Utah | collected... | reverse complement strand
TCGAAAGCACGCGGAATGCTCTTCTACCGCCTGCTGCAACAAGCCGTCGACACCGACCCGCATCCGCTGACCGAGCTCATCGGGAGACCCACACCATAACTGCACTCAAGCAGAGATGCAGGATGTATGTTCGATTCATGGTCGCACTCGCCGAGCGTTCGCCTGAGGTCGTCGACGGGCTGACGCGGCTCGTCGAGGAGCTGGCATCACTCCCCACGGCCAACGACGACGCCGAGCGGATCGCGCGGATTACAGCGCTCGACGCGATCAAGGCCGCGGCTGCGGCTGCGCAGGCACGGGAGATCAGCGACTTCGAGCGATCGCAGCTGGCCGAGCAACGAGCGCGCGGCGTGCCCTTCCGACAGCAGGGTCGCGGGATCGCCGAGCAGATCGCCTTGGCCCGCAAGGTGTCGCCGGCGACGGGCGCCGGCCAGCTGACCTTCGCAACGGCGCTGGTCCGGCAGCTACCGGCGACCAAGGCGCTGCTGGCGAAGGGCGAGATCAGCGAGTGGGTCGCCCAGATCGTGGCTCGCGAGACGGCGGCACTGGCGGCAGCCGACCGCGCCGCCGTGGATGCCGCGCTCGCTCCCGAGCTGGCTCGGATGAGCCCACGTCAGGCCGGGTCGCCACCCGTAAGCAATCCATCGAGCGCGATCCGGAGTCGGCCGTCCGTCGCGGCCGCACGGCTCGGTCGGATCGACGCGTGACCGTGCGGCCGGCGCCGGACACGATGGCGCTGCTCTCCGGGTTCGTTCCGGCCGAGCAGGGCGTGGCGGCATGGAAGAGCCTCGACGAGCACGCCCGGTCGCTCCGGGGCCAAGGCGATCCGCGCAGCCTCGGGCAGATCATGGCCGACACCCTCGTCGAGCGCGTCACCGGACAGGCGGCGGCTTCGGCGGTGCCGGTCGAGATCGGCCTGACGATGCCGACTGACGCGCTGCTGGTGACGATGAGGCCCCGGCCACGCTCGACGGCTATGGGCCGATCCCGGCCGAGTTCGCCCGCGACCTGTCGGGCCTCGAGTCTGCGCGGACGTTCATCCGCCGGATCTTCACCGACCCGATGAGCGAGCAGGTCGTCGCCGTCGACCCGCGCCGCCGGATCTTCCCGAGTTCGCTCAAGCGCATCATCGCGATCCGCGACCAGACCTGCCGTACGTCTTATTGCACGGCCCCGATCCGGCACAGCGACCACATCGAGCCGCACCGCCGAGGCGGCCCGACCAGCCTGACGAACGGCCAAGGTCTCTGCGAAAACTGCTCCTACGTCAAGGAGATGCCGGGGTGGCGGACACACACTGACAAATCCGGTCACACGGTCACTACGACCCCCACCGGCCACGCCTACGTCTCCGGTTCGCCCCCTGTGTCGGGACCCGGCCCCACCAGCCACAACAGCCTCCAGCGGATCGCCATCCGCCGCCTCGAGCGGCTCCGCCGGGCCAAGGTCATCGCAGCGCTACCGTCGCCGGACGATCCCGATCCGTAGGACTAGGCTGGAGATGCTCAAACTCTCCAGGTGGGACAGTCCATATGGCCGATTCCGTTTTCGAGTACGCGCCGGCGCCGGAGCGCCGCGACATCGTCGACATCGCGACGTCGTACGGGCTCTTCATCGACGGCAAGTTCGTCGACGGCACCGACGCCACGACGTTCAAGACGATCAGCCCGGCCAGTGAAGAGGTGCTCGCCGAGATCACCGAGGCCAGTGAGGCCGATGTCGACGTGGCGGTCAAGGCCGCCCGCAAGGCCTACGACCGAGTCTGGTCCAAGACGAGTGGCCGCGATCGCGCCAAATACCTCTACCGGATCGCCCGGATCATGGCCGAGCGGTCACGCGAGTTCGCCGTGCTCGAGTCGCTCGACAACGGCAAGCCGATCCGGGAGTCTCGCGACGTCGACGTGCCGTTGGTGAGCGCCTGGTTCTTCTACTACGCCGGTTGGGCCGACAAGCTCGACTACGCGGGATTCGGACCGGACCCCAAACCCCTCGGCGTCGCTGCCCAGGTCATCCCGTGGAACTTCCCGCTGCTGATGCTTTCGTGGAAGATCGCGCCCGCACTCGCGGCCGGCAACACCGTCGTGCTCAAGCCGGCCGAGACGACGCCGCTGACGGCGCTGCTGTTCGCCGATGTGTGTCAGCAGGCCGAGCTTCCTCCCGGCGTCGTCAACATCGTCACCGGCGCCGGCCCGACCGGGCAAGCGTTGGTGAACCATCCCGATGTCGACAAGGTCGCCTTCACCGGCTCCACCGACGTCGGCCGCATGATCGCCAAGTCGGTCGCGGGCAGCCGCAAGAAGCTGACCCTCGAGCTCGGCGGCAAGGCGGCCAATGTGATCTTCGACGACGCGCCGATCGACCAGGCCGTCGAAGGCATCGTCAACGGCATCTTCTTCAACCAAGGACACGTCTGCTGCGCGGGATCGCGCCTTCTGGTGCAAGAAAACGTCTACGACGAGGTGCTCGAGTCGCTGAAGCGCCGCATGGCCACCCTGCGGGTCGGCGACCCACTGGACAAAAATACCGATATCGGCGCGATCAACTCCGCCGAGCAGTTGACCCGCATCAAGCAGTTGTCGGACATCGGCGATGCCGAAGGCGCCGAGCGGTGGTCGCCTCCGTGTGAGTTGCCAGACAACGGCTTCTGGTTCCCGCCGACCATCTTCACCGGCGTCAGCCAGGCACATCGGATCGCTCGCGAGGAGATCTTCGGGCCCGTGCTGTCCGTGCTCACGTTCCGTACGCCGGCGGAGGCGATCGAGAAGGCCAACAACACCCCGTACGGGCTGTCCGCCGGAGTCTGGACCGACAAGGGATCGCGGATCCTCTGGATGGCCAACCGGCTGCGCGCCGGCGTCGTCTGGGCCAACACCTTCAACCGGTTCGACCCGGCCAGCCCGTTCGGGGGCTACAAGGAGTCCGGTTACGGCCGCGAGGGCGGTCGGCACGGTTTGGAGGCCTACCTTGCCGTCTGAGACGCGTTTGGACGTCCGCAAGACCTACAAGCTCTACATCGGCGGCGCCTTCCCACGCTCCGAAAGCGGCCGAACCTACGAAGCTGTCGACGCCAAGCACCGGCTTCTCGCCAACGTGGCGAAGGGCTCGCGCAAGGACGCCCGGGACGCCGTCGTCGCGGCGCGCAAGGCGTTCGGCGGCTGGTCGACCCGGACGCCCTACAACCGCGGGCAGATTCTCTACCGCGTCGCGGAGATGCTCGAGGGCCGCCGCGAGCAGTTCGTCTCCGAGGTGCAGTCCGGCGAAGGCGCAACGAAAAAGACCGCGACCGCCGTCGTCGACGCCAGCATCGACCGCTGGGTCTGGTACGCCGGCTGGGCCGACAAGATCGCCCAGGTGACCGGCTCGGCCAACGCGGTCGCCGGGCCCTACTTCGACTTCTCCGTGCCCGAGCCCACCGGCGTCGTCGCGATCGTCGCGCCGCAGGAGTCGTCGCTGCTCGGCCTGGTCAGCGTCATGGCGCCGGCGATCGTCACCGGCAACACGGCCGTGGTGGTGTCGTCCTACGAGCGACCGATCCCAGCCGTCACGTTGTCGGAGGTGCTGGCCACATCGGACCTGCCCGGCGGCGTCGTCAACCTGCTGACCGGCGACGCGACCGAGATCGCGCCATGGCTGGCCTCACACATGGACGTCAACGCGATCGACCTCACCGGCATCGGCAACGCCGTCCTCGCCCGGTCGCTCGAGCAGGAGGCGGCCGAAAACCTCAAGCGCGTCGTACGTCCGGCGCTGTCGATCGACTGGACGGCCGACCCGGGCATCGAGCGCATGACGGCGTTCCTCGAGACCAAGACGGTCTGGCATCCGATCGGCACCTGAGCGAGATGACGAGCAAGCCCATCCCATGGGTAACGCTGTCGGCCGGGCCGTACCTCATGCGGCCGCCGCGCGAGTCCGAGGCGGCCGACGCCCTCGCGATGCTGCGCGACCCGGACACCCACCGCTGGAATCCAGCACCCAAGGTCGTCGACCTCGACACCGCGGCCGACTGGTGCCGTCGCGGGGCCGACTGGTCCGACGGATCGCATGCCACCTGGTCGGTCGTCGACGACGAGCGTCTGCTGGGAAACGTTTCCCTTTGGGCGCTCGACCGCGACGACCAGCGGTCCGGATCGGTCGGCTACCGAACGGCGCCTTGGGCCCGTGGTCGTGGCGTCGCGACCCAAGGCCTTGGTGCCGCGACCGCCTGGGCGTTCGAGAGCCTCGGACTCGAACGGCTGATGCTGCCGCATGCGGTCGCCAACCCGGCGTCTTGTGTAATTGCGGAGCGGTGCGGCTTCGCCCTCGAAGGCGTGGGCCGCGCCGGCTATCGCGACCCCGCCGGCGAACGGTGGGACGAGCACCTCCACGCCCGGCTGGCAACCGACCCGGCGCCGTGATGTCTCAGCGCTCGCTGTCGAGCATCGCCATCTGCTCTGCGGCGTAGCGGTCGCCGGCCACCGACTCGGGCGGGACCGCCGCCTCGATGCGGGCCAGCTCCGATTCGCCGAGCCGGACCGCGGACGCACCCAAAGCCTCGTCGAGTTGGTCACGCCGACGTGACCCGACCAACGGCACGATGGCGTCGCCCTGGGCGGCCACCCACGCGATCGCGACCTGCGCAACCGTCGCGTCGAGGTCGTCGGCGACGTCGCGCAGCGTCTCGACCAGGGCCAGGTTGCGTCGCAGGTTGTCGCCCTGGAACCGCGGGCTGTGGCTGCGGAAGTCCTGCGCATCGAGGCCCCGCCCCGGCGACCAGTGTCCGCTGAGCAGGCCGCGGGAGAGGACCGCGTACGCCGTCACCCCGATGCCGAGCTCGCGACAGACCGGCAGGATCTCGCGCTCGATGCCACGGGACACGAGCGAGTACTCGATCTGCAGGTCGCTCACCGGGTGCACGGCGGCCGCCCGCCGAATGGTGTCGGCCCCGACCTCCGACAGGCCGATGTGCCGGACGTACCCCGCCTCGACGAGCTCCGCGATCGCGCCGACGGTGTCCTCGATCGGCACCTGCGGATCGAGCCGCGCCGGCCGGTAGACGTCGACGTAGTCGGTGCCGAGCCGCTGGAGGGTGTAGGCCAGAGCCGTCTTGACCGCCGCCGGTCGGGCGTCGAATCCGATCCATCCCCCGGAGGGGTCGCGCTGCGCACCGAACTTGACGCTGAGCGCGACGTCCTCACGGCGCCGAGCGCGCAAGGCATCCTGGATCAGCAGCTCGTTGTGTCCCATGCCGTAGAAGTCGCCGGTGTCGAGCAGGGTGACGCCGCGGTCGAGGGCGGCGTGGATCGTCGCGATGCTCTCCGCCCGGTCGGCCGGACCGTACAGCGAGGACATGCCCATGCACCCCAGCCCGACCGCCGAAACGGTCGGTCCGGCCTTGCCCAGCTGACGCGAGTCGATGTGTCGGATGTCGATGTCTCGTGTGTCCATGGCCCCACCGTGACCCCGGGTGCCGGTCGCGAAAAGCGGAGCGTTGACCCTGGGAGCGACGGTCCCTGGATGAGACGGCCCGCCCGCGCCATCCTGGAGGGGTGGATCGCACCGAGCTCGCCGACTTCGTACGCCGCACCCGCGAGCGCATTCGGCCCGAGGACGTCGGTCTCTCCGGCGGCCCACGACGCCGTACGCCAAATCTGCGACGCGAGGAGGTCGCCCAGCTCGCCGGCATGTCGGTCGACTACGTCGTCCGGCTCGAGCAGGCTCGCGCGCCGCGACCGTCCGATCAGATGCTCACGGCACTGGCCAGGGCGCTTCGGCTCGACGACACCGAGCGGGACCATCTGTTCTGGCTGGCCGGTCGGACACCGCCCCGCCAAGGAGGCGGCACGACCCATGTGCGGCCGGCGGTGCTCCGACTGCTCGACGACCTGCGCGACAGCGCCGCGTTCGTCGTCTCCGACCTCGGTCAGTTCCTCGCGATGAACGACCTCGCCAAGGCACTCATCGGCGACCAGACCGCGAACACCGGTCGCGAGGCGAGCGTCACCTGGCGGTGGTTCGCCGATCCGGAGGCGCGGTCGCGCTACCCCGTGGACGACCACGACAAGCACAGTCGGTTCCGGGTCGCGTCGTTGCGCGCCACCGCTGCCCGTCGCGCCGGGGACCCTGACGTCGAGGATCTGGTCAGCGCACTCCTGAGTCGCAGCGAGGAGTTCGCCAGCCTGTGGGCCGAGCACGAGGTCCACATCCCTCGTGAGCGCCGCAAGCGGCTGATCCACCCTGCGATCGGTCCGATCGACGTCGACTGCGAGTCGCTGCTCACGCCCGAACAGGACCAGGAACTCGTCGTCCTCAGCGCCCGTCCCGACTCCGAGGCGGCCGAGAAGCTCCGACTGCTGCAGGTCGTCGGGCTCGAAGGCATGACCACGTCGCGGCGCTGACCGACGAAGGGAGATCGAGCGTCGGTTGACCGCGTGCGACGGCTCAGCGGCGTCGCATGGCCGCCGTGACACCGGTTCCGAAGAGAACCGCGCCGACCGCCAGGAAGCCGCCGAACGTCAGCCACACCAACAGGCCGTCCTCGATGCGAGACGTGATCGCCGGGATGTCGTCGACCCGGTCGATCGTGTCCTCCGGAGCGACGAGGAACAACACCGCAGGCGCCAGTCCCCACACGAGTCCGCTCAACAACGGGCCGACCGGCGACAGAGCGCCCGAGCACGCCACGAGCAGCAGGAGGAACGCTCCGCCGGCCAACGCGGCCAGCCCACGTACGTCGTGCTCGATGGCCGGTTTGAGTACGACGTCCTGATATCGCGCTCCACCGTAGGCGAGCAGCCCGATAGCGGCCGGAACGACGATCAGACACACGATCGCGCTCGCGAAGTGCCGCCCGGCGTGGAGCCCGGGCTCGGTCTCGACCGGCGACGGCGCGACGCGTGGCGCGTCTTCGCCCAGGTCGCTCAAGTCGTCGTAATAGCCCGGCGACGGGATGTGGCGTTGCGGCACGTCGGGATCGGCGTGCCTTGGCTGCGGTGTCACCGAGGCGGGATCCACGGGCTGAGCGATCGGCCGGGTCTCTGAATTCTCTGGTGTTAACGACACAGGTCCGACACCTCCTGCCCCGCGACCCTATTGCAGACCGGAATGCGGCGTCCCCCGGGTCCCGACACGTGTCGCCGATCCCGCCCTCGATTGGTCCTGATTGCCGGCGAACGGTTGGACCTTCTCGCCGACCGGAGCGCTCTCTACCGTGGATCACAGCCCGTCCAGACCACCAGGAGCCCGTGATGACCGAATGCCTTCCGGCTACCACGCCGGTCGACCGGATCCTGACGCCGCCGCTGGTCAGGCTCCTGGTAGCCGTGTTCGGCGGCGCCGTCGGCTTCTATCTGCTGCTGTCGGTCGTGCCGTTGTACGCCGCGTCGACCGGATCCGGCAACGCCGGCGCCGGACTCGCGACCGGCGCGCTGATGCTGGCCACGGTGCTGACCGAGCTGACGGTGCCGACGCTGCTCGCACGCTATGGCTACCGGACCGTCATCGCGCTCGGCCTCATTCTCCTCGGCGCTCCCTCGGCCGTCCTCGCGATGACGTCGGATCTCACCGTGATCTTGATCGTGTGTCTCGCCCGAGGCGCCGGACTGGCGATCATCGTGGTCGGGGCCACCGCTCTCGTCGCCAAGCTGGTGCCGGCCCGGCGGCGTGCGGAGGGACTCGCCGTCTATGGCGTGGCCTTCGGCGCGCCCGGCGTCGTCGGCCTGCCGCTCGGCGTGTCGCTGACGTCGTGGGTGGGGTTCGAACCGGTCTTCGTCGCGGCCACCGTGCTGACGCTGGCGTCCCTCGTCGCCGTGCCGGGCCTGCCGAGGCGGCGGGACCATCCCGAGGCGCCGGTGCCGATCATGCGGGGACTGTCGACGTCGGGCCTTCTCCCTCCGGCGCTCGTCTTCACGGCGATCACGATCGCGACCGGCGTCTTGGTGACCTTCCTTCCGCTGGCTGTCTCGTCAGACCGTCGGGAGTGGGTCAGCGTCGCGCTCATGGTCCAGGCCGTTGCGGTGCTCGTGGCCCGGTGGGTCGCGGGCCGGCTGGGCGACCGCTGGGGATCGGGTCGGCTGCTGCCCACGGCGGTCGTCTTGGCCGCCAGCGGGATCGCCGCTCTCGTCGCCGTCGACAACATGGGTGCGGTCATCGTCGGCATGCTGCTGTTCGGCCTCGGCTTCGGCGCCGCGCAAAACGTGACGCTGGCGATGATGTACGACCGGGTATCCGAGAACGAGTACGCCCGGGTCAGCGCGGTGTGGAACCTCGCGTACGACGGCGGCATGGGCATCGGCGCGGTGGGATTCGGCGCGATCGTCGGCGGGACGGGCTATCCGGCAGCGTTCGCGATCGTCGCCGGGCTGCTCGCGGTCGCCCTGGTGCCGGCATGGCGGGACCGTCGGCGCTGAGCGGAGCGGGCCGATTCGAGTCGTCGCTGGCCCCGTTCGTACGGCACAATCTGCTGGTGCCCGCTCGCGTGATCGTCCTCGCCGGATCGTCGGGCTCCGGCAAGTCCCGCCTCGCCGAGCGGCTGGGCTTTCCCGTGGTCCGGCTCGACGACTTCTATCGCAACGGCGACGACCCGGACCTGCCGCGGCTAGCGATGGGCGTCGTCGACTGGGACGACCCACGCTCCTGGAACTCCAAGGACGCGGTCGCCGCACTGGAGCGGTTGTGCGAGTCGGGTCGGGCCGAGGTGCCGATCTACGACATCGCCGCCGATCGTCGGTCCGGCCTTCACGTCGTGGAGCTAGGCGGTGAGCGCCTGGTCGTCGCCGAAGGCATCTTCGCGCCGGAGGTCGTGGCCGAATGCCGCGCACGCGGCCTGCTGGCGGCGGCGATCTGCGTACGCCGGCCCCGAGCGCTGACGTTCGTGCTCCGCCTGGCCCGTGACCTGCGGGAGCGTCGCAAGCCGCCGTGGGTATTGGTGCGCCGAGGACTCTTGCTCTATCGCCGCGAGCCGGAGGTCGTCGCGGCCGCGGTCCGCCTCGGCTGCCAACCCATGGGGCTGCGCGAGGCCGAGGCGTACGTGCGATCGCTCGCGCAGCACTGAGGGTCCGGCGGCACTGAGAGGACCGAACGTGCGAAACCCGCCGGGCGTGTCGCACGATTTGGGTCCTCCCAGCGAGGCGGTCAGGCGCCGAGCTTCGCGTACGCCGGCTTGATGGTGTCGTTGATGATGGCGAGTCGCTCGTCAAACGGGATGAACGCGCTCTTCATCGCGTTGACCGTGAACCACTGCAGGTCGGCCAGCTCGTAGCCGAACGCCTCGGCCAGCAGGTGCATCTCCCGGCTCATCGACGTGCCGCTCACGAGCCGGTTGTCGGTGTTGACCGTGACACGAAACCGAAGCCGAGTCAGCAGGCCCAGCGGGTGCTCCGCGATCGACGCGGCGGCGCCGGTCTGCACGTTGGAGCTCGCGCACATCTCCAACGGGATCCGCTTGTCTCGAACGTATGCGGCGAGCCGGCCCAGACGTACCGTGCCGTCGTCGGACACCTCGATGTCATCGGCGATCCGGACCCCGTGGCCGAGCCGATCGGCGCCGCACCACTGGATCGCCTGCCAGATCGACGGCAGCCCGAAGCCCTCACCCGCATGGATCGTGAAGTGCGCGTTCTCGCGCTGGAGGTACTCGAACGCGTCGAGATGCCGGGTCGGCGGGTATCCGGCCTCGGCGCCGGCGATGTCGAAGCCGACGACACCGGCGTCGCGGTAGGCCACGGCGAGCTGGGCGATCTCCATCGACCGGGCCTGATGCCGCATCGCGGTCAGCAACTGCCGCGCGACGATGGTGAGGCCGGCCGCCTCGGCCCGGGCCGTCCCCTCGTCGAACCCCTCCCGCACGGCGTCGACGACCTGCTCCAACGTGAGCCCGGCTGTCAGATGTTGCTCCGGCGCATACCGAATCTCGGCGTAGACAACCCCGTCGGCGGCGAGGTCTTCGACGCACTCGGCGGCGACCCGCCGGATGTGGTCGGGCCGCTGCATCACCGCCACGGTGTGGTCGAACGTCTCGAGATAACGCTCGAGCGATCCCGAGTGAGCCGCGGCGGTGAACCAGTCGCCGAGCTCGCCCGCGTCGCTGCGGGGCAGTCGGTGACCGATGTCGGCGGCGAGGTCGGCGACCGTCTCGGGCCGCAGGCCGCCGTCGAGGTGGTCGTGGAGCAACGCCTTCGGCGCGGCGCGGATCGTGTCGAGTGTCGGCGGCATGGAACCATGGTGCCGCACGCCGTGCGGGTCAGCGCCGTCTGACGCGCTACGTCGGCTCGGCGACCGCGTCGTGCGGCTCCGCCCGGATCTGTTCGACCGCCACCAGGCAGACGAGCAGCGACGCGACCACGGCGGCCGTCAGCATGGCGCTGACCACGGTCGCGAGCGGCGCCATCGCCATCAGGATGACCGCGATCGCCACGCGCGGCCGGGCCGGGCTCTCTCGCCGATCCGCGCCACACACGCAAGGAGCCCGACCAGGTACAACGTTGGCCCGAGCAGGGTTACGACCGCCCCCGCAACCGAGAGTTGGTCGCCGGGATGGGCGATGAGGATCTCGTCGCCGACGGCTGTCAGGACGATGCCGGCGACGATCGGCAGATGCAGGTACGTGTAGACGTCGCGGCCGATCGCTCCGATCTCGTCGCGACTCACCCTGCTGACGACCCGCGTGACGAGTGGCGCCGTCCGATCGAAGTACAGCCACCACAGCGCCGTCGTCGACACGAACGCCAGCGTCAAAGCGACGACATTCGCGGCGGACAGGTGGGTGGCGGACGCAGTCACTCCGGTCAGAACGATGCTCTCACCCAGCGCGATGATCACGAAGAGTTGGAAGCGCTCGGCGAAGTGCCGACCGTCGATCTGCCAGTTGCTGTGCGGGGTCGCCCCGGCGCGAGGCACCCAGAACCGCACCAGTGGCGCCACCAGGTCGATGCCGAGCGCGACGAGCCACAGCCCCCATCGAGCATCGTCGACGAAGCCGCCGACGATCCAGAACGGCGTCGCCAACAGACTCCAGGCGAGGATCTGTCGGAAGTTCTGATTGAAGTCGCCGCGCGGCGTCACCACCACCACGAACGCGTTGCGCCCGATCTGCAACGCCGCATAGCTGCACGCCAGGAGCAGCGCCCGCTCACCGAAGCCCTCGGGGATCGCGATCGCCATCAACAGGCTCATGAGCATCACGAACGCCAGGACCAGCCGGACCGGCACCGTTTCAGGGTCGAACCAGTTCGCCATCCAGGTCGTGTAGTTCCACGCCCAGTAGACCGCGACCAGCATGAATCCGGTCTCGGCCGCGCCCGTCCAACTCAGGTCGCTGGCGAGGAGATGGTGCGACAGCTGCGTCACCGCGAAGACGTACACCAGATCGAAGAACAGCTCGAAGAACGTCGCCCGCTGCTCCCGGCCACGAGCGCGGATCACCGGGATGTCGGGGACGAGGGGGCCGCCACCGGCTCCGGTCGGGTCGGACACGCGCCCCAGCGTACGGCCGCGCCGGACGGCGTCGGGTCTTCGTCATCCGATGCGTCGTACGCTGAGCCCAATCGGTGTCACACGGGAGAAGCCAGATGACCGATCCGATCGACCGCATCAGCACTCCGGGTCGCGTCGCCGACCCGATCGAGGGAGTCTCGACCGACGAGCTGCGTCTCGCGGCGCGCAATCACGGTCTCCCTCTCGAGGCGATGCGACACGACGTCACGCCGCCAGGCATGCACTATGTGCTGACGCATTACGACATTCCGTCCGTCGACGCGGCGACCTGGCGGCTGACCCTCGACGGTCTAGTGAGCCAAGCCGTCACGTTGAGTCTCGACGAGTTGCGATCGCGTCCGGCACGCACCGTCCGGGTGACGCTCGAGTGCGCCGGCAACGGTCGGGCCGCGCTCGAGCCACGTCCGGTCAGCCAACCGTGGCTCGAGGGTGCTGTCGGGACCGCCGACTGGACCGGCGTCCCGCTGCGCGATCTGCTCGGCGAGGCCGGCCCGACGGAGGCGGCACTGGAGGTCGTCTTCACCGGCGCCGATCACGGAGTCGAGCGCGGGGTCGAGCAGGACTACCAACGGGCGCTGCCGTTGTCCGAGGCGCTCGACGGCGACGTGCTTGTGGCGTACGAGATGAACGGCTCCCCGCTGCCGCCCCAGCACGGCTACCCGGTGCGACTGGTCGTGCCGGGTTGGTACGGCATGGCCCATGTGAAGTGGCTGCGCTCCGTCACTGTCGTCGACTACCCCTTCGAGGGGTTCCAGCATCAGGCGTACCGGCTGCGCCAGGAGGCCGACGAGCCGGGTGAGCCCGTGACCCGGATCGAGCCGCGGGCGCTGCTGGTGCCGCCGGGGTTCCCTGACTTCATGAGCCGAGTACGGTTCGTGCCGCCTGGCCCGGTCGCGCTCGAGGGGCGCGCCTGGTCGGGCTGGGCGCCGGTCGAGCGGGTCGAGGTCAGCACCGACGACGGTCGCACGTGGACCGAGGCGGAGCTGGACCCGTCGGAGGCCGGTCGGTGGTCATGGCAGCGGTTCTCGGCGCGTTGGGAGGCACTGCCCGGCGAGTACGTGTTGCGCGCCCGCGCCCGCGACGGCAGTGGGCGGACTCAGCCCGCGACGCCCCGGTGGAGCCGTGGCGGGTTCGCCAACAACGCCGACCAGGGGCTGCGAGTCGTCGTCCTCGACGCCTGACGCTCAGGCGATGCGGTCGAGGACGATACCCCGTGCCTCGGGTGCGTCCCGACCCACGTCGTAGGCCCCCTCCAACGCCGCCAGCGCCCGCTCGAATCGGTCCGGCTCGTCGGTGTGCAGGGTGAGCAGCGGCTCGCCGGCGCGGACGGTGTCGCCGGGCTTCGCGTGCATCTCGACTCCCGCGCCGGCCTGGACCGTGTCTCCGGCTCGAGCCCGACCGGCTCCGAGTCGCCACGCCGCGACGCCGACCGCCAGTGCGTCGAGTCGGGTCAGCAGCCCATCGTCCGGTGCCGCCACGACGTGGTGTTCTCGCGCCACCGGCAGCTTCGCCTCGGGATCGCCGCCTTGCGATCGGATCATCGACCGCCAGACGTCCATCGCGGACCCGTCGGCCAGTCGGTCCGTCGGGTCGACGTCGTCCAGCCCGGCGGCGGCCAGCATCTCTCGGGCCAGCGCCAGAGTCAGCTCGACGACGTCCGACGGGCCTCCTCCAGCGAGCACGTCGACCGACTCGCGTACCTCGAGCGCGTTGCCCGCGGTACGGCCGAGCGGCGTCGCCATGTCGGTCAGGAGCGCGACCGTACGCACTCCCGCGTCCGAACCCAGATCGACCATGGTCCGGGCCAGCTCCCGGGCGGACTCGAGCGTCTTCATGAACGCGCCGGAGCCGACCTTGACGTCGAGGACCAGCGCGCCGGTGCCCTCGGCGATCTTCTTGCTCATGATCGATGACGCGATCAGCGGGATCGCCTCGACCGTCCCGGTCACGTCGCGCAGCGCATAGAGCCTCTTGTCGGCCGGAGCCAAACCGGATCCGGCGGCGCACACCACCGCGCCGACCGACTCCAGCTGCGTCATCATCTCGTCGTTGGTCAGGTCGGCGCGCCAGCCCGGAATCGACTCGAGCTTGTCGAGCGTGCCGCCGGTGTGTCCGAGCCCGCGACCCGACAGCTGCGGCACGGCGGCTCCGCACGCGGCCACGAGCGGCGCCAGTGGCAGCGTGATCTTGTCGCCGACACCGCCGGTCGAATGCTTGTCGGTGGTCGGTCGCGACAGGCTCGAAAAGTCCATCCGCTCGCCGCTGCGGATCATCGCGTCGGTCCACCGGGCGATCTCGCGACGCGTCATGCCGCGCAGCAGGATGGCCATCGCGAGCGCCGACATCTGCTCGTCGGCCACGACTCCGCGAGTGAACGCGTCGACCACCCAGTCGATCTGCCCATCGGACAG
>Ga0190270_10000833_pt1 | contig 13886 bp, 10 predicted proteins | sample Popmic320T_FD_133748 | JGI IMG/M metagenome (GOLD analysis project Ga0190270, IMG submission 133748) | Populus adjacent soil microbial communities from riparian zone of Weber River, Utah, USA - 320 T | ecosystem: Environmental > Terrestrial > Soil > Riparian zone | place: USA: Utah | collected... | reverse complement strand
GCGGCGCTCGGCATGCGACCGGAGAACCCGTCCGAGGGCTGGCTCTACAAGGCCTTCGACGAGGACGTGATGGTGGACATCATCTTCTCGCCGGTCGGCGTCGCGATCACGGACGAGGTGCTCGCCCGCGCCGAGATGCTCGAGGTCGAGGCGCAGCCCATGCTCGTCATGACGCTCGACGACGTGCTCGTGACGAAGCTCCTCGCGCTGGACGAGAACTCGTTGGACTACAAAACGGTGCTGCTGATCGCGCGCAGCCTCCGCGAGCAGATCGCGGGGGACGACGTGCGTGCGCGCACGGCCGGCTCGCCCTACGCGGCCGCCTTCTTCACGCTCGTGGAGGAGCTCGGCGTCGCCGTGACGTCGCGGAACGGCGGGTAGACACGTCCTGATCGCCGCGCACCGTCGGGCAGCGTCTCGGGGAAGCCGGCGGCGATCGCCTCGCCCGCCTGCCGCCAGAGGTGGCGGATCTCGTCGCCGACGAGCTCGGCCGCGCGCTTGTAGCCGCGGCCCGACTTCGGGATCGGGCCGAGATCGATCGGCTCTCCCCAGACGACCGCGCACGGCATCCGGTTCCTGCGCGACCATCCGAAGGAATAGACGCCGCAGGGCACGATGGGGACCTCCTCCTGGAGCGCGATCATCGTCGCTCCCGGGAGCACGTCGCCCGGATAGCCGAACTTCTGCCGCGTTCCCTCGACGAATACGCCGACCATGTGCCCCTCGCGTGCGATCTCACGGGCGAGGCGCAGCGAGTCGCGGTCGCCTTCCCCCCGCCGGACGGGAAATGCGCCCGTCCACATGAGGACGTCGCCGACGACGGGCATCTCCAGGAGCTCGGCCTTGGCCATGAAGTAGAGGGTCCGCGGAGAGAGGCCCCCCACGAGGGTCGGGTCGATCGCCGACAAGTGGTTGATCGCCGCGACGCCGCCACCCGTAGCCGGCACGCGTTCGAGGCCGTAGCCGTAGGAGGGTGCGAGCCACATCGTCGTCGGAGCGACGAGACGGCGGGCCCATGGCCACATCTGCTCGGGGTCGCTTCCCCAGAGGGTCGAGACGAGTCTGCCGGGCGCGGACACCCACCCGAGTCTAGCGCTAGTCTCGTGGAACGCTGATGGACCGGTACGACCCGCAGGCGATCGAGGCCAAGTGGCAGGCCGAATGGGAGCGCGAAGGCGCTTTCGTCGTCCCGAACCCGTCTCCCGACGATGCGCCCAGGGAGCACACGTACGTGCTCGAGATGCTCCCGTACCCGTCGGGCGAGCTGCACATGGGCCACGTCCTCAACTACACGCTCGGAGACGTGGTCGCGCACATCCGCCGTCGACGCGGCTTCACCGTGCTCAGGCCGATCGGCTACGACGCGTTCGGGCTTCCCGCCGAGAACGCAGCCATCCGCGAGGGCAAGCACCCGCGCGACGTGACGAACCGGAACATCGCCGCGATCCGCGAGCAGATGAAGCGCCTCGGGTGGTCGATCGACTGGAGCCGTGAGCTCTCCACCGCCGAGCCCGACTACTACCACTGGACGCAGTGGCTCTTCCTCAAGTTCTTCGAGGCGGGCCTCGCGTATCGCAAGGGCGCGATCGTCAACTGGTGCCCGAACGACCAGACCGTGCTCGCGAACGAGCAGGTGATCGACGGACACTGCGAGCGCTGCGGCTGGGAGGTCGAGGCGCGCACGCTGGAGCAGTGGTTCTTCCGGATCACCGCCTACGCCGACCGGCTCCTCGACGACATGGCGATGCTCGAGTCCTGGCCCGAGCGCGTGCTCACGATGCAGCGCAACTGGATCGGACGCTCGGAAGGGGCGGAGGTCGTCTTCCGGATCGAGGAGCTCGACATCGACATCCCCGTCTTCACGACGCGGCCCGACACGCTCTTCGGCGCCACGTTCTTCGTCCTCGCGCCCGAGCATGCGCTCGTCGAGCGCCTGGTGAAGGGGACCCCGCACGAACAGGAGGTCATGGATTACGTGCGCCATGCGGCAGGGCGCCCGGTTGCCGAGCGCGCCGACCCCGAGAAGGAGAAGACCGGGGTCTCGACCGGGCGGTTCGTCACGAACCCGGTCAACGACAACCGGCTCCCGATCTGGGTCTCCGACTACGTGCTCATGGAGTACGGCACCGGCGCGATCATGGCCGTGCCCGCCCACGACGAGCGCGACTACGCGTTCGCAAAGCGCTTCGAGCTGCCCATCAAGACAGTTATCGCCCCCGCTGACGGCGAGGTGCCGGAGGACGAGGCGTTCGTCCCGCACTCCGACGACGAGCTGCTCGTCGACTCGGCGCAGTTCTCCGCGATGACGAGCTCGGAGGCGAAGAAGGCGATCGTCACATGGCTCGAGTCGCGCGAGCGGGGCAGGCCGGCGGTCAGCTTCCGGCTGCGCGACTGGCTGCTCTCCCGCCAGCGCTACTGGGGCTGCCCGATCCCGATTCTCTACTGCGACGAGTGCGGTCTCGTGCCCGTGCCCGAGGACGACCTGCCCGTGCTCCTCCCCGAGGTCGAGGAGTACGTGCCGAAGGGGCGCTCGCCGCTTGCCGCCGCCGAGGACTGGGTGGCGACGACCTGCCCGAAGTGCGGTGGCCCGGCCCGGCGCGAGACGGACACCATGGATACCTTCGTCGACTCCTCCTGGTACTTCCTCCGCTACTGCGACCCCAAAAACGACGGGGCGCCGTTCGACCGCGGCATGGTCGACTACTGGCTGCCCGTCAACCAGTACATCGGCGGGATCGAGCACGCGATCCTGCACCTCCTCTACGCGCGCTTCTTCACGAAAGTCATGTACGACCTCGGGATCGTCGGCTTCCAGGAGCCGTTCGCGCGACTCTTCAACCAGGGGATGCTCCATTACCGCGGCGCGAAGATGTCCAAGTCGAAGGGGAACGTTGTCGCCCCTGACGAGATGGTCGAGCGCTATGGCGCCGAGGCGGTCCGCCTCTACGTCCTCTACATGGGCCCGGCCGAGGACGACAAGGAGTGGCAGGACGCGGGCATCGAGGGGATGTTCCGCTTCCTCGGCCGCCTCTGGCGGCTCGGGCTCGAGGTCGTGGAGGCGGGCCCGGCGGACGGCGAGCCCGAGGGGCCGCTGGTCCGCAAGGCGCACGAGACCATCGCCAAGGTCTCGGACGACATCGAGCGCCGCTTCCAGTTCAACACTCCGATCGCCGCGGTCATCGAGCTCGTGAACGACACCTACGTGGTCAAGGACGACCCGGAGCAGGCGCCCGCGGTGCGCTTCGCGACGGAGACCGCGGTCAGCCTCATCCAGCCGTACGTCCCGCACATCGCCGAGGAGCTGTGGCAGCGCTTCGGCCGCGAGCGGCTCTGGAAGACCCCGTGGCCCGAGGCCGATCCTGCTCTCCTCGAGCGCGAGACCTTCGAGCTCGTCGTCCAGGTGAACGGCCGCGTGCGCGGCCGGGTCGAGGTGCCGGCCGGAATCGAGGACGACGAGCTCATCGCGCGCGCCAAGGAGCTCCCGCGGGTCGCCGCTCACCTCGACGGCAAAGAGGTGAAGAACGCCATCGTCGTGCCCGGACGGCTCGTGAACCTGGTCGTCTAGCTCCTCGCCTATGGTGAGGACGTGTTGGTCGTGGACGTCCTCGTCGTGCTCTGGGTCGCGCTCTTCGCGCTCCAGGGCGCCTATCGCGGGCTCGTCGTGCAGGCGCTCGCCCTTGTCGGGCTCGCCATCGGCGCGCTCGCGGGGTCGTGGATCGCGCCCAAGCTTCTCTCGGAGGGATCCTCATGGGTCTCGATCGCGAGTCTCGTCGGGGCGATCGTCGGGGCCGCCCTCCTGGGGGCCGCGAGTGCGACCTTGGCCGAGACGCCTCGCCGCTTCCTCGCCCTCCGGCCGGGCATGCGCGCGGCCGACTCCCTGGGCGGGGCGATCGTCGGCGCGGCTCTGGGGCTGGCTCTCGCCTGGCTGATCGCGGTCGTCGCGGTGCAGCAGCCGAGCCTCGGCTTTCGCCAGGACGTGCGCGAGTCCACGATCCTGCCGCGGCTGATGCGGGCGGTGCCGCCGGACCGCGTACTCCAGGCGCTCGCTCGCTTCGACCCCTTCCCGGAACTGACCCTTTCCGGAGGACGGCTGCCGCCTCCCGACCCGAGCGTTCTCCAGACGCCCGGCGCGAAGGCGGCGTCGAGCAGCGTCGTGAAGATCTACGGCACCGCCTGCGGACTCGGGATCCAGGGCTCCGGCTGGGTCGTGCGCCGCGACCTCGTCGCGACGAATGCGCACGTGATCGCCGGCGAGCACGACACGAACCTCATCGCGCCGAACGGGCAGTCTGTCTCAGCGCGCGTCGTCTACGTGGACACACAGAACGACGTGGCGATCCTGCGCGTCGACGGGCTCCGGACGCCTCCGCTCGCCATCACGGGGAGCGACGACTATCCCCGGCCCGTCGTGCTCCTCGGCTATCCGCGCGACGGCGCCCTGGTGGGCGTCGCGGCGACTGCGGGCGCGCCGAGGACGGTGATCGCACCGAACGCCTACGGGAGAAACGTCGGGCCGCGCAGCGTGGTTCCGCTGAGGGGCCAGGTGGAGCCGGGGGAGAGCGGCGGGCCGGTCGTCGACTCCAAGGGCGGGGTCGTGGCGATGATCTTCGGCGGCGCGAAGAACGGCGGGAACGGGTTCGCCGTGCCGGTGTCTGTAGTTCGCGACGCCCTGCCGAAGGCGACGCAGCCGGTTTCCTCCGGCCCCTGTATCGACTAGCGCACGAGCCGGCACAAACTCGGCTCAGTGCGCGCGCCAGCCGCGCGCTTCCGAGGCGCACGATCGGGACATGCGCCTTCTCGCCTGCTTGTTCCTGGTGGCTGTGTGCCTCTCCCCGCCTCCGGCTGCCGGCGGCTCCTTCGCGCGCGCGCCGCTCGAGGACATCGGCATCCCCTTCTGGTGCGACTGGGGCTACGACTGGGACGAGCGCTGCTATCGGGACGACACCGCCCGGCTGCCGGTCGGCGTCGACGACGAGGTGTGGCGCGGCGCGGTTCGGTTCTCACTCGATGCGCTCCCGGGCGGCGCGCGCGTGACCAGCGCCCGGCTCGGGCTCTACTTCGACGGCGCTTGCGTCGCGCCCCGGCGCAAGGTCGGCTCCTGCGCGAAGGTCGAATACACCGTTGACGCGCACGCGGTCCTCAGCCCCGGCTGGGCGAAGGAGCGAGAGGTCGACTTCGACCCCGTTGCGACTGCTTCGACCACCGTTTCGACGGCTGACGCGCGCTGGAGCTCGTGGGACCTCACCGGATTCGTCTCCGACTGGGCGGCCGGAGTTGCCCCCAACCGTGGCGTCCTCCTGAAGCTCGCAGAAGAAGAGGAGGACTTCGGTGTGAGCGGCCCGTACTTCCCCTCGGCCTCGTTCGGGACAGCCGCTCTCCGCCCGCGGCTCGTCGTCTCGTACATCGTTCCGACCACCGGGCTCTCGCCCTAGGCGGCCTGCCGTGCAGCTTCCCGATATCTCCCGCCGGCGGGCACTCGCCTACGTGCTCGCCCTTCTCGCCGTGCTCTCCCTGGCGGGTCGGGTGGCGTTCAGGGACGAGAGCCCGGCGCCCGCCGCAGCGCCCCTGAACCTGCGCGCCGAGCCGCCGCCCGCACGGAAGGTTGTCGTGCACGTTGTCGGCCAGGTCTACAAGCCCGGCCTCTACAGTCTTCCCGAGGGAAGCCGGGTCGACGACGCCATCAAGCGGGCGGGAGGGCCGAAGCCAAACGCCGCGCTCGCGCTCGTGAACCTGGCCGCGCCCGTCGCCGACGGCCAGCAGGTCGTCGTGCCGTCGAACCGGGAGGCCGCGCAGGCGCTCGCAGGAGGCTCCGTGGCCGGAGGTGCGGGCGGGCGTGTCCACCTCAACTCCGCCACGCTCGATCAGCTCGACGAGCTGCCCGGCATCGGGCCCGTGACCGCCCAGAAGATCCTCGACTACAGGTCCGAGCACGGAGCGTTCGGCTCCGTCGAAGAGCTCGACGCTGTCCCGGGAATCGGCCCCGCGACGCTCGACGAGCTTCGGGATCTCGTGGACCTGTGAGGCCGCGACGCGGATCCTGGCGCCTCACCTTCTCGCAGCCTCGCTGTGCGCCGGCCTCGGAAGCTCTCTCGCCGTGCGGGCATCGTCGTCGCTCTTCGGTGCGGTGGCAGTCGCGCTCGCCGCCTGCGCACCCGGAGAGCGTCGCCTCCGTCTCGTAGCCCTGGCGGTTGCGCTTTTCGTGGCCGGCTTGTGGTGTGGCAGCGTCCGCCTGGACGCGCTCGACCACAGCGAGCTTCGGTCGGAGATCGGCCGGGCCGGCCCCGCGCTGCTCGAGGTGACCGGTCCCAGCCGGCGAAGCCCGTTCGAGGTGCGCGTGCCCGTCCGCGTGCTGCGCTTCGGTGGCGAGACTCCGGGCGAGCGGGCGCGGCTCGACCTCCCGGCAGGTCGCGCGCCTCCGCAGGGAGCTCTCCTGAGCGCGATCGTCGAGATCGTAGAGCCGCGTCCCGAGGAGGACGGGTTCGACGAGGCCGGGTACCTCCGGCGCCAGGGCGTCCACGTCATCCTGACCGCGAGCACCTTCACGGTGGTCGGCCGGCGCGGAGGGCTGGGCGGCGTCGCCGACCGGGTTCGCGGCGCGATCGCGCGCTCGCTGGCCCCGGGTGTGAGCGGGGAGCGGCGTGCCGTCATCGCCGCGGTCGTCCTCGGCGAAGACGAGGGGCTCAGCGCCGACCTTCGAGACCAGTTCCGCGCCTCGGGCCTCTATCACTTACTTGCCGTTTCCGGCCAGAACGTCGCCTACGTCGTGGTCGGGATGCTCGCGCTCGCGTGGCTGCTCGGAGTCTCGCGGTGGATCGGGGAGATTGGAGCGCTCGTCGCTGTCTGCGGCTACCTGATGGCGGTCGGATGGCAGCCGTCGGTTGTGCGCGCCGGCGTCGCCGGCGGGCTCGCCTCGCTCGCCTGGCTGGCAGGTAGAGCCCGCGACCGCTGGTACTTCCTTCTGGTCGGCGCCGCGGTCCTCCTCGCCTGGAACCCGTACTCGCTCCTCGAGCCGGGGTTCCAGCTGTCGTTCGGCGCAGTCGGCTCGATCTTTCTCCTAGTCCCCCGGATCGAGGGCTGGTTGACCGGCTATCCGATGCCCCCAGGCCTTGCGACGGTGCTCGCGGTCTCGATCGCCTGCGGCGGTGTGACGGCGCCGATCCTCATGCTCCACTTCCAGGCGGCGCCGCTATTCACCGTGGCGAGCAATGCAGTTGCCGGCTTTGTCGTCGCACCCCTTCTCGGGCTGGCGCTCATCTCGACGGCTCTCGCTCCCGTCCTTCCCGAGGCGGCGTTGGCGATCGGCTGGGTGAACGGATGGCTCGCCGCCTACCTCGCCGGCTGCGCGCGCTTCTTCGGCTCGCTTCCCCACGCGCAGGTCACCTCGTGGAAGTCCCTCGCGGCTTTAGCGGGGCTCGCGCTCTTCGCGCTCGTCCTCTCGAGGCTGCCGCCCCCTCGCGGCCGGCGGGCAGCGGTCCTGGTGGCGATGCTCGCGGTCGTTCTCTGCGGCTGGCGCCTGCGTCCGGACCACCCGCCGCCGCCGCCTCAGGGCCTCAGGATCGTCATGCTCGACGTCGGCCAGGGAGACGGGATCCTGCTGCAGACGAAAGCGGGCGCCGTGCTTGTCGACGAGGGTCCGCCCGAGGCGGGTGTTGCGACCCAGCTCCGCGCGCTTGGAGTCCGTCGCCTCGCCGCGCTCGTTGTGACCCACCCGCATCGAGACCACGTGGGCGGGGCCGCCGACGTTGTCGATTCGCTGCCCGTCGGCTTCGTCCTCGACCCGCTCGAGCCGACGGACAGCCCGGACGAAGCCGCGCTCGAACGCGAGGCTCGTGGCCGGGGTGTGCGCATCGTGGCCGCGCGCGTCGGCGACCTGTTCCAGCTGGGCCAGCTACGCATCCGCGTTCTCTGGCCCGACGGACCCGGCCGGCCCGCCGAGGACCCCCACGAGCACGGGGTCGTGCTGCTCGCGAGCTATGGGCAGTTCGACGCACTCCTCACCGGAGACTCGGAATCGCCGGTGACCCTCCCGCTGCGTCCGCCGGCGGTCGAGCTCCTGAAGGTTGCGCATCACGGTTCGTCGGATGACGGCCTTGGCGAGCTCCTTCGACTCATCCGCCCGAAGATCGCGCTCATCTCTGTCGGCGAGGGAAACGATTACGGACACCCCGCGCCTTCGACGCTTTCCGCTCTGACCTCGTTCCCCGGGCTTGCGCTCTACAGGACGGACGAGGACGGGCGCATCACGGTCGAGTCCGACGGGTTGAGCTTCTCGGTCCGGACGGAGCGATGACTATGCTCACCGTCGATGGCGGACGAGCTGCTCCCGGTCTACCTCCTCACCGGAACCGATCGCCCGAAGATCGGCCGCGCCCTCCGCCGCCTGCGGACGAGATTCGGCGACGAAGCGGTCGAAGTTCTCAGCGCCGAGACGGTTTCGGGCGAGGACGTGGCCGCGGCGCTGAATTCCCTTGGCCTCTTCGGCGCGGGCCGGCTGATCGTGGTCCAGGGTGTCGAAAAATGGAAGAAGGCAGATGCGGAGGCGCTCGCCGCCTACCTCGCCGATCCGGTCGCGGGAACGGTCGTCGCACTCGTCGTCGACGAGCCGGGCAAAGACGACACGCTCGGGAAGCTTGTCGCGCGGCGCGGCGGGGAGGTGCTCGCCTACGACGTGCCGAAGCCGAAGGATCCCTCCGTCTGGGTGCGGGGCGAGTTCGCACGCCTCGGCGCGCAGGCGACGGACGACGCTGCCAGGCGACTGGTGGAGATCGCGGGCGACGACATCGGTCTGCTCGAGCAGGAGGTGGAGAAGCTCGCCACGTGGGCCGGCGGGGAACAGATCGGCCCGCGCGAGGTCGAGGAGCTGGCCGTCCCCCTGACAGAGGCCCCGGCCTGGGCTCTTTCGGACGCGTGGGGGTCCCGCGACGTCGGCCAAGTCCTGGCCGCGTGCGAGGCGGAGCTCGAGAAGGGCGTCGAGCCGTTCCTCATCGCCGTCAGGCTGGCGGCGCAGGTCGGGCTTGTCCGAGCTGTCCAGGCGCTGGCGGACGAAGGCCTGGGCGCCCGGGAGATCGCCGGTCGGCTGAAGAAACACGAGTTCCGCTGCCGAAAGGCGCTCGGTCACGCCGAGCGCTATTCACGCGACGAGCTCGACGCGGCGGTCGTCCGACTCGCCCAGCTGGATGCGGCCCTCAAGGGTGCGAGCCGGCTCTCGAACGAGCTCGAGCTCGAGCGAGCCCTGCTCGAGATCACCGCCGCGCGGGAACCTGTCCCTAGCTAGACGGACTGGCCGGAGATGAGCCGGGCGGCCTGGGACTTCTTGCGCGCGGCCTTGTTCGGGTCGATCGCGCGCTTCGACGCGGCCTTGTCGAGGAGGACGACGAGCTCGCGGTGCTCGGTTGAGATCCGGTCCTTGTCGCCGTCGGCCACAGCCGACTCGAGGCGCTTGAAGAGCGTCTTCGCCGACGAGCGATAGCGCAGGTTCTCGTCCCGCTGGCGGGCGGCGATCTTCACGCGGCGCTTTTGCTGATTGATGTTCGGCATACGGAGAAACGCCCGCGTCGCGCGGGCTAGAGGATGCTACCAGTAGTCCGTCGCTTCCGGCCTCTGGCCTATGCTCGGGCCCGTGGAAGAACCTGAGCGCCCGGCTCCCGGCGAGCCCCGGCCGCCGAGGCGCCTCGCCTGGTCGACGGCGATCTTCGCCGGGGCAACCGGACTCTCGCGGGTGCTGGGGCTCGCCCGCGAGATCGTCGCCCGAAACTACTTCGGCGTCCGCGGCCCCATCAACGCGTTCGAGATCGCGTTCCTGATCCCGAACACCGTGCGGGCGCTTGTTGCCGACGCCGCGCTCTCCTCCGCGTTCGTCCCCGTCTTCAGCGAGCTCCTGGAGAAGGGAGAGCGTGCGCGGGCGTGGCGCGTCGCCTCGACGCTCTTCTGGATGATCCTCGTCGGGCTCGGCAGCGCCACGATCCTCTTCATCGTGTTGGCGCCCTGGATCATGGCGCCGTTCCCGTACGAGCAGGAGTTGCTCGTAAGCCTCTCCAGGATCCTCTTCCCGGTCGTGCTTCTGCTCGGGCTCTCCGGCGTGATCGTCGGGATCCTGAACAGCTACGAGCACTTCACCGTTCCGGCGCTCACCCCCGTTTTCTGGAACCTGGTCATCATCGGCGGGCTCGTCATCGGCGTGCCACGCGTCGAGGGGAACAACGAGCTCTACGTCTACGCAGGCGCGATCCTCGCCGCGACGTTCGTCCAGCTCGTCCTCCCGGTTCCGTGGCTGCGCGGTCTCGGCGGGCGGATCCAGTTCGTCTTCGACTGGCGCGACCCGGCCGTCAAGCGGGTCTTCGTCCTGATGGTCCCGGTGACGCTCGGGCTCGGACTCATCAACGTGAACGCGCTCATCGACGGGATCTTCGCCGCGCAGCTGATCGACCCCAACATCGCGCCGAGCGCGATCAACGCCGCGTTTCGGATCTACATGCTGCCGCAGGGAATGTTCTCGGTCGCAGTCGCGACGGTGCTCTTCCCACGCCTCTCGCGGCTCGCGACGCGCGGCGACATCGACGGCTTTCGCTCGACCGTCTCGATGGGGCTCGGCCAGATCGGCTTTCTGCTTATCCCAGCGAGCGCGGTCGGAGCTGTCCTCGCGATCCCGATCGTTCGCCTCATCTACGAGCGCGGCGCCTTTACCCCTGACCAGACCCACGTGGTCGCAGGCGCGTTCGCGGCGTTCACGCTCGGCCTCACGTTCAACGGGACGATGCTGATGCTCACGCGGGCGTTCTTCAGTCTGCAGTCGCCGTGGGTTCCGACTGCGATCGCGCTCGGCAACCTCGGCGTGAACGCGGCGCTCGACGCGGCGTTCTACCGCTACGGCGTCTGGGGGATACCGCTCGCCACCTCGTTCGTGAACATGGCGGGAACGGCGGCCTTGATCATCGCCTTCAGGCGGCGGATCGGGCGGATGGACGGGCGCGCGCTTCTCCACTCGTACTCGCGGATCATCGTCGCCTCGGCCGTGGCCGCTGGAGTCGCCGCAGCAATCTGGTACGGCCTCGACCAGCTGCTCGGTCGCGGCCTTCTCGCGCAGATCGTCGCCGTCGGCGTGGGGCTTGCAAGCGCGGTGGTCGTCTACCTCCTCTGCGCTCGCCTGCTGAGGATTCGGGAGCTGCGTGCGGTGCTCTCGCTCCGCCGCCGTTCAGGTACAACGGGCGAGTGAAGCTCGACCGCATCCGCAACTTCTCGATCGTGGCGCACATCGACCACGGCAAGTCGACCCTGGCCGACCGCATCCTCGAGGTGACCGAGACGCTCACCGAGCGCGAGATGCGCGAGCAGGTGCTCGACTCGATGGAGCTCGAGCGCGAACGCGGCATCACGATCAAGGCCCAGGCCGTGCGCGTCGCCTGGAAGGGCCACCAGCTCAACCTGATCGACACGCCGGGCCACGTGGACTTCACCTACGAGGTCTCGCGCGCGTTGCAGGCGTGCGAGGGCGCCCTGCTCCTCGTCGACGCGGCCCAGGGAATCCAGGCGCAGACGCTTGCGAACGCCTACCTCGCGCTGGAGAACGACCTCGAGATCGTGCCGATCGTGAACAAGATCGATCTCCCGCAGGCCGACCCGGACGCGGTCGCCGCCGAGTTGGCCGACCTCGTCGGCGAGGACGCTCCCCGGGTGCTGCGCATCTCGGCGAAGACCGGGGACGGTGTCGCCGACATCCTCGACGCGGTCGTCGAGCGCATCTCTCCGCCCGAGGGAGATCCTGACGCGCCGGCGCGCGCGCTCGTCTTCGACTCCTCCTATGACCAGTACCGCGGCGTCGTCGCCTTCGTCCGCGTCGTCGACGGACGCTTTCACACGCGCGATGACCTTCGCGCGATGGCGGCCGGCACTCGCTTCGAGGCGGAGGAGCTCGGCTTCTTCTCGCCGGTTCGCAGCCCGACCGACACGCTCGAGGCCGGAGAGGTCGGCTATGTGGTCACGGGCCTGAAGGACGTGAGCCGCCTTCGCGTCGGCGACACCCTCACGAGCGCGCGACAGGGCGCCGCCAGGCCGCTGCCCGGCTACAAGGACGTGAAGCCGACGGTCTTCGCCGGCCTTTATCCGACCGACTCGGACGACTACCCCGAGCTCCGCGACGCGCTCGAGAAGCTGAAGCTCAACGACGCCTCGCTCTTCTACGAGCCCGAGACCTCGCAGGCGCTCGGCTTCGGCTTCCGCTGCGGATTCCTCGGGCTCCTGCACATGGAGATCGTGCGCGAGCGACTGGAGCGGGAGTTCGACCTCGACCTGCTCGTGACGGCGCCGAACGTCGCCTACCGCGTCTACACGCAGAGCGAAGAGGAGATCGAGGTGCACAGTCCCGCTGACATGCCGCGGGAGTTCGAGCGCGTGGAGGAGCCCTACATCCGTGCCACCACGATCGTCCCCAAGGAGTACGTCGGCTCGGTCATGGAGCTGAACAACGATCGCCGCGGTCGTTTCGATCACATGGAGTACCTGAGCGAGGAGCGCGTGATGCTCTCCTACGACCTTCCGCTGGCCGAGATCGTCTACGACTACTACGACCAGCTGAAGAGCCGCACGAAGGGCTACGCCAGCTTCGACTACGACGTCGTCGGCTTCGAAGAGGGGAAGCTCGTGCGCGTGGACATCCTCCTCGCGGGCGATCCCGTCGACGCGCTCAGCCTCATCGTCCACCGGGACGGCGCCTACGCGCGCGGGCGCGCACTCGTCGACCGCCTGCGCGAGGAGATTCCGCGACAGATGTTCGACGTTCCGGTCCAGGCCGCGATCGGCTCGCGCGTCATCGCGAGGGAGACGATCAAGGCGCGGCGGAAGGACGTGCTCGCGAAGTGCTACGGCGGCGACGTCACCCGCAAGCGCAAGCTGCTCGAGCGCCAGAAGAAGGGTAAGAAGCGCATGAAGCAGGTCGGCTCGGTCGAGGTGCCGCAGGAGGCCTTTCTCGCCGTCCTCAATCTGGAAGGCGACAAGCGGTGAAAGCGGGCCGCGTGCGCCACCTGTACGTCCACCTGCCGTTCTGCGCCTCGCGCTGCGGCTACTGCGATTTCGTCACGCTCGTGGGGCGTCCGGGCGAGCACGGGCGCTACGTCGATGCGGTGCTGGCCGAGCTCGAGCTGGAGCGCGGTCGGCTGGCGGACGAGGTCGAGACTGTCTTCGTCGGGGGCGGCACCCCGACGTTCACCGAGCCTGCCGAGCTGCGCCGGCTCCTCGACGCGTTGCCTGCCGCGGAGGAGGTGACCGTCGAAGCAAACCCCGAGACTGTCACGCCGGAGCTCGCGGCGCTTCTCCGGGACGCGGGTGTCACGAGGGTCTCGCTCGGCGCACAGAGCTTCGAGCCGCGCCTTCTGGACGTGCTCGACCGCCGCGCTCGGCCTGAGGATGTCCGGCGCGCCTTCTACCATCTTCGTGATGCCAAAGTGGACAACATCAACGTGGATCTCATCTACGGGATCCCCGGCCAGGAGCCCTCCGACCTGGAACGGGATCTCGACGAGGTCCTAGCCCTCGGCCCTGAGCACCTGTCCTGCTACGAGCTCGAAGCGAAGCCGGGTACGCGCTTCACCCACGCCTACGGAGAGGAGCTCGCCCGCCAGGCGGAGTCGATGGAGGGATATTTCGAGCTCGTCGTCGACACGCTCACCGAAGCCGGCTACCGCTGGTACGAGACCGCCAACTTCTGCCGGGGAGGCCGCCGCGCTCGCCACAACCTTGCTTACTGGCTTGGGCGCGACTATCTCGGCCTGGGGATCGGCGCCGTCTCGACCGTCGGCGGGCTCCGCTGGCGGAACCGTCCCGCGCTGCCGCGCTACCTCTCGGCGCTGGCAGGCGGGGAAGCCCCGCCACGGGAGCTCGAGCTGTTGGCCGCG
>Ga0190270_10000832_pt1 | contig 13892 bp, 13 predicted proteins | sample Popmic320T_FD_133748 | JGI IMG/M metagenome (GOLD analysis project Ga0190270, IMG submission 133748) | Populus adjacent soil microbial communities from riparian zone of Weber River, Utah, USA - 320 T | ecosystem: Environmental > Terrestrial > Soil > Riparian zone | place: USA: Utah | collected... | reverse complement strand
TGGAAGTCGAAGCCTCCGAAGACGTCGGTCAGATTCTCGCGGAAGGCGCGGAAGATCTCCGAATCGAGGTACGAGATGTCGACGTCGAAGCGGTCCGACACAGCCTGCTTGAAGAAGTAGGCGTACGAGATGTACTTGCCGATGACGATCCCGAGCACGCTCGAGACCACGGCCACGACCTGGAGCGGCGTGCCCTTCGCTCCACCGGCGAAGCGGACGACGCCGAAGCCGGCCAGGAAGCCGATGCCCCACGCGGCGATGCCGATCTCGTACTCGCTCAGGATCACGATCAGGCCCCAGAGAAAGCCTCCGACGACCGCGGCGATGAGACCGCCCGCGATCCCCGGGCCGAGCGCAGACCCGGTGTAGCGCTCCTCCTCGGCGACGCGGGAGAGCCGGGGATAGACGGTGTCGACGAGGCCGCGTGCCTGCACGCCGTCGAGCCCCCGGTCTTCGAGCATGGCCGCGATCGTCTCAGCGTCTGTCCCCGCCCGGATTTGCTCGGCAATGAGCCCGACGTCGTCGTCGGTCGGCTCGCGGCTCACCTGCGCCTCGCTCGCCTCCCTCGACTCGTCCCCCTCCATCGAGAACCCCCTTCCGGACGCCTGCGTGACGCGGCATCTTAGGAGGGCCGCTTGCGATTCGGCAATGGCTAGACTTCGGGTGCCCGGTATCCCCTACGGAACTGGAGCCGTGTTCGAATCAGCATGTGTCGTCGGCGCGGGGCGCGTCGGCAAGGCGACGGCCGCACGCCTCGGCGAGCGGATTCCGACCAAGGTCGCGGGCCGCGACCTCGAGTGCGACGATGCCGAGCTCGTCGTTCTCTGCGTGCCGGACCGCGCGATCGCGGAGGTCGCCGCGGCGATCCCACCGGGTCCCTGGGTCGCGCACACGAGCGGCGCCTGCAGGCTCGAGGCACTGGCTCCGCACGAACGTCGCTTCAGCCTGCATCCGCTGCAGACCTTCACGCTCGACCGCGGCCCCGAGCAGCTCGACGGCGCGTGGGCAGCGGTGTCCGGGGAGAGCGCGGATGCGCTCGCGGCCGGCGCCGAGCTCGCCGAAACGCTCGGGCTGAAGCCATTCGAGCTGGACGACGAGATGCGCCCGCTCTACCACGCAGCCGCGAGCTTCGTCTCGGCATTTCTCGTCACGCTGCACGACGTCGCCGGCGAACTCATGGAGGCCGCGGACGCCCCGCCAGAGGCGCTCGAGCCCCTGCTGCGCCGGACGATCGAGAACGGGTTCCAGCACACCGGCCCGCTCGTCCGCGACGACTGGGAGACGGTCGAGCGCCACGCCGAGGCGATCGCCGCGCGAAGGCCCCAGCTCCTGCCCCTCTACCGCGCGCTCGCCGAGACGGAAGCGGCGCTGCTCGGAGCGAAGACGCCGTGAGGACGCTCCACACGATCGCCGAGGCTCGCGAGGCCCTCCCGCGGGAAGGGGTCGGGCTCGTCCCCACGATGGGCGCGCTTCACGCCGGGCACGTCGCCCTCTTCGATGCGGCGCGCCGCGAGAACGACCTGGTCGTGGCCTCGATCTTCGTCAACCCGGCCCAGTTCGGCGCAGGCGAGGACTTTGACCGCTACCCGCGGGACGAGGAGGCGGACGCCGCCGTCGCCGAGGCGGCCGGCGTCGACGTCCTCTTCGTGCCGACGACCGCTGAGATGTATCCCGAGGGCTTCGACACGTGGGTCGAGGTCCAGAGTCTCTCCGCAGGCCTCGAGGGCGACGCCCGGCCAGGACACTTCCGCGGCGTCGCGACCGTCTGCCTGAAGCTCTTCAACATCGTGCGCCCCGATCGCGCCTATTTCGGGCAGAAGGACGCACAGCAGGCGGCGGTCGTCGAGCGGCTCGTCGCGGACCTCAATCTCGAGCTCGAGATTCGCGTCCTCCCGACCGTGCGGGAGGAAGACGGCCTCGCCGTCAGCTCCCGCAACGCCTACCTCTCCGCCCAGGAGCGCCAGGCCGCCGCTGCTCTTCCGAAGGCCCTTCGTGCCGGCGAGGACGCGCAGGGCCGCGGCGCCGACCCGGTCGAAGCGGCACGGGCGGCGCTTGCGGCAGAGCCGGGCCTCGAGCCCGAGTACGTCGAGCTCGCAAGGCTCGACGGCCGCGTCTACCTGCTCACCGCCGCCCGGGCAGGACGCACCCGCCTCATCGACAACGTCGTTCTGGAAGGAGACCCGCTGTGACCAGCCGCCCGCGAACGGACGGAAAGCTTCCGCTCACCGAGCTTGCCGGCATGAAGAGCCGCAGAGAGCCGATCGTGATGGTGACGGCCTACGACTACCCGAGCGGGCGCATCGCCGACGCCGCCGGAATCGACGTCGTCCTCGTCGGCGACTCGGCCGCGATGACTGTCCTCGGCAACGAGTCGACGGTTCCGGCCACGATGGACGAGATGCTCATGCTCACGCGCGCGGCCGCGCGCGGAGCCGAGCGCCCGCTCGTCGTCGCCGACATGCCGTTCGGCTCGTTCCAGGTGTCCGACGAGGATGCCGTTCGGAACGGCATCCGGTTCGTGAAGGAAGCGGGGGCGGATGCGGTCAAGCTCGAAGGCGCGGGCCCGACGCTCTCGCGCGTGCTCGCCCTCGCGGGCGCCGGCATCCCCGTCATGGGCCATGTCGGGCTGACGCCGCAGTCCGCGACGATGCTCGGCGGCTTCCGCGCGCAGGGCCGCACCGCAGAAAAGGCGCAAGCGCTCCTGCAGGACGCGCGGGCGCTCGAGGCTGCCGGCTGCTTCGCGATCGTCCTCGAGGCGGTCCCCGCGCAGGTCGCGGCGCGCATCACGGAGTCCCTCACGGTTCCTACCATCGGAATCGGCTCGGGCCGCGGCTGCGACGGGCAGGTGCTCGTCCTCCACGACCTGCTCGGGCTCTACGACGGCAAGGCGCCGCGGTTCGTGAAGCGCTACGCCGAACTCGCGGCCGAGACGCGGGGAGCCCTCGAGCGCTACGCCGCCGACGTGCGCTCGGGCGCGTTCCCCGGCGACGAGCACACGTACTCCATTCCCGAGGACGAGCTCGCCGCTTTCGAGGCCGCCCTCAGCGGCTCGCGAGCGGAATCAGGAACGGAAACGTGACGATCAAAAGGCCGAGCACGACGAGCCCGATCGCAACGAGCGCACGTACCGCGGTCCAGCGCTCGACCACCGAGATCCCGTAGACGAGCAGGCCGAAGGCCCAGAGGCCGATCGCAGCCAGGATCACCTCGAAGACGACGTTGCCCGTGCCGTCGTCTCCTCCCCCGCTCCGGAAGAGATCCGACCCGTAGACCGCGATCCGGATCGGCCAGACGAAGACGAGGCCGAGCACGAGCGGTGCAGCGGCAAACGCGAGGATGTGCCGCGCGCGCAGATAGCGCCCCTTGCTCCCCGCACCGCGAAGGCCGACGTAGAGCGCGGCACCGCCGAGCCAGTACGTCGCCGTCCCGTAGAGCCCACCCGTGACGAAGATCAGCACGGCGACGACCGCCGTGCTGTTGTCCACCAGAGACTCGTCGAGGAGCCGCCCGGTGGACGGCGCGAGGAGCACGCCCGCCATGCCGGCCAGGAGGACAAGCGCCAGCACCGGTTCCTGCCGCGCCTCGGCGTCATCGGGCGCGTCGTTTCGCAACGCGGCGAAGACCGCCCGCGGCGCCTGGAAGATCGCGAGCGTGCGCAACCACCACTCGCGGTCGAGCGTGTCCTGATTCGACACTTCTCCGGGCGGCGCGTCCACGCGTCAGGCTAACTTGGCCAACGCAGTCAGTGGGTGTTTTGGATAGTCCGCGAGGATCGCCTCTCGGATCCCTCGAGCCTCGTCGTCACGGCCAGTTTGCCGGCACAGAAGGCTACATGGCTCTTCGCGTTGATCGCAGTCGTATCGTCTGGGTTCAGCTCGATGCAACGGCGCAGGGCCTGTTCCGCCGCCGCCTGGTCTCGCTCGATGATCGCCTTCCCGTAGTGAAAGTGACCTAGAGCGCAGTCCGGCGCCCCGTCGATCACTTTCTTGCTGAGCGCGACGGCTTCTTCGCTCTGCTCGCCTCCGGCATCGACCATCCACTGCAGTTCTCGAAGCGTTCCGATGACGTCGGCATCGAGCGAGCGGTTGAGCACCTGCTCGCACACCCAGATCTCGGTCTCGACCAATAAGAACGGGCCCGCTAGCTCGTACGCGCGGCGGAACTCCTCGAGCGCCTCCTCGTACCGTCCGACCAGCGACAGGGTGTAGCCCAGCTCGTAGTGCGGGTACGGCTCGTCGGGCGCGAGGCGCACAGCTTCGTGAAAGCTCGCTTCGGCGCCGGCGAAGTCGGCGGCCGCACCCCGTTGCATGCCTTCCTCAAAGGGGTAGCTCCACGGAGGTCTTTCGTCGCTCTGCCTGCGAAAGGGGATCCGCACGACGCGTGCTAGGCGGCCACGGTTGCCGCACTCGGCAAGAGCTCGCGCAGGAAGCGACCCGTGTAGCTCTCATCGACGTCGGCGACCTGCTCCGGCGTCCCGGTCGCAATCACCTCGCCGCCGGCCTCGCCGCCCTCGGGGCCGAGATCGACGATCCAGTCCGCCTGCTTGATCACGTCGAGGTTGTGCTCGATGACGAGCACCGTATTGCCCGCGTCCACGAGCCGCTGCAGAACCTCCAGGAGCTTCTCGATGTCTGCGAAGTGGAGCCCCGTCGTGGGCTCGTCGAGGATGTAGAGCGTCTTGCCCGTGGCGATCTTGGAGAGCTCCTTCGCGAGCTTCACGCGCTGCGCCTCGCCGCCGGAGAGCGTCGTCGCCGGCTGGCCGAGCTTGATGTAGTCCAGCCCGACGTCGTGGAGCGTCTGCAGCCGCCGCCGGATCTTCGGGATCTTGGAGAAGAACTTCAGCGCCTCCTCGACCGACATCTCCAGCACCTCGGCGATCGACTTGCCCTTGAAGCGCACCTCGAGCGTCTCACGGTTGTACCGCTTGCCGCCGCAGGTCTCGCACGGGACGTACACGTCCGGGAGGAAGTGCATCTCGATCTTGATCGTCCCGTCGCCCTTGCAGGTCTCGCAGCGGCCGCCGCGCACGTTGAAGGAGAAGCGGCCCTGCTTGTACCCGCGCACCTTCGCATCGGGCGTCTGGGCGTAGAGCTCGCGGATCGGCGTGAAGAGGTCGGTGTACGTGGCCGGGTTCGACCTCGGCGTGCGCCCGATCGGCGACTGGTCGATGTCGATGACCTTGTCGTAGCACTCGATCCCCTCGCAGCCGAGGTGCTCGCCCGGCTTCACACGCATCCGGTGCAGTCGGTTGGCGAGAGCCTTGTAGACGATCTCGTTGACCAGCGTGGACTTGCCCGAACCGGACACGCCCGTGACGCAGACGAACTTCCCGACGGGGAACTCGACGTCGATCGACTTCAAGTTGTGCTGGCTCGCGCCGCGCACCCAGAAGGACCCGAGGTCCTCGGTGCGCCGGTCGGGGACGGCGATCGAACGCTTCCGGGACAGGAACTGCCCGGTGACCGAGCCCTTCACCTTCTCCACCTCGTCGGCGGGCCCCTCCGCGACGACGTGGCCGCCGTGCTCGCCGGCCCCGGGCCCCATGTCGACGAGCCAGTCGGCCGAGCGCATCATCTGCTCGTCGTGCTCGACGACCAGCACGGTGTTGCCGAGGGACTGCAGGCGCTCGAGCGTCCCGATCAGCTTCGCGTTGTCGCGCTGGTGCAGCCCGATCGACGGCTCATCGAGGATGTAGAGGACGCCGACGAGCTGCGAGCCGATCTGCGTCGCGAGGCGCAGGCGCTGTGCCTCACCGCCTGAGAGCGTCGCCGCCGCGCGGTCGAGCTGCAGGTAGCCGACGCCGACGTCGGAGAGGAACGTGAGCCGCTCCCGGATCTCCTTGATGATGCGGTTCCCGATCAGCTGCTCGGTCTCCGAGAGCTCGAGTCCGTCGAGGAACTCGATCGCCCGCGTGACCGACATCTGCGTGAACTCGTGGACGTTGCGGCCGCCGACGGTGACGGCGAGCACCTCGGGCTTGAGGCGAGCGCCCTTGCAGACCGGGCACGGCCTGAAGCTCATGTACTCCTCGATGCGCTCGCGCTGGCCGGCCGAGTCGGTCTCCTTGTAGCGGCGCTCGAGGCTCGGGACGATGCCTTCGAACGCGAGCATGTACGCCCGTCTCCGTCCCATGCGGTTTCGGTATGTGACGTAGACCTTGTCGCCGCTCGTGCCGTAGAGGAAGAGGTTCTGCTGCTCCTCGGTGAGCTCGCGCCACGGCTTGTCGATGTCGATCTCGTAGCGGTCGGCGATCGCCTGGATGACCGACTCGTAGTACGTGGAGTTGCCGACCGACCAGGGCACGAGCGCGCCCTCGGCGATCGAGAGCTCCGGATCGGGCACGAGGAGGTCGGGGTCGATCTCCTGCTGGGCGCCGAGCCCGGTGCAGCGGGGGCAGGCGCCGTGCGGCGAGTTGAAGCTGAAGATGCGCGGCTGCAGCTCGGGAAGGCCGACACCGTGCTCGGGGCAGGCGAAACGCTCGGAGAACGTGAGCTCCTCCCCGTCCACGACGGCGACGGTCACGAGGCCCTCGGCGAGCGCCAGGGCGGTCTCGACCGAATCGGTCAGACGGTGGCGGAGATCGGACTTAATCGAAAGCCGGTCGACCACGACCTCGATCGTGTGCTTGAACTTCTTGTCGAGCTCGATCTCTTCCTCGAGCAGCCGCTCCTCGCCGTCCACCTTCACGCGCGTGAAGCCCTCGCCCCGCAGCTGCTCGAGGAGATCCTTGTACTCGCCCTTACGATCTCGCACGACCGGCGCGTTGATCGTGAACTTCGTGCCTTCCGGGAGCCTCAGCACCTGGTCGACGATGGACTCGATGCTCTGCCCGGCGATCGGCCGCCCGCAGATCGGGCAGTGCGGCCGCCCGACGCGCGCGTACAGCAGGCGCAGGTAGTCGTAGATCTCGGTGACCGTGCCCACAGTCGAGCGCGGGTTCCGCGAGGTCGTCTTCTGGTCGATCGAGATCGCCGGCGAGAGCCCGTCGATCGAGTCGACGTCCGGTTTCTCCATCATCTGCAGGAACTGGCGCGCGTACGCCGAGAGCGACTCGACGTAGCGGCGCTGCCCCTCGGCGTAGATCGTGTCGAAGGCGAGCGAGGACTTCCCCGAGCCCGAGAGGCCCGTCACGCAGATCAGCGAGTTTCTGGGCAGGCTGACGGTGACGTCCTTGAGATTGTGCTCGCGGGCGCCGTGAACAACGAGCTGGTCTGCAGCCGCCATTACCTCCAGTGTAGCCCTGGCCTTCGGACGAACGCGTGTTCGCTTCGGCGCTTAGATCAGCGCCACTGGACGGCCGTGACCGAGAGCGGGATCCGCACGGCTCGGCCGGCCGCGTCGCTTGCAAAGACGGTCACGGCGCTGTCCGTGGCGAGCGCTGCAAGGAGCTCGTCGCGCGACCACGTGATCGAGCGGACCAGCTCGTCGTTCACCGGAAGGGGCCTCCGGGCCGATGAGGAATCGGTCTGGAAGAGCGCCAGCGCTCCATCGACGCGGACAACGACGAAGTGGCCGCCCGGGCTCGCCTCGAGGGCGCCCATCCGTGCGCCGACCGAGTTGAACAGGCGCTCCCTGCGTCCGCCGCGGACGACCTCCAGTGAGGTGGCTCCGTCGGGGCCCGTGATGACGGCGTAATCGTGGGAGCCGAGCCACGCGACCTCGCGAACGCCTTCCGGCGCCCCCGCAACCGGCCGATCGCAGCGCGCGACGTCGTGTAGCGCCTCGAAGACGACTTTCGCCGTTTTTGCGGGGCAGCGTCCCGTCCACTCGCGGAGCCTGCCGTGTTTCACGAACGTGAGAATGCCGTCCAGCCTGAACGCGGGCGACGTGCCCTCGAAGCCGAAGCTCCAACTGCCCGAAGTGACCTCGATCGTGTTCGCGTTGACCTGCCGGGCGGCCAGCCCGGAATCCGCGTCGCCGGGCTGACGTGTCCACAGACCACAGTCGCTCCCGGGGAGCTCGCGGCTCGTCGTCCACTCGAGGGTCGGGAGCCTGAGGATGAAGCGGCGGCACGCAACGTCGGTCACGTACAGCACGCCGTGGGCGCCGATTTCATTCAACTGCGTGACGAGCGCCGTGCGCCCGGGGATGGCGGGCGGCCCGGCTGCGGCCTTGATCGTGTCCTCGGTCGTCGTCGGCTGGGGCGCTGCGGATCCCTCGGACTGGAGCGCGTCGCGCGCAGCTAGCAGCCCGAGAACGACCAGGGCGCCGACCAAGAGCCACGTCACGAGCGGGCGCATCCCGCCTGAGCGTAGCGCTAAGAGGCCAGACGGCCCACGCGACGCGGATCGGGCACGTAGGGAATCTCGAGGTCTCCCGCGATCACCGTGCCGTAGCCGAGCAGGCGGCCGACGAGCCCCTGCTCCACCTCGACGGGACCGACGCGCGCGAAGCGCACCGCGGCCGCCCGGCGCTTGGCGACGCCGTGAATCACGAGGAGCTTCTCCGTCGTCACGACGAGCGAGGTGCGGTCCCAGCGTAGAACGGCGCGGAGCGCCAGAAGTGCACCGACGCCGAGGAGGACTGCGCCGACGATGCCGAGCCACGGCGGCGAGAGGCCGACGAGGACCCCGCCTCCCAGCGCCAGCAGGATGGAGCGGCTCAGCGGGCGAAAGAGCGCAGCGGTATGCGGACGCGCCTGGAAGCGCACCGTCTCACCGGGGTCGAGGTACCCGCGCACACGGAGGATTTCTCCGCAGACGCGTGGAAGTCCTCGTTCCCCGGAGGACTATCCTGGGAATCGAGACTCATGCAGGACACCGCGCGCAAGGCTCTCGTCGCTTCGCTGATCGTGGTCGCGGTCGTCGCGTCCGCGCTCGCGCTCTGGAAGCTGCGCATCCTCGTCGCGGGGTTGTTCCTCGCGCTCATCATCGCGGCGGCGATGCGCCCGAGCGTCGAGTGGATGGCGCAACGCCGCATCCCGCGCGGAATCGGGATCCTCCTTCACTACGCGCTCCTGGGCTGCCTCATCGGCCTCCTCCTCTGGGCGATCGTGCCGCGCGCCATCGACCAGGTGGACAACGCACTCGGCGGCATCCCGACCTCGAGTTCGGAGCTCGAGCGCCAGACGAGCCAGTCGACGGGCTTCAAGCACGAGATCCTCGTCCGGGTGCAGGACGGGCTCGACGAGCTGCCTTCGGGGGCCGAGCTGGTCGACTCTTCCCTCTCCCTCACCTTCACCGCCTTCGAGGTCCTCGTCGGGATCTTCTTCACCTTCGCCTGCGCGGCTTACTGGATCTTCGAGCGCGACCGGGCCGAGACCCTCGTCATGTCGCTCCTCCCGCGCGAGAAACGGCGAGTGGTGCGCGATACCTGGAACCTGATCGACGCGAAGCTCGGCGCCTACGTCCGCGGCCTGTTGATCCTCGTCACGTTCGTCGCCTCGGTGCTTTCGTTGATCTTCTACTTGATCGGACTCCCGTTCTGGCTTCTGATCGGGATCTTCGCCGGGATCGTCGAGATCGTCCCGGTGCTCGGGCCGATTGCTGCCGGCGCGGTGGCCGTGGGCGTCGGCCTGACAGATTCCTGGCAGCTCGCCCTCGCGGCCGGGCTCGCCGTCCTCGGCGTGCGCCTCTTCGAGGATTACGTCGTGATTCCGCGCGTGCTCGGCCACGCGGTCGGGCTCACGCCGCTTTCCGTGATCGTCGCCGTGGCCACGATGGGGATCCTGTTCGGCGGCTTTGCCGTCTTCCTCGCGATTCCGTTCGCGGCGGTGCTCGCCACGCTGCTGGACGTCGTCGTCCGGCACCGTAATCCCGCGGAGGAGGACACGCCCGCGGTCCTCTTCCCCGCCAAAGAAAACGAGAACTAAGCCAAAGGGAGTTAAGCCTTACGCCAGCGGCCGAAGACAAGGCCGCCCAGCGTGAAGCCGAGGCCGAAGGTCCCGACGGCGAAGCTGCCGACCGCGAGCGACTTCCGCCACGTGGACAGGCGCTGCCAACGGCCGAGCGCGTCCTGCTCCTCGGCGGAAAGAGGCTCGCCGCGGCGCTTCTTGCGCCCGGCAGCCCCGGCCCGAAGGCCGAGGTACATGTCGTCGAAGATCTCGGCGGGTTCGTCGACCATGACCAAACTATAGTGTCCCCGCCCGATGGCGCCTTTACGCGTCCTGCAGGTTTCCGACCTTCATGCGGGCACGCGCGAGGAGCCCGAGGTGGAGAACGACCTGCGGGCGCTCGTCGCCGAGCTCGCCCCGGAGCTCGTCGTCGCGAGCGGCGACCTGACCCACCGCAACACCCCCGAGCAGCACGAGCGCGCGGCCGCGCTGCTGCGCTCCCTCGGCCCTCCTCTCCTGGTCATCCCCGGAAACCATGACATCCCTCGCTGGCCACCGTGGCGGTTCACGCGAACCTTCGACGAGTTTCTGCGGATGTGGCCCGAGACGGAGCCCGTGTACCGCACCGACCGGATCGTCGTCTGCGGCCTGAACTCGGTCCGCCCATGGAAGCAGCAAGGCGGCGCGCTGCGCAGGTCCCAGCTCGACCACGTCGCGAAGATGTTCGCCGAGGCACCGGACGGGGCCCTCCGGATGGTGGCGCTGCACCACCATCTCCTCGGCGCGCCGTGGCGCACCGTGAAGCGGACGATCGCCAACCGGTCGACCGTGCTCGGCGCGCTCGTGGACGCCGGCGCGGAGTTGATCGTCTCAGGGCACGTCCACCAGAGCGCGATCTCGGAGCGGCACGAGTTCGAGGTCGTGGAGGGCGAGGTCCGGGGGACGACCGTCGTGACGGCTCCCGGCCTCGGACAGCCGCGCCCGAAGAGGCGGGGCGAGGCGCGCGGCCTCCATTTCTTCGAAGCCGACGAAGGTTCGCTCACCGCCGTCACGTACTCGTGGACGGGGAGCGACTGGTGCCGGATAGCCGAGCGCAGATTCCCGCGCGGCCTCCGGGGATTGGCTTAGGGTTTCGAAGCAATGGCAGGCCGGGTAGGCCATCGCAGGGTGGCAGGCAAGTCATTCAGCGGGCTGGCGACGGCTCTCGTCGCGGCAACAGTGGCGTTATCGGGCTGCGGCGGCAGCGAGCCGACGAGCTTCACGCCCGAGGTGCAGGAGAACTTCGTCAATTCCTGCGTCGACTCCGCAACGAAGGGATCATCCCCCGCCGACGAGTCGGACGCCGAGCGGATCTGCGGCTGCATGTACGACGAGCTCAAGGCGCGCATGAGCTTCGAGGAGTTCAAGGCCGCCGACAACTCGCTTCGTGAGGGCGAGCAGATGTCCGCCGAGCTCACCGCGACTCTCCAGGCCGCCGCCTCCGCGTGCGCCTAGCCGCTCTGGGCGGCGGGCTCGTTTGCGGGCGCGCCCTGGCGGGCGAAGCGGGGCAGGTCATCGCTCAACTGCTTGATCGACGGTAGTAGGAGGAGCGCGGGCAGGAGCGGCAGCCAGAACGTGAAGAAGCGGTAGACGAGGGCCGCCAGGAGCGCCGGCGCGAGGGGCACGCCGACCGCGTGCAGGCTGAACGCGAGCGCAGCCTCGATTCCACCCGAGCCCCCGCCCGGGAGCGGGAGCGCGGTCGCCACGTATCCCGTCGCGAAGGCGAGCACGAGCGCAGCGAGCACGATGCCCGACTGCGTGAACGCGCGCAGGGCCGCGTACAGGGTCAGCAGGTGCCCGAACCAGTAGACGGCGAAGCCGAGAATCGCCGACGGATGCCTGCGGGGGCTGAGGACGAGGTGGCGGACGACGACCACACCGCCGATGCCGTCCGCGATCCCCTTCTTGAGCGACGTCCACGCAAACGCCTTCCTCCCCTCGCCTCTCGTCACCGCCTCGGCTCGGCTGAGCCTCTCGGCGCGCTTGGGCGAGCTGACGAACGCGGCGAGGACAATGCAGACGGGCACGACGATGATCCATCCCAGCGTCATTCCGAGCGGCGCACCCGAGCCGCGCCCCGCGAGGACGAACATCGATGCGACGGCTGCGAAGGTGCCGAGGAGCGCCCACTCCAGCGTGTTGAAGCCGAGGACCCGGCGCGCCGAGTCGTGCGTGCTCGCGCCAGCGCGGCGGAGCGCCCAGAAATCGACCGCGAGCCCGCCGGCGGCGGAGCCGAGGACGTTGGCGCCGAAGCCGATTCCGACGATGCGGAAGACGGTCCGGAGCGGGAGGTTCGGGCCGCCGTGCATCCGGGCGATCTCGCGGTAGCCGGCGATGTAGCCGGCGTACGCGCAGACGAGACCCGCGAGGCAGATCGGGAACCACTGGCGGTTGGCGTCCTCGAGCGCCTCGAGGATCTCGTCGAAGTCGGCGGCCTTCCCGATGAGACTGAACGAGCCGACGACGAGGATGACTGCGACGACGATCGTGATCAGCGCGCGCTTGGCGTCGATCCCCAGGATGTTGTCGCGCTGCGCCAAAGTCGCCTGCAGCCTGCCGTTCGGGTCGGCTGCTAGGCCGCGGGCTCGGGGGTCGCGGCCCGGAGCTCACGCCGAAGCTCCTTGATCTCGTCGCGGAGCTTCGCCGCGTACTCGAACCGAAGCTCCTCCGCAGCCGCGAACATCTCTTCCTCGAGGGTGACGACGAGCTTCTCGAGCTCCTCCGGCTGCATGCCTTCGACCTTGCGGCCGCGGCGCCGGCGGCCCGGCACCGTCGGCGATTCCAGCGCGAGGAACTCGGCGATGTCGGAGACGCCCTTGACGATCGACTCCGGGGTGATCCCGTGCTCTTCGTTGTAGCGGAGCTGGATGTCCCGCCGGCGGTTCGTCTCTTCGAGCGCTCCCTTGATCGCCTCGGTCATCTTGTCCGCGTACATGACCACCTTGCCGTTGACGTTCCGCGCTGCGCGGCCGATCGTCTGGATGAGGGCGGTCTGGCCGCGGAGGAAGCCCTCCTTGTCGGCGTCGAGGATCGCGACGAGCGAGACCTCCGGCAGGTCGAGGCCCTCGCGCAGGAGGTTCACGCCCACGAGGACGTCGTACTCGCCGAGGCGAAGCTCGCGAATGATCTGGATCCGCTCGAGCGTGTCGATCTCCGAGTGGAGATAGCGCGCCTTCACGGCCGACTCGAGCAGGTAGTCGGTGAGGTCTTCGGCCATCTTCTTGGTCAGGGTCGTGACGAGAACGCGCTCGCCTGCCTCCTCACGCCTGCGGATCTCGTTGAGCAGGTCGTCGATCTGGTTCTTCGTCGTCCGCAGCTCGACCTCGGGGTCGACGATGCCGGTCGGACGGATGATCTGCTCGGCGATGTTCGTCGAGTTGCGCAGCTCGAAGGGCCCCGGCGTCGCCGAGACGAAGACGAGTTGCGGCACGTTTTCGAGGAACTCGTCGAAGCGGAGCGGCCGGTTGTCGAGCGCCGACGGGAGCCGGAAGCCGAAATCGACCAGCGTCTCCTTGCGCGAGCGGTCGCCCTCGTACATGCCGCCGATCTGCGGCACGGTCTGGTGCGACTCGTCCACCATGACGACGAAGTCGCCACGGAAGTAGTCGAGGAGGGTGTTCGGGGCAGTTCCGGGCGCGCGCCCGTCGAGGATCCGCGAGTAGTTCTCGATGCCGTTGCAGTAGCCGAGCTCCTGCAGCATCTCGAGGTCGTACTCGGTCCGTTGCCGGATCCGGTGCGCCTCGAGGAGCTTCCCCTGCGACTCGAAGAGCTTGACCTGCTCCTCGAGCTCGTGGCGGATCTCGCCGACGGACCGCTCGATCGTGTCCTTCGAGGTCACGTACTGCGTGGCCGGGAAGATGGCCAGGTGCTCGAGGCGGGCGTAGATCTCGCCCGAGAGCGGGTCGAAGTGGGTGATCTGCTCGACCTCGTCCCCGAAAAGCGAGATGCGGTAGGCGGACTCCATGTGCGCGGGCTGCACCTCGACGACGTCGCCCCGTACGCGGAAGCGCCCGCGCCCGAGAAATGAGTCGTTGCGCGAGTACTGGATGTCGACCAGCTTCCGCAGCATGACGTCGCGGTC
>Ga0190270_10000831_pt1 | contig 13901 bp, 10 predicted proteins | sample Popmic320T_FD_133748 | JGI IMG/M metagenome (GOLD analysis project Ga0190270, IMG submission 133748) | Populus adjacent soil microbial communities from riparian zone of Weber River, Utah, USA - 320 T | ecosystem: Environmental > Terrestrial > Soil > Riparian zone | place: USA: Utah | collected... | reverse complement strand
TCGAACGCGCGCAACGCTCGCCAACGTGCCGGACCGCCTCTGACCAGGACAGGAACAGCGTCCGTCAGGTCCCCAAGCGCGCCATCGAGCCCGTCGACTGACGCAATCGACGACTCGGGCACGGTCGCAGGCGGCGGTGGCGGAGGCGCAGCCTCAGACTGGGTGGATACCGCCTCGCCGTTTGGACCGGAAACATTCTTCAATGCCGACATCGTGGTCTTCCCGGAGGGCGGGGCCAATCCAGCCATCACCCTCACCGACACTGTCGTTCCGCTGGCCGTCGCGGTGCAATCCAATACCACGGATTACTCGTTCACTTCTTTCGGCGCGGATCAGTTGGCGGGCCCTGGCGGCATCACCAAGAGCGGGACCAGCACCCTGACGCTCACCGGCGCCAACAACCACGCGGGCGCCACCACCATCAGCGGGGGCAGCGTGAGCATCGCCGCGGGCAACAGCCTCGGAAACGGCAGCGAGACCAACGGCATCATTCTGAACAACGGAGCCAGCCTGACGATCACAGCCGCCACGGACCTCGGAGCCGCCCGCACCATCAATGTGGGCGCCACCGGCGGCGGTCTCACCATGAACAATGCCGCCGCGCAAACGGTTACCATTCCCGGAAGCATCACCGGCTCCGGTCCGCTCGCATTCCGGAGTACCGCTGCCGGCGCCGGTACCTTCGCGCTGTCAGGGGATAATTCCGGCTACACCGGGAACATCGATATCAGCGCTGCCAGCACCGGTCTCACCACGGTGACGATTGCCAACCAGGCTGCGGCGCCTGCGGGTGGTTCAATCACCGTGAATTTTCCGCCAGCCGGCGCCTCGGGGAATGCCAACACGCTCAGTTTGCCGAATATCGCCCTGCCCGAAGCCATCACGCTGAACATGACCTCCATGACCAGTGGAGCCCTCAGTCTGCGCAGTCAGGTGGTTTCCACTGGCGCCTCCTCGATCAGCGGTCCGATCACCGCCTCGGGCACCGCCATTGTGCAGTTCAATGCGATCGGCGCGCTTACGTACAATGGAGACATCACGGAATCCGGGACCTTCAACAACGTCTTCTTCTTCCGCGGCAGCGGCACTCACATCCTGAACAGCAATTTCAATCTTCCGACCGCCGGCGCTTCTATTTCCGTCACCGACGGCGCGACGCTGTTAGTGAATACGACGGGGAATGTCGCGGGGGCTTCGCAGTGTGTGTTCGGGACCATCAGGCTCGGCACCAATGACGCTCTGCCAACGACCGGGACGCTGCTGCTGGGTCAGGCCGGCGACCAGGCGTGCACCGTGGACCTGAACGGGTTCAATCAGACCGTCTCCACCCTCAGCTTCGCCGCACCCACCGGCAACCTGCTAACCAAAGGCATTTCCAACACTCATCCGGCGGCGACCTCCACATTCACGGTCAATCAGGCTGCCGACACCACATTCAACGGAACCTTCAGCGGCCGGACCAATCTTGTGAAAGGAGGAGCGAACAGCCTCACGCTTTCGGCCGCGGCGAGCACCTTCAATGGCAGTGTCTCCGTCAACAACGGCACGCTCGTGGCCTCCAGCCCTGGCGCCGCGGCCGGGGGCAATGGCTGCCTTGGCGCGGCCAATGTCGCGGGACGCCAGATCTTCGTGAATGCGCCAGGGACATTGAGTTTCACGAGCAATAACATCTTCGGCAATGGCGTCGGCAACGCCAACCTGCCAACCCTGAACATCAGCGGCACGACGACGAACTCGACCCGTTACAATACTGTCGGGCCGGTGATCCTGAATGGCGGCACGCTCGCTCAGTCGGCCACCGATTCCGGGGCCTATGAAGGCTACCAGTTCAAGGGAGGTGTCACCGTCGGCGGCGCGACGGCGTCCACCATCAGTTCCGGCAACGGCAAGGCCAACCACCTCGATACGAACACGGTGTTCTCAGTCGCCGACGCGACCGGCAACAGCGCCCCGGATCTCGTGGTCAGCAATCCGCTGCGCAATCAGTCAGGTGATTTCGGCCAGGCAGTGGGAGGCCTCACCAAGACCGGCGCCGGCACGATGCAACTGGCCGCCGGCACCACGCACACCTATACGGGAACGACAAATGTGAATGGCGGTATCCTCCGGGTGGACGGAACCGTCGCCGGCAGCACCGTCGCCGTGAACAGCGGCGGCACGCTCGGCGGAACGGGTACGCTCACGCAGCCTTCTGCTGTGGCTAACGGAGGCACCGTCGCCCCGGGTGCCAGCGTGGGAACGCTTAACTTCGGTGCCACCCTCGCGCTGGATGCAAGCTCCACTTACGCTGTGGAAATCACCGGCGCTGCCACCAATGACAAAGTGAATGTCACCGGCGCACTCACCGCCAACGGAACCATCGCCGTCACCCTAACCGGCTACGTCCCGGTCCTGGGCGACACGTTCGACATCGCGGACGCGTCATCCATTACCGGCACACCGGTGTTTAATTTCAGCGCCGCCGTGCTCACCGCCGGTCTCGCCTGGGATACCTCACAGTTCTCCACGAACGGCACCATCCGCGCCTCCGTGCCTCCTACCGATCCCTTCAATGCGTGGGCGGCCTCATTTGGCCTGACCGGCGGCAAGAATGGCGATGACGACAAAGATGGCGCTTCCAACCTGCTCGAATTTGCCACCAATTCCGATCCGGTGGCTGTCGGTTCCGGCGCCCGTGCCTATGCCCGGCTGCACTCTCTTGGCGGCGACAACGTGCTCACTCTCACCGTGGCTGTGCGCAAGTCCGCCGTCTTCACAGCCAGCGGCGCGAAACAAACCGCCACCAAAGACATGGTGGTTTACACGGTCGAGGCCACCGATGACCTCGCCAACTGGAACACGGTCGTCGTCACAGAATTGAATGCCGCCGACTCCGCCACTGTCCAGGCTGCGCTCAGCCTGCCCGCGCTCCATGCCGATTGGGAATGGCATTCCTTCCGCACCGATGGCGGCACCACCCTCGACCCGCGCGAGATGATCCGCCTCGCCGTCCTGGCTCAGCCGTAACGCCCCGCGCTCACTCCGGCCGCTTCTTCCGCGCCTTCAACACCTGCCCGGAATTCAGAATCGTGACGTGCTTATCGATTCCGACGTCCTCTGTCTCCACCTTCATAAGCGGCAGCAGGTGAGGCAATCCGTGGGGCGCGAAGTGAGGATCGGTGACCTCCCAGGCCGTGCCATCGTGCATGTTGATGACGGAACCGGCGACGGACTTGATGTAGGTGGTGCGCTTCATGAGATGGATGACCATACGCCCTTTGCACGAGGCTGTCATGCGGGCATCCGCCAAAGTTGCAGGCATAGACCGATTGCCAAAAGAGATTTCCGGAAAGCCCGGGTTGGAGTCCCGCCTTCAGGCGGAATCAATGCAGTCAGAATGGCTTGGGTTGATGATTCCGCCTCAAGGCGGGACTCCAACGGCGCAGCCCGGTTCCAGGGGCACATTCCGGATATGAATTTTGGCAATACTCTAAATGCGGCAAGCCGGCCACACGGGGGCGGTGTGGAGGACTTGAGACGCCCATGGGTCCAGGATGGTCCCCTCATCGCAAGGCGCAGAATGCCCTCTGGAGGCGCAGCTTACGCACGCAATCCCGAAAAGCCGGCGGTCTCATTCGCCCGGCCACGTCCTTTTCTCCGACGCCCGTGCTTCGTGCGTAAGCCTTGGATTTGACAGCCGGGGGTGTTGCCCGGATACTACCGGCCATGAAAACCATAACCGCCATGTCGATTCTCCTCCTCGCCGTACTCTCAGGATGCGCGTCGCCCCCGCCGCCGGGAGAACTTATTCTTACCGAAGAGGACATGAGACTGAAGCGCCGCCCGTTCGAACCCTGCCCGCACGAGGTGACCTATCGCGCGGAGAGGGTCACCTATTATAAGTGAGCCTTGCTAAGCCGGGCTGTCGCCGCCCATTTGCTCCTTGAGTTCCTTGGGCAGGAATTTCTTGAAGCGGTTTTTGTCGATGGCCTTCATGTAGGCTTCGAAGGGAGTGACAAGGCCGTCCTGAAGTTGTTTCCAGATCGCCTGATCCATGAACTGCATGCCGAGCGAGGCCCCGCCCGTGATGACGTCGGTGAGTTTTTGAGTGGCGCCCTCACGGATAATCGCGGCGACGGCAGGCGTGGCGACGAGAATTTCGTTCACCGCGATACGACCTTTGCCGTCGGCCCGCTTCATGAGGAGTTGGGCGAGCACGCCGCGCAGCGATGCGGAGAGCATGGTGCGGACCTGGGCCTGCTGATCGGCAGGGAAAACGTCCACGAGACGGTCCACGGTCTTGCGCGCGTTGTTCGTGTGCAGCGTGCCAAAAACGAGCAGGCCGGTCTCGGCCGCGGTGAGAGTGAGTTGGATGGTTTCAAGGTCGCGCATTTCCCCCACGAGCACGATGTCCGCATCCTCGCGGAGAGCGGCGCGCAGGCCGTCGGCAAAAGTCGGCGTCTGGATCGGCACTTCGCGCTGGGTGATGATGGATTTTTTGTTCCTGTGCACGAACTCGATCGGCTCCTCGATGGTGATGATGTGGCGCGAATAATTCTGGTTCACGTAATCGACAATCGCCGCCAGCGTGGTGGATTTCCCGGAGCCGGTCGGACCAGTGACGAGGACGAGACCGCTGCGCATTTCGCCGAAACGCTTCACAATCGGCGGAATGCCGAGTTCCTCGAGGGAGGCGATCTTCGTGGGGATGATCCGGAAAACGGCGGCGTGGCCGAGATTTTGCTTGAAGTAGTTGCAGCGGAAACGGCTGTCCTCATCCATCTCGTAGGCGAAGTCGAGGTCGCCCTTGTTAAGATATTTTTCGTAGGCGCGCGGGTCGCAAATCTCCCGCATCATATCCTCCATGTGCTGATTGGTGAGGATCTCGTCGGAGATGGCATGGATACCGCCATGCACGCGAATCTTGGGCGGCTGGCCTTCGGAGATGTGCAGGTCGGAGCCCCCCCTCTCGAGGAGGTGGTGGAAATAACTGTCGATAATGGCCATGACAGGCGGTTTTGAGGAAAAGTGTTGAGGTGCGGCAGCGCTTACATTTTGAGGTCGTGGCGCATCTGGTCCTGGTCAATGGCGCGGAAGAGGCAGTCGTCGGCGCTGATGATGCCGGCGTGATAGAGGTCCTTGAGGGCGTCGTCCATCGTGATCATGCCGAGGGCCTTTCCAACCTGCATGATGCCTGGCAGCATGAAGGTCTTGCCCTCCCGGATACAGTTCGCGACAGCGGGCGTGTTTACCAGAAACTCGATCGCGAGAGCCCGGCCTTTGCCGTCTTTGCGCGGGACGAGTTGCTGGGAAATGATGCCGCGCAGCGACTCGCTGACCATGACGCGGATCTGGTCCCGCTGGTCGGTGGGGAACACGTCGAGCATCCGGTCGAGGGTCCGTGCCGCGGAGCCGGTGTGCAGCGTGCCGAGCACGAGGTGACCGGTCTCCGACGCGGTAATGGCGAGCGAGATGGTTTCAAGGTCGCGCATTTCCCCTACCATGATGACGTCGGGATCCTCCCGCAGCGCGCCGCGCAGAGCGGCGGCAAAGGAATCCGTGTGCGTGTGAACTTCCCGCTGATTGACGTGACAGACCGCCGAGTGAAAAACATACTCGATAGGGTCTTCGAGCGTGATAATGTGATCGTTGCGCTCATGATTGATCTCATTGACCAGCGCGGCCAGCGTAGTGGATTTGCCGGAACCCACGGAGCCGGTCACCAGCACGAGACCGTTGTGATACTGCGTGAGCGGCTTGAGCGACCGGGGCAGGTGCAGTTCATCCATGGTGCGCACCTTCGTATTGATGATCCGGAAAACCATGTCGTAGCCGAGGCGCTGCTTGACGACGGAGGCCCGGTAGCGCCCCGTCTCCGTCGCATAGGCAAAATCCACATCGCCACGCTCTTTGAGGCGCTTCAATTCGCGCGGCCCGAGAAATCCGAAGGCCAGTCGTTCAGCCTCAGCGGGAGTGATGATATCCGCGTGCGGCCAGATTTCCTGCAGCATTCCATAGCGGCGCCAGGTGGGGCGGGCGTATGACGGCAGGTGAATATCGGAGCAGTCGTATTCCTGGCCGAACTTCAGATATTCATCCACGTGGGCCAGCGTCGCGACACGCTCGTGGACATGCTCGACCTCGCCGGGGTGGGCGGCATGATCGGCATCGGGTGGGGGTTCAGTATGGTCCTCGGACATCAGGGAAAATTTCGGCTGGGAATGGGAGTCGGCTGTCAGGCGGCCCCCGGGTTTTCCGGTGGCTCGGCTCCCGCGTTATCGGGTTTTCCCTGGGGGGTCCGCAAGCATTTTCTTTACGTCCGGATTTCCCGCAAAGAACCGCTTTGCTCCCTGAGGCGCCTCCCTCATCATCCATTTATGCGCGTCCATCCACTCCTCTGGATCCTGCTTTGGGTTGTTCCCGGACACGCCGGCTCCGTGCCGGAAAAGGGAAAACTGGCGCTCCGTTCGCTGCCGGACGCGCAATTTCGCTTCGGTCAGGTCATTGGCGGGCGGATTGAAGCGAACATCGACGCATGGCTTCTGCGGGCTCCCGGGGCGAATCCGGGGATGCTGGAGATGTTTCGCGTGCGGGACCGGCAGCCGGCCCCGCAACTGGTGCCGTGGGCGGGGGAATTCGCCGGGAAGTTCCTGATATCATGTGTTCAGGCCCTGCGGCAGAGCGGCCGGCCGGAACTTCGCTCTCACGTGGCCGCATTCGTGGCGGAACTCATCGCGACGCAGGCGGACGACGGCTACCTCGGCCCGTTTCCAAAGGAACGCCGGCTCATGGCGGAATGGGATCTGTGGGGACACTATCATGTCATGCAGGGCCTGCTGGCATGGCACGACTTTTCAGGCGATGCCGCGGCCCTGGAGACCACGCGCCGCGCGGCGGACCTGATTTGTAAAACCTATCTCGACGGCACGCGCCGGGTGCACGATGCCGGATCGCACGAGATGAATATGGCGGTCAGTCATGTCATGGCGGAACTGCACCGGCGGCTCGGCGAACCGCGGTATCTCGCACTTGTCAGGGAAATCGAGAAGGACTGGGAACGGGCCGGAGACTATGCGCGCACCGGCGCGGCCGGGATTCCGTTTTACAAGACTCCCCTGCCCCGCTGGGAAAGTCTGCACGATTTGCAGGCACTCGTCGAATTATGGCGCATCACGGGCGATGCGAAATACCGCGATGCGTTTTCGAGCCACCGGCGCACGATCCGCGAATTCGATGTGAGGAATTCGGGCGCCTTCAGCGGCGGCGAACAGGCGACGGGAAATGCGTTTGCGCCGACGGCCATCGAGACCTGCTGCACGGTCGCGTGGATGGCGATGAGCGTGGACATGCTGCGGCTGCACGGCGACCCTGACATCGCGGAGGAACTCGAACGCTCCACCTTCAACGGCGCGCTCGGCGCGCAGCATCCCGGTGGACGATGGTGGACTTACAACACGCCGATGGACGGCGAGCGCAAAGCGAGCGCGCACGACATCGTTTTCCAGGCGAGGGCCGGGACGCCGGAACTGAACTGCTGCTCCGTGAACGGACCGCGCGCGCCGGGCATGCTCGCCGACTGGGCCGTCATGGCCGATGAGACCGGAATCGTGGTGAATTGTCATGCGCCGGTCAAGGTCGTCACCAAAGATGCCGGCGGCCTGCCGCTAACGCTGGAATGCGAATCCAGCTATCCGGCTGAAGGCAAGGTCACATGGCGTATCCACAGCGCGGGAAAGTTGCGCGTTCGCTTTCGCATTCCGTCATGGGCGGAAGGTGCCACCGTATCGATCGCCGGAGGACCGGCAGAATTCCCCGGGGCAGGCGCATGGTTTGATGTCGAGCGCATTTGGAAAATCATCGAACCGGTGACGTTCGACTTTCCCATGAAACTCCGCGCCATGCCGGGCCAGCGCGAGCAGGCCGGAAAAGTTAGTCTCTTCCGCGGCCCGCTGTTGCTCGCATGGGACCAGGCGGACAATAACCACGACGAATTTCTCATCCCGCGCCTCGCCCCTGACAAGTTGGATGCCGCCGTCACTGCTAACGCTCCGCCTGTCGGCCTGACACGTTGCGCGCCGTGGTTGCTCATGGAAGTTCCCACGCCCCGCGGTCCCGTCCGCCTGCGCGACTTCGCCACGGCCGGCATGAGCGGCACCCGCTATCGTTCGTGGCTCAAGACGATTTCAACACATGACGCCAAAGCAGGTGAGCCTCCCCTGCTCCGTGCGAGTCTGAAATCCGGACCAATGCCTGAAGCCGGCGACCTCATTCGCACCACCACCTTCACCGCCACGGAAGCCGCGGTGCAACTCAACGGCAGCAACGGCATGCTGGTTTATGCGCTGCCGGAAAATTTCGGCGCGGGTGATTTCACGGTATCGGTCAGGGTGAACGTGCGGGCGCTGCCGGAAAAACGCCTCGCGCAGATTTTCAGCGCGTGGTGCGCCGCCGGCGACGATCCGCTGCGCCTCGTCATTCAGAACGGCCGCGTCTTTGCCCGCATCGAAGGCGGCGGCGGAGCGGGGACCGGCGGGGCGCCGCTCGCGCCCGGCGGATGGCATCACGTGGCAGCAGTGAAGGAAGGCACCACCCTGACACTTTTCGAGGATGGCCTCCCGTGCGCCTCCACCGCGGCGCCGGCAGTGCTGCAGTCCAAATCCAAAGCCTGCGCTCTCGGCGGAAACCCGCTCTACACGGACGGCCCTGAATTCCTCGCCGCTGCGTTTCGTAACTTCGCCGTCTACCAGCGGGCGCTCACGGAGGAAGAGATCGAGGCGCTGGCGAAGTGACTGGATTCGCAGAGATCGGCGGGAACGACCATGGAAGCGTTGAGCCGAAGGCTCCGTGGAATGCGGCAGCCCTGCTGCCGCTGTCGCCGATGCAGCCTGCTGCGAGGCTGTGCGGAGCGAACGCCAACCCATGCCACTATCCAAGCGTCCGCACTCCGCCGCAGCAGGCTGCGGCTCCCCAAAGCGGCAGCAGGCTGCCGCAGTCCCGGCGTCTGGGCCGCTACATTGACTACCGCGAAACCCGCCGGGCGAGACGCTGGTTGTACTGAATCGATGCGCGCAGGCTTTTGATCTTCGCGACGATAGGACGGTAGGCATTGAGCGCCCGCTGGGTGCCCTCATCCTTGCCATCGATGGCATTGCTCAAATACTGCCCCATGAGAAAACTGAGGTCGCCCTTCTGGGTGTCGATGGAGCCGATCTTGGCGGACAGTTCGGCGATCTGCTTCGACCGGCGGCCGATTTCAGCGACGAGTCCGGTGGTCTCGGTCTTGAGCGCTTCCCGGCGGGAGGTCACTTCGTCATCGATCCGCTGAACGGCCTGCTCGAGTTTCTCCACTTCGCTCTCCCGGCCGGTGATCTCAGCAAGGTCGTGGGCGTGCGCTTCCTTCAGCTTTACGAGCGTCTGCCGCGTCCGTTCGATTTCGGCGGCGTAGTCGCCGTCCTGACGTTTCAGCACCTCCAGCTTGGCCTTGAGGCTTCCGAATTTGCGGCGGGTATCGGAGTCGCGGTTCTTGATGTCCTCGACGTCATTCATGATGGCCACGGCCTTCTCCATCAACTCGCGCTTCCGGCTCAGAATCGACTGCACCTGGTGGTCGTAACGGTCTTCGATTTCGTAGAGCTTTTCCTGGGCTGCTTCGTTTTCGGTGGTGAGGTGCTCGGAAAGTTCCCGCATCTCCTGCTGGCGCTTGTCGAGGTCGAGAATCTGCCAGTATTCCCCGGAAAGGTCGTCGATCTGATCGCACACGGGCCACGCCAGTTTTCCGAGCAGGTCCTGGGCTTCCGCGAGCAACTGGGTCTCACGGGTGACGGCACTCCAGCGGTGACGCTCCTGCTTGATGCCAAACTGCCATGCAAGGCGGCGCATGAAAAATCCAATAGCGTTCATTCGGGGCGATGAGTGTAAGGGGGTGTGGAAAAGGGAGCGGACTATGAGGGATGTCCGGGGGGCCTGTCAATTATCAATCCGCCCTTCATCTCACAGTTCATTGAGGACCAGCTGGCGGTTGCGCCACACGTAGGCGGTGCCGGACCAAACGGTGATGACGAGGGTGACCGCGAGCAGCACCGGGACCATCAGGCCGGGATTGGCCCAGGGCAGGTCGAAGAGGGGGCGGGCCCACGCCATCAGCGGTTCGACGGACGCGTGCATGACAAGAAGATAGCTGGCGAAAACGATTTGCCAGATCGTCTTCTGCTTTCCGAGCCAGTCTGCTGCCAGAATGACCCCCTGGGACGAAGCAACGAGCCGGAGTCCGGTGACGAGAAACTCCCGCGCCAGCACCACGATGACCAGCCATGCCGGCATCGTGCTGCTGTCTTTGTCCATCAGCACCACAAAAGCCGCGGCCATCAGGACCTTGTCCGCCAGCGGGTCCATCAGCTTGCCGAACGAAGTCACGAGTCCCCGTTTCCGCGCGATCCCGCCATCGAGGTAATCGGTGAGCGCGGCCATTCCGAAGAACACCATCGCTGCCGTGAACCGCCACTCGAACCCGGAGTAGGCCGCCGCCACGAACAGCACGGTCAGGCCGAGCCGGGCAATGGTGAGCTGATTGGGCAGGTTCATGTGTCAGGCGGGGCGGGGTCCGGACCTCTGCCATGAAACGCCTTCTTGTCCAATGGGGCTTTGCCTCCTGGCCAATGAATGGCCGGGCTGCGAAATGGCCGCCATCCTGTTGTAGCGGAACGCTTTTCAACGCGCACCCTACTGGCGGCGGCGGCGCAGCAGAACTCCGGCCGCTCCGAGGGCGAGCAGGGCCGACGACGGTTCAGGAACCAGGGTCCCCGTCGCGAGCAAGCCGCCAACCGTAAACGTATCGATCAGAATCGGACCAGTACCGGGAACCGGCGGGCCCTGGTCGCGCCATCCAAAATAAAACGCCAGGTCCCGTCCGGCCGCATCGACACCCGCAGGGGCTCCCCCATCGGTCGCATCCTTGATCGTTGTATTGGTCGTATCTGTATTAGTGAAACTGTTTACACCGGCGGTATAGACGTTGTTTTGCTGGGTGTAGCGCTGAAACGTATTCATGGTCTCGATGCCATCGATGACCGTGTCGCGGCTAAAGAGCATCATGTTTCGGGGATTGCCTGCCGTGATATCCCCGGCCGCGCTGTCACCAAAGGCCACACTCCAATTGTAGTCGCTGGTGTCCGTGGGAGTTTGGACGACTTTAGTCACGAATTTCAACACGATATCGATGGTGAACACGTCTGCACCGCGTGTGCCCGTAGCGGTGACCGTGCCGCTCCATGTCAACCCGGTCATGACATTGGCCTCGTTGCTGTTTCCCGCAGCGGTGGTCTGAGCACCCACGAACCCCACCGGCGTGAGTCCAGGATTCGGATTGAACACGTTGGCGGCTGGCATCGGAGTCGCGGTGAAATTAATCGGACCGCCGGGATCATCATTATAGGTGAAGGCCGGGATCGTGCCGCTGCCCGTTGCCGAATCCGTCTGGGTGTAAGTGAAAAGAACGTTGGCAGCCCGGGTGGAGGTCGCAAGACCAATGGCTGCAAACAGGGAGAGGGCGGGGGCAATTCTCATGACAGGGAGGCGTATAAGCGAATTAAATAAAATCAGGGAGATTCATGCGGGTTTTAATAGGCCAGCCGCCGGAGCGCAAGGTTTTTCATGACGATTTTGGCACATACCGCATCGCCTGAAGGCGAGTTACCGGCCTCAACGAGCCTGTTCGCTCAGGAATCCCCCATCGCCGGGCGCACAGGGGTCCTCAATCGCGCACTGCATTTGCGTCAGGATTGCTTAACAGCGGCGACGGCGCAACAAACTGAACATGCCGAGCGCGAGCAGACTGAGGCTTCCGGGTTCGGGCACCAGAGTGACCGCATTTTCATCCACCCAGAAATAGCCATCGAACCTCATGTCGTTGACGAGGATCGACCCCTGGGTCAAGGAATTCTGGTCGCGCCAGGCCCAAACGAGAGCGAGCGGCCGGCCAAAGGCATCCGGCGGAGTGAAGAGAGGTGGCGAGCCGTCACCGGCGTCGCGAACCGTCCCTCCATCGCGCGCCAGCGCATTATTAAAGGACTGCTGGCCAATCGCATACGCATTGTTGGTCTGAGTGTAACGCTGAAAATTCGGGAAAACTTCCGCGCCAAAATAAATCGCCATCCGCGGCCCGGTTCCGGTCGAAACCGTATCGACGCCAGCCCCGGGGTCGTCACCATAGTTGATATTCCAGCCGTAATCACTTCCCGCGACCGCACTTCCGGCCGCTGCCATTCCGGAGTTCTGGGTGATTGGCAAAAAATTGAGGCCGATGGGCACCGTGTAAGTATTGATGCCGTCTGTCCCGGTAGCCGTCACCGTCCCCGACCAGCCTATACTCACCGCAGTGCCGGGCGTGTAAGTGGCGTCCGCGCCGGTCTGCGACATGGCATTCATCGATCCCACGTAGCCTGCCGGTGTTCCTGCTCCGCCAGGATCATTGACGGTGGCGGCCGGCATGGTTGTCACCGAAAAATTGATCGCGCCGATGCTGAACGCGGAGATGGTGCCGGCTCCGGTTGTCTTGTCGGTTTGCAGATACGTAAATCCTGTGATGGCCCCTGACGCAGGGCCGATGGCCGCCAGACTCAGGACGAAGCAAGAAAGCACAGATTTTTTCATGGCGAAGCCGGGGGTGAGCGCAGATTAAGATAAGGTAGTTTCCGCGGGTTTTAGTGGGCCAGGTGCCGGAGCGCAAGATTTTTCATGACGATTTTGGCGCCTGCCTGCCAAATCGGGGCCGGTCCCCGACTCACTCCAACAAACGGGACGTTAAACTCAGCGCTTCCCGAGCCGGACGACCACCCAAAGCGCCGCGGTGGCGAGGGCGATAACAAGCACCAGCAGGAGAATCTTGCCGGCCAGTTCGTTAAACATCGAGTGCGGGATCACATCCAGGACGAAAAGGGAGGCGAGCCCGGCAAGGGCGACGATGGCCATGCCGGCGATCACTTTCAGCGAACCGGCAAGGCCGCTGCTGCGGGGCTGGGATTCAGGCTGACTCATAAGGCTCAAGGGTTGCTGACGGAGATGCCATAAGCCGGCACCGCCTGGATCGCAAGCAGCATGACTGGGAGCTTCTGTTTCGGACGCTAAACAGATGGAGGATCCCGCTACCCTTTCAACTCCCATCCCTTCCGGTAAGTCCGCTTGATGAGAGCGGCGGCTTCCGGGACTCCGGGAACGGTCAGTTTTGCCGGATCCCATGCGATTTTCTTTCCGAGCCGGTAGGCCACGTTGCCGAGATGATTGGCTTCGGTGAGGGCGCCGCTGTAGTCGAAGTGGCAGGTGGTGGGCGCGCCGGTTTTGCAGGCGTGGAGCCACTCGGCGTGGTGGCCGATGCTGTTGGGAATGTAAGGCGCGGGGGGCGGAATATCTTTGAACTTCTCCGCCGGCAGCGCCTGGAGGCGGTCGTAGCTGGCAAGGAGCATCCCTTTTTCGCCGATGAAGAGGCAGCCGTCGCCCCATTGCGGGATCTTTTTCTCCGTCCAAATCGCTGGCTTCATTTCGCCCTGATACCATGTCAATTTGAGCGCCGGCATCGCGCCGCGGGGGCCGTATTCGTAGGTGGCGGACATGGAGGCCGGGGCCAGTTCCGGATGCGGCGGCGGCCCGGCGGCTTCGATGCTAAGCGGCGCTTCGAGTTTCAAAGCCCAGAATGGAAGATCGTTCCAGTGCGAGCCGAGATCGCTCATGGTGCCGCTTCCGAAGTCCCACCAGCGGTACCATTTCGGGCCCGGGAAATAGACGCTGTGAAACGGCCGCTCCGCCGCCGGCCCGAGGAAAAGGTCCCAGTGAAAATGCGCGGGCGGCGTCTGGGTTTCTTTGGGGCGGTCCTGCACATGAACAATGTCCCCGTGCTTCTGTGCGGCCTCCGGACTTTGCCAGCCCCATGC